>Ga0210401_10003618_pt1 | contig 16426 bp, 12 predicted proteins | sample IncBWH32MmetaG_FD_150866 | JGI IMG/M metagenome (GOLD analysis project Ga0210401, IMG submission 150866) | Forest soil microbial communities from Barre Woods Harvard Forest LTER site, Petersham, Massachusetts, United States - Inc-BW-H-32-M | ecosystem: Environmental > Terrestrial > Soil >... | reverse complement strand
GGCGGAGGCCGGCGAGCTCAGCATGTTCATCAAAATGGCAGCAAAAACCACATCGAGCAGTTTCAAAGGCCCTCCTTTCAGGGTCTTGGGGAATCGCAACACCAGGACGAGGACTAGGCCGGAAGCGCCTCGATGATGTTCAAACCGGACACAGTCGAGATCACCCGATTGAGACTGAACCCAGCTTGGCCCAATAGGTGGCGATATTCCTCCACGGTGCGTTCCTTCCCTCCCGTCATAAGCAGCATGAGAACGTCCGTGAACTTTCCAGCCGATGGAGCATTCCCTTCGGACAAGGCCCACTCGACGAGCAAGAGAGCACCGTCTTCGGGAACCGCACGGCGGCAATTGGAGAGGACGCTCCGTGCACGCTCGTCGTCCCAGTAGTGAATCACGTGTTTCATAAGACAGGCCCGGCAGCCGGAAGCAACCTCGCGGGAGAAATCACAGGGCTGCATGGAGCTGCGCGATGCGAGTTCGCGGCCGAGGAAGCCACGCTGCGCGGCTCGCTCGATTCTCTCGCCATCTGGCGACCACTTCGGCGAGCCTGCAAATTTGCCCGCCGAAGTTATCCTCCGCACGTCGGCACCGTCAGTCCGCATCAGATAAATGCTGACAGCATGCGATTGCTCAAATCGCTCGCCGTCCCGCCGCACAGGGGTGTTGCGGTCCGATGAGAACGCGATCCATTTCCCGTCTGGTGACCAGGACGGCCGACAATTGCCTGGGGCGCGGGTAAGGTTTCGCACCTTCTTTGTCTGCAGGTCGAGCACCCAGATGTCAGCGGACCCGGTGCCGCGTGAGGACACGAAAACGAGCTGCTTTCCGTCCGGCGAGAGTGCTCCCTGATCGTCATACGCGGGATCATCGGTCAGCCGCTCGAGACCGGACCCATCCGGGTGCACACGGTAGATGTCGGCCGAGCCGCCGCGCTCAGACGTAAAGATGATCCACTCCCCATCAGCGGAGAAAGAGGCGTTGTAATCGAAGCCGGAATTTGGCAGCAGCGGACGTTCGTCGGAGCCGTCCGCATTTGCGATGAATAGCGTCGACTGAGAGGGGCCAATACGGTAAAGAAGAATCCGCTCTTTCGCGAACAGAACCGGGGTGGACACCAGCAACATCGCCAGCAAAACTCTTCTCAACATAATTGGCTCCCGCTGAAAACTCGACTGCAGAAAGCGGTACCGCTGGCTTTCTACCTAAGATCTGTTACTCGACATGCGCATCGAAAACTCCTGTCTGAACGCGACCAGAGCGCTTGATCTGCACAAAGATCCGGTACAGCCCGGCTTTGGGGAATCCGTAGGGAAATGAAATCTCCGAGGACGATACATTCATAGTCATCTCCATCGTGGGATGGGAGTCACCTTGATTCGCCAATTGCGGTTCGTTAGCTCGCGGGGGGGCGGACTGCAGAGTCGCCTGAGCCATTTGCAGTGCGGCCATTGAGACCGAACCCGCGGGATGAATATGCGCGAACACCGAACAATCCGAACGCACAAAAGCTGCGTGTCCGGCCATTCCCATGTACGGTTCGAGATCTTTGGCAGCCCTACCGTTTCGATCTTCAATCCGGAAGCGAAAAGACATGGGAACATTTGCTCTCAATGGCGAGGGGTCGCGTTCCCAGATCATGCGGCCGCCGTCGGGCAACTGCACCAATCAGAAATTGTTCCGGGCCATAACTCGGCTTCTGGGACATGATGCAGCGATGTTGGATAAGTTGCCAGCGTCTGCCTTTACGCCAACCAATTGCGCCGGACCGTAGGTTTTCTCGCGTCCTTTTTTCTCTTCCTTGGTTCAGAAACCGGCGTTGAGTCGGCATCCCGTTGCAATGTGGCTCGCATTCATTTCGGTCCATTCCGTTCGTATTTCGTAACAATTCTGAAAAAGTCTGGACATACAAACGCACCCGCGGAGTACTATTACGCCGACCTTCCCCCCAAGTCTTTATTCGTATGGCGAACGGAGAACATTCTCGTCCGGTCGCGGTAGTCGCAGTCCATGGCGTCGGCTACTGTCCGCCGTTCTCGATTGCCCGCCACATTTCCAGCATGCTACTCGGATTGGGCCGGTTGCAAGTCAGATCAGGTGTTCCTTGGCCCACGGGTGATGACGTCCACCAGCCTTACGGTGCGTGCGTCGAGGAGTCGATTCAGATTCCTCTGCAGCCAGCATTGGTGAGCAACCCCGCAGAAGCGCTGGCCCGCTTGGTTCCGGAGCCGCATCTAAACGCCACTCTTCGGATGAGAATCCAGTTTCGCCTGCGGCACCTTCTTCACTACTTCGCTGAAAGCCGCGGCTATATAGCAGAGGTCTTCTCCCGCCGCCGCGACTCCGATACGGTCGAGCAGGACATACAAGACCGCAACCGCTTGGGTCGCGAGTTCATGCGGTCGCAGCTTGCAGGCTACGTCTCTACCGAAGACGGTCAGGCCTGGGACACGATCCGGCTCTGCACCGAACGCGCTGCCCCCGCTGGCCATCCGTCCCGCAAAGTTGATATCTACGAATGCTACTGGGCCGACCTCGCCCGCCCACAAGGCAGCATTCTTGGATTCTTCAATGCGGTCTACCAACTTTTCTTCCACCTGGCCAGTCTCTCTCGGTCGGCTCTCGACTATGCGACGGTCGAGCACATCGCACTATTTCGCTGGCGACTAGTCTCTTTCGTGCAGGCGATGGCCGTCCGCTTCCTGGTGATATTGATCCCGACCCTCAACCTGTTGATGCTCATCACCGGGCTCACCATATTGCCGCTCAACATCGGCCTCGACCATCGCTACTTGGCGGCGGGATTATTCGGACTGCTGGTATTTCTTGCTCTGCTATTTCGTCCACGCCGGGTGCCACGACACTTCACCAGTTGGCTGCTCATGCTCGCCGGATCGTACGTCTTCGGATTTGTTCTCACCTTGCTTTCCTTTCTTGTTCTCAAGCTAGGAACCAGGGCGGGCGATGTCGCACTCGCCGTAGAGTGGTGGCTGTTAGGAGAGCTCGCCCTCTTTCTCATAATGCGGCGTTACGAATCTGTGCGCCGCAGCGCTTTCCGCACCGCGCAAGTCCTCGGGTTAGCCAGTGCAGTTCTCTTCCTCAGCTTTCTGCGGAAGTTGCTGGCCACTCCTGTGCCAGATCCGGTCGAACAAGCCAGTCTCTGGACAATGGAAGTCATCTTCGCAGCTTTGTCGATCTGCTGGGTGGCGATGCTGTTGTTCGCTCTGGTGGCCTGGATCTTGCATCTATGGTGTTTGGCTCCCCTGCATAAAGCCGCGGACGACGCGGAGAAAGCCGCTGGCACGAAACATACTCCCGAGACCGCAACATACGCCCGTGCACGTGCCGCCTTCCGCACCGCTCGACTGTCACTCGCCGTTTCTGCGTCTCTGATCAGTCTGCTGACAGTTTTTCTGTGGGCGGGCGCTTTTTCTTACGCGAACCGCTCCTTCAATCTCTTCGCTGGCGTGAATATCAGCTATCCACCTCCTCCCTTTCAATCCTTCGTCAGGTTGATCGTGCCAAGCGAGAGCGAGGCGCGATTTCTGGTCCACGAAACCGGCACAGACGCTCCTGCCGACGGCCCAGGCTGCCAAAATATTCCTGCGACCGATCAAGACGTCCTTCAACATCGGCTCGACAAAGTCGAGCACGTTCTCACCGCAGATGGCAGGCTTTCGGTACCGGCCCCCAGCGATTTGGAACCTCGGGTCTCGAAGCTGGAGTTAGCTGCGGGGATTTCACATCCGTCCGACCGATCCTACGGCTGCGTCGATCGCGTTTATCTGTTGGAATCGAAAACAGGAATTGCCGGCCCCACGGAGTTCCACGTCTTTGCCCGCAGCTTGTTGCTCGCCAGCACCAGCAGCGGAATGCCGCTCATGATTTTTCTTTTGCTGCTGGCAGTCATTGTGCTGGCCTGGGCTGTGGCCCGCTCGCTAGTTCCTGACGGCACTGCCCTGAATCGCGCCACTAATCTTCAGTGCATGCAGTTGGCCGATTGGCTCTCGCGAGGGTTGGATTCTACGCGTGTCGTGACCAGCCTCTTCTGGCATTCGATCTTCACCGTGCCGATCGTTTTCGGCCTGCTTGACTACTTTTATTCTCGCGGATATCTCACGCCCTACATCCGCGAACACTCGTGGCTAGCTAAGGAGCTGACAGGCTTCATCAACACATCGCTTCACTTGCTCGATCAGGTCGGCGCTAAGCTTGCTCTCTCCGGCGCTGCCATCGCGGCCATCATCTATCGCTACGGTCGAGCTCCGCTCGACATCTTGCTCGATGTCGACAACTACCTGCGCACTTCGCCGCTCGAAAACGCCCCCCGCGCCCGTATAGCCGAGCGCTACGTTTCTTTGCTGCGTTATATTGCCGCGCGACGCAATGCCCACGACCCGCAACTCCCCTATTACGGCTCCGTCGTGATTGTCGCGCACAGCCTCGGTTCGCTCATCTCGGCCGACCTGCTGCACTTCCTGAAAGAAGAACCCGACGAAGCGCTTCGTCCGCTCGGCTATGGCGAGAGAGATCAGCAGAACGCGCAGATTGAAATTCGCCTGCTGACCTTCGGCAATCCCATTCGACAACTCCTGAATCGCTTTTTTCCCCACATATACTGGTGGATCCGCGAGGAACCTGACAATGGTGCGTATCCCATCGCGAAGGCAGCCGAAACTCCTCCTGATCTTGCGGATCTTCCCCGGAGGCCGGAGGTGTCGGACCTCGGCTCCTCTGTAAAATTGTGGTTCAATGCCTACCGCAGCGGCGACTTCGTCGGCCGTATGTTGTGGTCCGATCACTGGTACTGCCGCAGCAACTGCGGCCCCGATCACGGGATGTACCCCGAGCCCGTCACCGTTATTTGCGACCCCGACACAAAGCGCGCCGAGATGTGCATTGGCCTCGGCGGCCACAACGACTACTGGAACCGCACCGCTCCCGACATTGCCAAGATACTGGATAAGCTGATCCAGATGTGAGGCCCTCCCTGCCCAGCTGATAAAGCAAGGTCGCGAGCTGCCGAGTATCCTCGCTGGCGTCTATTTTTCCTGGACTCTTCGCGAACGAAAGAAGTTCGTCCAGTCGGCTATCCTATACCTCGAGCCAATTGCAATTTGTCGGCCGAGCCTCGGCGGGAGCGCTGGCACCGCCAGCAACGCCGTCGGCTCGCGAGCGCGTCACAGTGGCTCATTCTAAATGGGGCCGCAGTACTGGCGACCCCGTCGGGGCTTTGCGTAGATTCGAGTTCACACTGTTACAGACCGGGCCCCTGGGAACATGTCGGCGACGACCCCGATGAAGCAATCGCGGCCCGCGAGCGAAAGCAGGCGCACTTCGAAGCTCTCGACGCAAACCGTCGGAGTATTTCAAGGCCTTCGCCTCGGCAAGCAAGCGGCTGCCACAGCTCGGTTCTCGCCGTCAATTTTAGGGAATGGTAACGTCCTTTATCATTCACTACCTGGCTTGGCAAGCGCGCAATAGGTTCGGGGTCACTTGTCCGAGATGACTTATGAGGAGTGAACCGGAGAGCCGCACCAGAAGGTTTCGAGCCAGCCGCTTTTAAGTATTCCATCCGCTACCCACTGTGCGATTGGCGGTTATCAGCATCTCCCTGGCGAGCGAGGCCAGACCGGCACACAGAAAAAGACGCCGAGGTATAGAATGTCGTCTGCTTGAGAGTCCCGGCGGAATGCTTGTCTGATACGAACTAGAAACGAGATCGAGATGAAGTCTCTGTGGAGTGCCTGCCTTTCCTTCTTACTCTTCTTTGTTGTTTGCGGTTCTGCGGTTGCGCAGACTCCGGGCCCAGATGCTCGCCAAATCAGCGATCCAAAAACAATCAGCTCGGCGCCCAATGCGAATGCGCGCCCTATTCCGATTGATGATCTCTACTTCACGCGCAGCGTTTCCAACGCGTCGTGGTCTCCCGACGGCCAGGAGATTGCGTTCACCACGGACATCTCCGGCCGATCGAATTTGTGGAAAGTGAATGCAAACGGAGGTTGGCCGATTCAACTGGCGCAGTCCGACGACAGGCAGTACGGCGAGACATGGTCTCCCGACGGCAAATGGATCGCTTTTCAGCAGGACACTGCCGGAAACGAATTGTGGGATGTCTTCGCCATTCCGAGCGACGGAGGTGAGGTCATCAACCTCACCAACACTCCTGAAATACGCGAAGAGAGCCCACGGTGGTCGCCCGACGGGAAGACCATCGCCCTGAACACGAAGCCGAAGGACGGCACGGTCTACGACATCACGCTCATGGACTGGACCACGCGGAAGATGACGCCACTCACCCACGAAAGCACTCCGAACCATCTGTGGCAATCTGTAGCCTGGAGTCCCGACGGAAAAACACTGTACGCCAACCGTTTGGAAGTGAGCTTTACGGACGCCGACATTTACGCGATTGACGTTGCAAGCGGACAAGCTACGAATTTGACCGCGCATCAAGGGCAGGTACTGAACATAGCATCGTCGTTGTCCAAGGATGGGAAGACGCTTTTGATTACTTCCAACCAAAAGAGTGGCTACCAAAACGTAGCTCTTCTGGATATCGCGGGAAAAAAGCTTGCGTGGGTCACGGACACCAAGTGGGAGGCCGGTTCGGGCGACTTCTCCCCCGACGGCAAGAGGCTTACTTATACGATCAATGCGGACGGGCGCATAGATACGTATCTGGGAGACGTAGCCACGATGGGCTCAGAGAAAATCCCCATTACCGGAGGCGTGAACGGTTTTGCCGCCTACCCGAGCTCTTTTTCGCCCTCGGGAAACCGGTTGCTGTTATCGCACGAGAGCTCAGTGGAGCCGGGAGATTTCTGGGTATACGACTTGTCGTCACAGAAGGCAAAACAGCTTACCTACTCCGCCATCGCGAGTTTGAACTCCGCGCCTCGATCACCATCTCAGGTCATAAGCTACAAATCATCCGATGGAAAAACGATCAGCGCGCTGCTATGGATTCCCTTCAACCTGAAGCGCGACGGGTCGAACCCCGCGCTGGTCCTGCCTCACGGCGGTCCAACAGGGCAGTCCGGAGATTACTGGAGTCCTCGTGTGGCCGCCCTCGTGTCCCGCGGATACATCTGCATCGAGCCCAACGTGCGTGGTTCGACAGGTTATGGCATGGAGTTTCAAAAGGCCAACTACAAGGACCTAGGTGGTGGAGATTTGCAGGATGAGGTTTACGCAGCCAAGTTCCTGGAAGCTACCGTTTACGTGAATCCGAAGAAAATTGGGATCACGGGCGGTTCCTACGGCGGGTTCATGACTCTCATGGCGATCGGCAAGACACCGGAAGTCTGGGCAGCAGCCGTCGAACTTTTCGGCGTCATTGACTGGATGACCATGCTGCAACATTCCGATCCAGTGCTGCAGCAGTATGTGAAGAGCCTGCTGGGGGATCCAGTGAAAGACCGCGCGGCTTACGATGCCGCTTCCCCGATCAGTTTCATAAACAATGTCAAGGCGCCGCTCCTCGTCTTGCAGGGGGACAATGATCCACGCGTCCCCAAAGAGGAAGCAGAGCAAGTTGTCGCTTTGCTGAAGAAAGATGGGAAGACGGTGGATGCGCACTACTACGCGAACGAAGGCCATGGCTTCGAAAAACGTGAGAACCAGATCGACTCGATCCGGCGCACTGTGGCATGGTTCGACGAATACCTGAAAGGGAACAACTGATTCGCACAGACGAGGAAACGATTGTCACTATCGGAATGGCTCGGAAAAGGGCCGGACTGTTGATGCACAGTTCGCTGCCATGGCCTAGGCAGGCCATGCTGCTTTGCGCTACTTAATCCTGAATTTGTAACGATAAGCGCGCTAGGCTCTAGGAGCGCCGGAATGCCAATGGGCGCATTTCGCGGCGGCAATCCACTTGAGCGGATAGTCGCCATTGCGGACAAATGCCCCCAAACCTCTTGCGGGCTTGCCAACCCAAGTAGTGAATGATAAAGGACGTTATCGCTCACAAAGGTAAAAACGATGACCGCTGCAGAAGATTCCTCGTTTGACGAGGTTTGAAACATAGCGGGCAAGGGGTAGACGTGGTGCTTCAAGACGATTGCAAAGAGCGGGCGCGTGGTGCCGCGGTTGAAGGAAGCGAAAGAAAGCTGAGATGGACGAGGGGGAGATGGAAAACGACGAAGAAAAAAGGAATCCGATCGCATTCCACTGGCTTATGTTTTTTTCGATTGGCCTTGGGGTGCTGGTGCTGGCGGGACTGGCTGTAATTCACATGTGGCAATGACAGACACGCCCTATGCTGCGTGATTTATGCATGAAACGGAGCGGGCAACTGCCACGGAGGCGAAATGATGATGACCCGCTTGCCGGGCGAGTAAATTTTGAGTAGGAGTTGAAGCGGGCCTCCCTTTCGGCTTTTCCCTCTGCAATGGGTTACAAGGAAGTTGGAAGGCGGCCTGGTGTGCGCAGGCGTTCCTTTCTTTTTTCCTTTTTCGGGGAGGGCGACCTTTTTTCAGAAGCGCTGATGAAACCAGAATAAGCGTCTGCGTCCGCGTCCGCGCCCTGAAACTTCATGCCCCGTTATAGACGATAGTCGGCTCCGCAAAGTTTGCTATCAAATTGTTCCGCAAGAAATCGTAGTCAGGATGCTTTGCCGTGAATATAAGCAACACCCAACGGTCTTCGGAAAAGCTCGCCACTTTCACCTTCATGGAGATTTCAGCATAGGTGATGAGGGTAGACTTACCGGGAGGCAGTTTTGGATCGAAGCTTAGTGCCATGCATGTGCCGCTCCATTCCCCTGTGGTTTTCGCTTGGTAAAAATTGGCTGATTCAGTGACCGGGTCTTTGTCGGAACATTCCGGATTATTTTGACGATAAACAGAGATCGGCTCGCCCAAGACATCATTCTTGATGTGATACGGCCCTGGCGGTTGCGTCGTGGGCGCTTGATTTTGGGCGAAGACCGCTGATGCTGCGAAAAGAATCAAGACACGGAAAAGACCCTTCATTTAATCCTCATAGAGCCCAAGGGCCAAAAAGGGGAGACAGGACCTATCTCACGTGGGGCGTATGCGCTCACGATGCGCGCACGGCGATTGAGTGCCACAATTAGGTAAAGATCAGTCCAAGATCCGCTGAGGATTACAGAAATCTACTTTCTCGTCAGTCGCCGGATAGCCCAATCTCGAGTTTTTCAACAGCCACGCCTGATAGCAACAGTTCACTTCCAAACTAACGTCATCGGGGGCTACGGGTTCACTAGCGACTCATCCTCCGAAATTTACTGTTTCGGGTTCGCCTTGTCTGGCGCCAGGAGCTTTCCCAGGCTGAAGGTCATCGTTGAAAAATCCAGGGTGAAACTTCCGAAGTTTGCCACTACGTCTTGCCCAAGATTCCCGTAGAGGTCAGCGATATCTGTTCCCGTACCCGACGTATGAATCGGTACTCTCTCCAAGGTTACCGTCTTATCGCCGATGCCGAGTTTGACTTGCGGCTGGATGTATATCTTTCGCTTCACAACCCCACCCGCGCCGGGGATCTTGATTTTGCCTTTTTTCCAAGCTTTGGACCCACTATGAAATCGCTGATAGTAGCGAACTAAAAGGTCTGTCGAATCTGCGCCCGTATCAAAGCTGAACGGGAGATCCCTTCCTTCGACTTCGCACTCAACGATCGGTGTTAAATGATTCATATACATCCGCGCTCCCGTTCCTGCCGCTCGGGCTTCGTCCCCCGCTTCGAATTCACTATCGTGGAGAAATGTGATCGTCCCAAGCGCCTGAAACACTGGATAGCCGATAATTCCGTTGATCTGATATGCCTGCTTGCCCAAGCTTATATTTAGGTTCGCATCGTCCAGCACCATCACCACGACATTGTGCAGCGAGGCGCCTCCCATCTGCAGGGTCGGAAGCAATGCCACCCGCAACGGATTCTCGATCCCAGTCAGGCCGCCCTGTGCCTGAGCAACACCCGGCAGAAACTTCAGCCCAAGTCGCTCCGCAAAGCTCTTGCTCACTACTGAAAGGTTAGCCCCGGTATCCAGCAGCCAGGGTCCCTGTACTCCGTTGACCGTCAGCGCTACATTCACAGAGTCCAAGGGATTGCGTTCGGTCTTCAACCTCACGGCTCCATCCCATGTAATGGTCTGCGCCGGTGCCTCGCGCAGTATTCGCGCCAGCCCCGCATCATCCTTCGTGCCCTTCAGCTCTTCAGGTTTTAGATGACTCGAGAAGTGGGTCAATAAGTCGTCATAGACCTGCGCCGCGTCGCCATACTGAAAGCTTTTGATGTAGTCATCCGCCAAGGTCTGCAGCGCGACCGCGGCTCGGTCTGGACGCGATGTCCGAATGCTGGGGAGAGCACGGTTCAGCAGCTGGATGGACTCCGGAATGTGACCCCCTCGGTTGGCCAACACTCCGGCGAAATAGTCGCGTTCAGGTCCCGGCTCCATGGTGGGCAGCCTCGCCTCCAAGTCGTCGAGCTGAAACTCCTTCAGTTCCCGATCCGGTCCATTTTCAGTGACTGCGCTCTTGCCCAGTGCAAAGCTGAAAGACAGCTGGATCCAGAGCGATGCGAAGAGCAGAGCAACTTTGGCGAGCACTGCAGCCGATTTCGGCATTTCCTGTTCCTTTCTTTCGTTTCGATTGGGAACGATTGTGAATGCCTGAAGTTCTTTTCGAAGAGAACGTCAGTGGGAGATTGTAGTTGTTGAATGAAATCAATTATATTCAATGACCTGATAGAATTGTACGCCATGAGCAGCCTGGAAGACAACTACATCATTCGAAGCAAGCGGCAAATGCGGGCTCTGGCAGCCCCAACGCGCCAGGAAATCGTTGACGTACTACCCCGGATGGGGACCGTTTCCGTCGCCGAACTCGCATCCGCGTTGGGAAGACCTGCGGATTCCCTCTACCACCATCTTCGTATTCTTAACCGGGTAGGCCTTCTGCGAAGCGCTGGATCTCGCCGGCTAAATGGACGCAGCGGAACCCTCTTTCGCGCCGTTGCTCCAGAGATGAGCCTCTGCTACGAACTCGGGAGAAAAGGGAATGGAATTCAAATAAACCCGATTATTGCCTCTATGTTGCGATTGGGTATCCGCGACTTCAGCAACAGCTTTGAGACTGCGGACGCATCCGTGTCAGGTCCGAACCGAGAATTGTGGGCATTGCGCAAGACCGGATGGCTTTCGCAGGACCAGATTGTAGAAATTAATCGCTATATCGAAAAGCTTATGCATGTAATGGCGGCGCCGGGACGCAATGGGCGGCTTTATGCCGTGTCAATCGTATTGACACCGTTGTCTCGCCGGTCTCACAGCCGTGATGAGCAGACTGTATCGCTAAAGGATGGGTAACGCGGGCGCGTCTATGTCCTATTGCTTGTTGCCTTGACCGCCATCCTTAGCCGGGAGGATAATTGCCTCCTCGGGCCGCATCGTTTTTCCCCTGCGGTCAACAGCCGAGAAGGGCCCCTTGCATTTACCCGGATTGATCGCCTTGTGCGTCCCTCAATGCGCACCGGGGACATGTTTCAAATGACGAAAACGGATATCCGCACCATCGGTCAGTTGCACGGAGGTTGCTCTGTGAAACGCTTCATCGTGGCTTTTTCCTGCATCGTGGCGACTGCGTTCGCATTTCAAAATGCCGCTCCAGAAACCACTTCCGGCATCACCATTGAAGGCAAGGTGCTGCAGGCGCCCGGAGAGCAACCGATTAGAAAGGCAAATGTGCAGTTCAGTGCAAGCGGCGGGCAATCTAATGGCCCGTACTCTGCCACTACTGATGCGGAGGGTCGGTTCAGGATCGACGATGTAAAACCAGGACGATACATGGTCACGGTCGAACATCCCGGATTTGTTCAGGCTGGCAGAGCTGGGCGGTCGACATCCATTTTACTGCAACCCGGCCAGGAGACCACCGACCTGGTCTTTCACATGCAACCCGCCGCCGTGATCACCGGGAAGATCGTGGATCTCGACGGTGATTTGATGAAAAATGTCGTGGTCAGTGCGCGCCGGGTCGGCTCTACATTACGAGGAAGGGGCCACGACGAAGCCACCAATGATCTGGGGGAATTTCGCATCGCCGATTTGCGGGAAGGGCGATATACGATTACGGCCAATCCACCAAACGGAATCGAGGCGTCACATCCGCTGGAAAAAGACAACACGAAGGAGCACGTGATTTATGCCGCGACCTATTATCCAGGCACTCTGGACAAGGAGCAGGCCGTTGCTGTGGAGGTTCATCCGGGGGACGAAATCCCTATCAATTTTGGAGTCCTTACCAGCCCGGCCTACCGGGTGACGGGCACGCTGCTAGGAATGCCGGGTAAAGACATGGTTGAAATTATGTTGTCCTCCAAAGATCACGGGAGCGAGCAAAATCAGCAGCAAGGTGAAGGCGGCAAGTTTGAGTTTCAGAATGTTTTGCCCGGCTCCTACACAGTAACTCTAATGGTCGTCTCTGGCTTGGCTGCAGGACAACCACATATGGAGAGGATGCGGGTGGCCGAGCCGATCGAGGTTGCGAAGGCGAATGTCGACAGGCTGCGACTCCAGCCTGACCCAGGCGGAGATGTACGAGGAAAGGTCCGCATGGATACGGGCCAGAAATTCGATTGGACGCAGCTGCATGTCTTCCTCGCCCCTCTTGACGAGCGCGATTCCGGGATCGCATTTTCAGGGTCATTCGAGCTCCCGGGATTCGCCGGCGTAAACAAGGACGGCACCTTTGAGCTGAAGAGTGTGCCAGGCGGCAATTACCAACTGGTAGTCGGGGCCGGGTCGAACAACCTGCGCGACTACATTACGAAATCAGTGAACGTCGACGGCCGGGACGTTACCGATTCTGGATTTGTCGTCAGACCGGGAACAGTTCTGGACGTGGTAATAAGCGCAAACGGAGCGACGATTGAAGGGACAGTCATAGACAGCAAGGGCAAGCCGGTCGCGTACGCTACCGTTGTAGACATTCCAAGCGTGGAGCGCCAGACAAGACGGGATCTTTATGAGCGCGCCGATACCGACCAACTCGGCCATTTCAGCTTGCGCGGTCTGAATCCCGGCAAGTATACGGTGCTGGCCTTCGATGACGTGCAGGAGGATACCCACCAGCCCGAATTCCTGGAGGCTTATGAAGGCCGCGGAAAACACGTCCAGCTAGACGAGGGTGCTCGGAGTGCTGTCACTTTAAAGCTTATCTCTGCAGACGTTGAAGCGCCATAAAGTTAGACCACCGCTCGCCGGATTCGACGAATGTCAGAAAAACCAGGAAGGCATATGATACCTGCGTTATGGCCTGGATTAAGTGGACTGGCAAAGCGCTCGAATTCGTCGGCAAGCTCGCTCAAACGGACAGCTTTGAGCAGTGGGGGGAATCACGGTGCTTTCTCTCAAAGAAGTCTGCTGCGAGTCGTCCTGCCGCCAGCCTTTTCCATTCGAGGCAGCGAGAAATCGAGCAGTTCACGGGCGTTCAGCGATGTAAGCTGTCGCATTGCTTATTCGCGGACCGTTGTTCCTCGTCTTGGTGAGCAAAACTCCGCTGGAACGAGCAAAACTCTTTAGGCAGCGAGCGTTGCCGCGCCCCAGGCAAGAAGAACGACACCCGTGACGCGCGTAAACCACGAACCATGCGTGGCGAACTTCTCCAAGAGCACGATAGTTGCGAGAACCGCGATCCAAAGCACATTCATGATGCCGCCAACGAATAGCAGAGCCATCAACACCCAACAACAGCCTACGCAGAAGGCTCCATGCTCCATCCCCATGCGCACGGCCCCCAGCCTTCCGGATCTCCGATGTTGAGAAAGAAATTCTGCAGGATTGCGGCAATGGCTTAGACATCGATGCTTCCAGGGAGACAGTTGGTAGAGTCCCGCGAGGATCAGAATGGCTGCGGATAAACCTGCGTTTTTCGACGCCATCCACATGGCGGATATGCCGCCCGCTGCTTCGAGCTCTCTTTGCAGTAGGGTTGCAAAAAAGGAGAAGCCGAACCACGTCAGCAAATAACCACTAGCAAAGGCAGCCGCCGGTACAATGCCTTTCCCAAGTTGACCTGGGCCTTGAGCATACCGCGTCGCCCGTGCATAGAGCAGGATCATGGGCGCGGCGCTCGGGGTCATCATCGCAATCATCATCACCCACCACATGAGCAGGATGATCATCCAATATGCTGAAGTCCATCCCACCGGATGGAATGGCATTCCGGTCATGCGATGAGGAAACAACCAGGCCCGGGTCATACTCCTGGCCGACATTCCGGTGCCGGCGCCGGTCAGGATGTAGGTCCATGATAGGAGGGTGATTGCTGCTAGACCGCTGAGCACGATCCAACGGTCGCGCCGCAGCAGACGTTCGGTCAGCGACGTTTCCTCGCCGCTCATTTCAAACCGTCCGATGCCGCACCACGCCCTTGTTATTGAGGTGAAGATGGGCGAACTGACCATAGCTCGCCTTCAAGTCGAGTTGGACGTTTCCGTGTGTCTTGGTGGTACCGCTTCCAATCTCGGCGATCTCGTATTCGAAGCCGTTCGGCAAGTCGATACGCGCCCTGGTCTCCGCCCCGGTTACTGGATTCTTGATGGGTTCGCCCGCGCTCTCAATCAAACCAGCAATCGTGTATCGTCCCCTCCGGCCTTCCACGTCCACGTTAAAATCTATCTTGGCAAAGATCGGATCATAGACCTTCTCTAGCGTGGAAGAGAAAACGGCGAACATGGTGGCCATCGGCTCTGTGTCCTGACCCGACATGATTTTAAGCAGCGCCTCACGCTGCTCGCCGTCCGCTCGCTCGTCAACAAAAGGCTGACACTTGCCGCGGCCTTCGTGTACCGGACCCGGCCACTGAAAGATTCCGCCCATGCGAAGGCCATTGAGTTTTACCGCGCCGTAGTGGCCTTCCTCGATCTCCAGCGCGACCGCGGCCTCGCAAAAACCGTGGGTCGGTAGAGCGTTGAACTGGCACGGGCACCCGTATGAGCAATTGCAGTTGGCAAACTCCTTGGCCTTGATCTCCCAAGGTGTCATTGGCTTCCTCCTTCGTTGTCGCACCTTATAACATCTCTAATGTTAGCGTAGCCGTAGCAGTGATCGTAAGAAATCAGGATTCTTTTGCAGTCAGTGTATCGCGAATCTGAAATCAGTCTAGGAAACCCCTAATCTTAGCGCTCTGAGTAGGAATCTGTAACTCCCCCTTATTTAATGGGCATTTTGATTTTGGGGAACTCTGGTTACACTCAGCGGGATGAGAGAGACGGATTGGACCAAAGTACTGGGGTGGCCGGGGTATCGGGTCTACCGACACGAAATCGAGGAGCAGGCAAAAACGCTGAAGCTGTGGGTTCGGCGCAAGCGTGGAAACCGGAAACTGATTTGCTCAGGCTGTGGGCGGAAGTTGGCCGATGCCTATGACACTTACGAGCGAGAAGTACGAGATCTGCCTTGTTTCGAGTTTCGGACGACGGTGGTGGTGGAGTTGTATCGGGTGCGCTGTCCGGACTGCGGGGTCAAGACGGAGAAAGTGCCGCAGTTGCCGAGCAAGGCGCCGTTCAGCAAGCGCTTCGAAGAGGCCGTGGGGTTGGCGTGTGAGAGTGCGGCGGTACGGCGTGTGGCGCGACAGTTTGGACTGTCCAGCAGCACGGTCCGAGCCATCGATCTGCGCTATCTGAAGCGTTGGGCGGAGGGACGAAGGAAGCCGGGGTTGCGGCAGATGGGGGTAGACGAGATCTATCTGGGGAAGAAGCAAAAGTTCCTCACGGTGGTGAGCAATCTGGAAACGGGGGAGCCGCTGTGGTTCGGGCGGGAGCGGAAGAAAGAAACGCTGGATGAGTTCTTCCAGAAGCAGTTGAGCGCTTTTCAGCGGAGTGCGATTCGTGCGGCTTGCGTGGACATGCATGAGCCTTATCGTTTGAGCCTGGAGCAGTGGGTTCCGCAGTGTCGCCTGATCTACGACAAGTTCCACGTCATGCAACACGCCAACGAAGCCGTTTCCGAGGTCAGGCGGGCGGAATTCTTTCGCAAGGGTGGAGCGGCACGGCAGTTGATCAAGGGAAAGCATTGGCTGCTGTTGACCCGCTGGGTTCATCTGAACACCAACAAGAGGCGGCAGCTCAACCAACTGTTCGCACTCAACCGCCGGGTAATGAAAGCTTACCTGATGAAGGAGAGCTTAGATCGACTCTGGAACTATACCTATGAGGGCGCCATGCTGCGTTATCTGCAAAGCTGGATTGACCAGCTGCGCTGGCAGCGGCTCAAGCCGATGGAGAAGCTGGCGCGGATGTTGCTAAACCATCTGGAAGGAATCCTGAACTATTGCAAGGTCAAGGTACCGCTGGGCGTGGTGGAAGCCGTCAATGGAAACATCAAAGCGCTGCTGCGCCGTGGCCGAGGCTACCGCGATCTCGATTACCTGTTGCTGAAGGCGCAACGCTTGGCAGC
>Ga0210401_10003617_pt1 | contig 16428 bp, 16 predicted proteins | sample IncBWH32MmetaG_FD_150866 | JGI IMG/M metagenome (GOLD analysis project Ga0210401, IMG submission 150866) | Forest soil microbial communities from Barre Woods Harvard Forest LTER site, Petersham, Massachusetts, United States - Inc-BW-H-32-M | ecosystem: Environmental > Terrestrial > Soil >... | reverse complement strand
GAACTCCATATGCACGCCGCGTGAGCCCACATAAGCAATCGTGGCAGTCAAATTGGCCGCGAGCTCGCGTTGAATCGAGAGGTTCCACTGCATAACGTAATTGCGTTTCGGATTCGGCTCAACATAGGGGATGCGCAGACCGAGTCCTGCAGTGGCGCTTTGCGCCAACTTATTGAAAGCCAGGGTGGGGAAATCACCTTGGACCAAGGCGCAGGACGAATTGCCCGAAGGGCCGCACACGGCGGTCGAAGTTGACGTAGTTACCGCCGTATTTTCCGTGAAGGGCGCGGCGTTGGTTGCGAGTTGGCCGAGTTCGTAGGTGAGCGGAAGTATGTCAAACATTCCAAAACCGCCTCGGACGGATGTCTTGCCGTTGCCGAACGGATCCCACGCAAAACCGATGCGCGGTTCAAAATTGTGGAGAGTGGGATTGCTGTAGATTGTGTGACCGATCCTGTCTGTCGCGAGGCTTTGTCCAAGTGGCGTGGAAACCGCTGACAGCTTGCCGTTGATCTCATTGGGGACGGTGGAAACTTCATACCGCAAACCCAAATTCAAAGTGAGGTTGGGCCTGAGGTGGACATCATCCTGCGCGTAGCCAGCGAGGATCGTAGTGTGAAACTGAAAGTGAAGGAATGGAGCTGTAGGAACGGGAGCAAAAAGGGAGTTCGGGTTGTTCGTAAGAAAGCCGCCGTTGTTCGAATCGTAAAGCGAAAGAAACGGAAATTCGCCTACCGGCGCAGGATTGAACGCGGTTGTCTGAATATTCTCGACCGCAAATCCAAGTTTCAGGCTGTGAATTCCCTTGGTCAGAAAAAGGTCATCATAGCCTTGAAAGGAATTCTGGAAGAAATCCACGATCTCGACCTGATTCAATCCCGGCTGAATGGATGTATATGACGGGATATCGATTTGTGGGTTGTCGGCTCCTTGGCTTTCTCCCAATGCCACGTTATTTGCGAGCGGGTTGATGGCACTTAAGCCTGCACCGGTGTGCACGGAACGATTCAGGCCGAACCGAGCGGTGTTAAGCAATTGCGGACTGAAGATGTGGGTTTCTTCCAAATCGGCAAATTGCCTTCCGGTGGCGTTCTGTACAAGGACTTGATTGTTGGCATCGGGTTGTGTCGCGAAGGCCTGATCGTTCTGGTATGTGCCGAACAGGTTGTCGCGGTCAGAAAATTTGTGGTCGATGCGCAGGGTCCCAAAGTTTTCTGTGGTCTGGTGAACGGAGTTGAAAGCGTAAATTCCTTGATCGCCGTTGCCCACGAGGCCCGCGTTAGGCAATTGCCAAAGACCCAGAAAAGGCAGCACGGACTTGCTAATTCCCGTGACGGCGTCCGGGTTGGCGACCGCTGGTTCGCCTCGGGCCGATAGGTAGTTTGCGAGCGTCTGCGACATGCAATTATTCCCTGCCACTGGTCTGCTGCAAACGACGGAAGGCCCCGGTCCCCCGCCAGGCCCGGTGCCGATGCCTCGAACTGCGGCCGAGGGAACGAAGGACTCTGTGGTGACACCCTGGTCTTCGCGAAGCCCCTCATAGTCCATATAAAAGAAAGTTTTGTCCTTCACTATGGGGCCGCCAACCCCGGCACCGAACTGATTCCGTTCGAAATGAGGTTTGGGAAGCGAATTCGCGTTGTCGAAGAAGTTGGCCGCGTCCAGAGTGTCGTTACGCAGGAACTCATACACGCTGCCGTGGAATCCGTTCGCTCCCGATCGAGTGACGGCGTTGATCACACCTCCTGATGTACGGCCATATTCCGCGGAATAATTGCTCGTGAGAACGGAAAATTCCTGAACCGCGTCTACACCGAGTGTTGCGCCCTCGACGCTGCCGGGGCCACCGTTGGCATAGTCGTTTACGTTAATGCCATCGATGCGGTAGTTGTTCTGCGTGGGGCGAGACCCAGAGATCGTAAGCTGCACGCCATAGCCCCGTCGCGCACGGTCTTTTGAACCCGTGTTGGCTTGGTTGGAGCTGAGCGAATCAACACCCGGCTGAAGGGTGGCAAGCGTTGTCCAGTCGCGGCCGTTCAATGGCAATTCTTGAACAGCCTTTTGCGTCACGACACCGCTGATTTCTGAAGAAGCCAACTCAACTGGCAACTCCTCTCCCGGAACCTCTATTCTTTGACTGACTTCCCCCACCTTCAGAGTAAAATTCAGTAACTGTTGAGCTCCGACGTTCAGCGTGATTCCACCCCGAACGGCCATCGCAAACCCGGCCGCCGAGACCGTGACTTCATACGTGCCCGGCTGGAGGTTTGGAGCATTGTAGACCCCGGACGCATCCGTGTTTATCTGGCGCTCGATTCCCGTTGCGACGTTTTTGATTGATAGTGTCGCGTTAGGTACAAGCGCCCCGGATGGATCGGTCACCGTACCGCTCATAGTTGCTCCAGCCACTTGTGCTCGCAGATCGGAGGCGGTTACAAAAATTGTAACTATGAGAAAAAATAAGAATCCGATATGACCATTCGCCGGTCTTCTTCGCAAGCTTCCGTCCGGTTCCCCATTCATGTGGTTCTCCTTGTTTATTTCGAATGTACACTTCAAAAAGAAATGAGAACGATCAGATCTCGGAGACGAGCACGTGCCACACGCAAACACTCTGGCCTAAGATTCTCTTGACGCAAAAAGGTTGCAGAACTCGCCATGACTTTTAATCGGCTGCATTTGGCCATCAATAAAAGGTCGATGCCAAACAGATTTCCTCGTCCGGCGATCTCCCGCTCGGCATAGAGAGGCGCGCAAACTGCCCTGCCATCGCGTAAAGATCGCGAGGGACACACGAAGGGCATTTCGACGCAACGATATCCTTCATTAGGTTCCCGTTATGGCCCTCGTCACTGTAAGGCTGGTCCTTTCGTGCTGCGGAGACTCTTTTTCAATCGGCATTTGCCGTGCGAAAGAGAAAATTCGACTTCGGTCGGTTTTATTCCCGCGGAAATGTCAAAAGATTGTAAAAAATCACTGCAAGCTTATGGAGAGACGTTTGCGGTGCAGATTGTGCATGACCCGCCGCGCACGTATGCGACACAGCAGGCCGCGCGATTCTAGGAGTGTAGAGTCCGAACGCGCCCCGCGTCAGACGAGGCCATCATTCTAGAAAGTGTGAAACTTTATGCAAACGTATGACTCTCACGATTGCGCGGCCGGAGGAATCACTCAGCGTCACTGCACTCATACGATGATTCGAGCGGCTTGCGACTTCAGACTGGGAGCCAAAATGAAAAAGGCAAATGGGGTGGTTCGTACGTTGTTGCTCGTTGCTTTCGGGATTTCCCTCTTAGCGCCAGCCCGCGATTTTGCGCAGGCCACGGAAAGAGCAGATGACTCAGGCGCTGTTTTCGCGATGACCAACGGCGTCGATAAGAATGAAATTATCGCGTTCCGGCGAAATGACGACGGCACCTTGCAGGAGACTCGTAGATTCGCAACGGACGGGAGAGGAAGCGGAGGAAATGTGGATCCTCTCGGCTCCCAAGGATCACTAGTGCTCAGCGAGGATCACTCTCACTTGTTCGCCGTAAATGCGGGGAGCGGGGAGCTTTCAGTGTTTCGCGTTGAGGGGGATCTTCTCTCGCTCGAGGACAAAGTGGTTTCCGGCGGCAGCGAGCCCGTGTCAGTGACTCAGCACGGGAACCTGGTATACGTGGTCAACGCTGGGGGAAACGGCAATGTCGTTGGCTTCCGTTGGCAGAACGGCCAGCTTACAGAAATTCCGAATTCGGCGCGTTTCCTAAGCGGGAGTAACTCGGCTCCCGGCTCGATCGCATTCAGCACTGACGGGAAGTTCGTCGCGGTCAGCGAAAAGCAGACCAGTAAGCTTGACGTGTTCATCGTCCAGGGAGACGGCACGCTGTCGGACGCGGTCGTGACTCCGAGCGCCGGTCCAGGCGAATTCTCGATTAGTTTTGCCCCCAACGGAACCGCGCTCGTTTCCGAGACGGGCCCGGCTGGTGGAGTCGACGCGTCGGCGCTCTCTTCGTACGCGCTTCTTGCCAGCGGAGCACTCTCCCCAATTAGCACCAGCGTTCCAACGCTCGGAGCGGCAACCTGCTGGCAGGTGACAACTCCAGACGGCCGCTTTGTCTACACATCAAATGCCGGCACGGGCACAGTCTCTGGATTCTCGATCGGCGCCAATGGCAGCTTGACTCCTTTGCCCGGAACAATCCAAGGGACGAACCCTTCCGGGGCTTCAAACATTGACATCACGATTAGCTCGAACGGCAAATTCCTCTATACCCTGAATGCCAGAAACGGCACGATCGGGATGTTCGCGATTCACAAGGACGGGACTCTTACGAATCTTGGAACTGTCGATGGGATTGCCGCCGCGGGCGGTTCCAACGGAATCGCCGCAAACTAGCTAGCTACATGGAGTGCGAGTTGCGGCTCACAACCCGCGACTCGCACTGCTTTGTTGGCCAATTCTCACCGCTCAGAACAAAGAATGGACACTCACAAGAAGTGAGATCGAAACGCGCTAACGCCCGCCTGCTCGAAACCGGCGTGCCCTATTGAGTTCTAGGAGACCAACCGCAGTTCGCAACCGAATTTGAAGTTGACACTAAAACCGGAGGAACAAATGGCTGAAGCAAAACTTGTGGTGATCTATCCTCGCCCGAAAGATATCGAAGCGTTCGAGAAAGTCTACCAGACCGAACACGTCCCCATGGCAGTGGAGAAGTTGGTTGGCAAGACAAAGATGGTCGCCACCAAGTTTACGGCCTCTCCTCAGGGCACGCCCCCGTTCTACAGAGTTGCGGAGGTTTATTTTCCCTCTAAGTCCGCTTTGGAGGCCTGCGCGGCCACCCCTGCCGCACAGGAGACATTGGCGCATGCCGTCAAGATCTCAACTGGGGGAATTCCGCTCATCCTGATTGCCGAGGAGGAGACGTTCACGTTCAGCCAGACTGCCGGTGCTTAGGTCGACATAAAAAGGCATCGCGGCGATTGCCATAAAATCACAGATGAAGTTGGCAATCGCCGCGGACAGTAACAAGAAGGGCTCCGCCTCGCATCCCGACACTCGTTGGACCCCCAAATCGAAGAAAGAGTTTGAAACCTGAGGTCCCGCGCACCCTAACCAGAAACAGATCAATCGAAATCTGAAACTTTCATGCACTTTACGTATCAGATATGAGACCGAGAACGCGCTGACGGTCGACAAACTATTCTGATTGGAGAAGGAGAGGAAATGAAGAAGCTATTCATCACGGGGTTTGTACTCTGTTTCATGGGACTGGCAACGCCCAGCTATGCTGCGGCGCGGCCAGCGCAGGGCCAGCAAGACCAGATGCAGAAAGACGACAGCATGAAGCAAGACGGCGTGAGCAAGGACAACATGTCGAAAGACAACAAGTCCAAGAAGAAAATGAAGAAAGACAACATGAAGAAAGACGATGGCATGAAGCACGACGACATGAAACCGGAGAGCACGTCAAGCATGTCGAAGGACGCACCCAAGAACTAGAAACGGCCCGATTGTCAGACCCCGGGCGGCTCAAAAACCTCTGCCCTTTGCTCAGCCGCTCGGGCCTCGTCATTTTCCGTCTGTCGCACCGCCCGCGCTTTCCTCTCCCTCGAAGTCAGGCTTAACTTTTCCCGCGCTCCGAAGCGCGTCACGCATGCAACGGGTGCAAGGGGTGTAACCTTCGAGAACTGCCTCCTGTGCAGTCACCATATGGTACGTTCCATGCATAAAAGGGCAACCCGGCACATGAAATATCTTACCGCCATCAACGATCGCGACAAGACGTTGCGGCAAACGCCGGGCGGGCTGGCTCATTTCTGAGAGGGGACGCGGGACGAGGCGATCGAGCACAGCCGCGCAGACGGCTGAAGCGGCAAGCGCACCGCTGACTCCTACGCTCACGAGCCAGGCCCTCCGGGATAATCTGCGCCCTTCGACTTGATCGGCCAGCCGGCCGTGCAGACGCGGGTAGAAGCCGTCAGGCAAGGGAAACATGGCTTCGTCGCTATAAAGTGCAATGACGTTGCGCATGCCATCATGAATCGACTGGCAGCGGGGGCACTGTGCAAGATGCTCCTCCAGCGCCTGCCGCAACGCGGGATCGACATCTCCCTCGAAGTAGTTCGAAATCTCGCGCAAGACGTGTTCGCATGCTACGACCACGGGTTTGTCCCCTTTGGAATCTGCGAATTCGTTGCCCAATTTCCATCCAATCCCGGCGAGAGAAGGTCCCGCAGCATCAAACGCGCCCGCAACAGACGCGTCTTGACGGCACCCGCCGATATACCAAGCGCCTGGGCCGTGTCCTCGATGCTCATATGCTCCACATCTCGCAGAACGAACACCTCCCGGTATTTTTGTGCGAGCGAGCCCAGCGCAGCGACAAGCTTCTCGCGGATTTCCTTGCGCTCCAGAGCTTCCGACGGAATCTCGCGCCAGTCGGTGAAGTCGCGGGGCGTGTACGTGCCGTCCTCGTTTTCCTGGTCCGTGATGGGTCGCATGATTTCGAGATGACTCTTTCGCTGCCGCTGCCGCGCTTCGTTGATCGCCACCTGGATCAACCAGGTGCTGAACCGCGATTCAGACCGGAATTGCGCGAGATACTTGAACGCTTTCAGGAAGGCGTCCTGCGCCACGTCCTCTGCGTCCGCTTCGTTCCGCAAAATCGTGAAGGCGATGACGAAGACGCGCCTTTCGTAGGGCCGAATTAATTCATAAAACAGTTCCCTCTCGCCGCTCTGGATGCGCACGATCAAAGCGGCTTCGTGTTCGTGGCCGGGGTCAGATCGAGGCGCAAGCGTCACCTCGGCTCCGGACGGCTCCCGATTTTGCGTCGCTTCTGGCACGAATGGACAGTCGTCAGGGCAGATATTCCGGGTTGCGCTTCCAACCCGTCAGCATGGACGTGAAATTGTTCCATCCATGGAGGATAACCATGATCAAGTGCCCCAAGACGAACAGGAGCAACGCACAGAGAACACAAAAATGCCACAACCGCACCCAATGAAATCCGCCCATAAGCGAAGCCAGAAAGGAAAATTGCACAGGGTTGTAGAGGACGATTCCCGTCACGACAGACAGCAGCCCAAGTACGATTGCCGAGGTGTAGGCCATTTTCTGGAGCGGGTTATACACTTCCGTTTGCGCCGGCTTACGCCCGAAAAAGAAATAATGGCGCGTCATTGGCCACACACCGGCCACATCCTTACGCGCAAACAGGGGCTGGCGGTAATTACGGGAAATGAGTTGGTAAACAATGTAGATACTGCCCGTGGCCATGTAGATCCATGCGAATGTGAGGTGCCACTTCAGTGCCCCGCCGAGCCAGCCACCCAGGGCCAGGGACTTCGGAACAAACAGAAAATCGTGCTGAGGGATCTTTGGGCCAAAGCTCGGAAATGCGCGGAAGATTTGCAGGCCGCTGCCTGCCATCACAAAGAGCGATATGGTATTGAGCCAGTGACAGAGCCGCACAGCCCAGGGATGCTCATAGGCCGTTCGCACGTGGCTTTCCTCGGCCTTTAAAGCGGCAGCCGGGATGGTTATGAAGTCTGACGATGCCAAGAAATGTGCCCGGCCTAGAGCCCGTAGTAAGCGGGATAGCCCTGGTCCTCCCAATAGCCCGCCTTCGGAACAACGTCCGTAACGCGCAGACTCGTCAAATATTTGGCTTGCTTGTAACCGATCTTCGTAGGCACTCGCAGCCGGAGGGGCGCGCCGTGCTCACGCGTAAGCGGCTGGTCGTACATTTCGTAGCACAGCAATGATTGCGGATGGAGAGCAGAGGGCATGTCCAGCGACTCGTAGTAATCGTCGGCACACTCGACGTAGAGAAATTTTGCGTCCGGGTTCGCACCGACGTGCTGGAGAAAATCGGAGATGCGCGCTCCGCCAAATCTTCCAATTACGTCCCAACCTTCCACGCAAATGTGCCGCGTATTCTGCGTTACTTTCGGCAGGGATTGGATTTGCGCCAGAGTGTACTGACCGGCCCGTTGGACATCGCCGCTGACGGTCAGCGTCCACTTTTCCAGATTCACTTCGGGATCATCCACGTCGTAAGTGTTGACGTAGAACTTGTCGAGGGCGGTCACTTCGCGATCGGCGAACGTCGGGGCCAAATGATTGTGGCGAAACCATTTTGCAGACGCCCAGTCGGTGAAGGCGACGCCTGCCGTCAACAGTCGTTCGCGAACCCGCGGGATCATGAATGCGCCCATGACTAGCAGTGGGGAAAGTTTCAGCAACTCACGCCGGTTCAATGACCTGGAAGTGGTTGATGTCAGGTTATCGGGCATGTCTAAACTCCGGAGATCCGTGCTGACGTTGCCAGTCTGCCACTCGTGCAATCCGGGGGCCGAACCGCAACTACAGAAATGGGCATTCCCGTCTGATCCGCCAGAACCGAGAAAGTTTCAGCGAAAGGATTGAAAGAGTGGTTCGCGCGGGAAATTTGAGAGCGGCACAACTCACGGCGAACATCCAGCTGGCGTGCCTCTCGACTTAGGCTCTGGATTCACGCTGTGGGAGACATGTAGAATCCTCTTCTTGCGGTGTAGGGACTGATTGAATGAGAGCCACAGGCCGAAAGCATAAGGAGTCGCGGGAGGCCCCGGCCCTTCCTCGCGATACGAGTTCTGCAGAGTTGGCGGAGCAACGCCTCCGCATACTTCTTCAAGTAAACAATTCGATCATTACCAAATTGAGCGAGGACGAGTTATTACGCGCGGTCTGCGCGGCGTTGGAGGGCGTCCTGCCCTTCAGTCGTTCCGCGATCACTCTGTACGTTCCGGAACGAGATACTCTCCGAATTTTCGCCCAGAACGATGAGTACGCTTCGGAGTTCTTCTCCGTAGGTAGAGAGCTAGACCGGCGCGACAGCCATGCCGGTTGGGCGTTTGACCATCAACGGCCGCTGATTCGTCGAAATCTGGACAAGGAGAGCGAATCGTCCACGGAGCGACTGCTCGCCGAACAGGGAGTACGTTCGATTTGCGTCGCTCCGCTGATCGTGGCGGGCAAGAGTATTGGAACCCTGAATCTTGCCAGCAACAAAGCCGATGAGTATTCGAACGCGGATGGAGTGCTTTTGCAGGAAGTCGCTAATCAGGTTGCGCTCGCCGTGGAGAACATGAACGCGTATGAAGAAATCCGCTCCCTCCACGCGAAGCTGGAAAAAGAAAATGTCTATCTGCGCGAAGAAATCCGCTCGGAGCACAACTTTCGGGAAATTATCGGCAGCAGCCCCGAATTGCGGGAAGTGCTTGAGAAGGCAGAGCGAGTCGCCCCTCTGGACTCGACGGTTCTGATCTACGGAGAGACGGGAACCGGCAAGGAGCTCATCGCTCGGGCCATTCATGACCGCAGCAAACGCAAGAATCGGCCACTCGTGAAGCTGAACTGCAGCGCCATCTCTGCCGGCCTCGTAGAGAGCGAGCTGTTCGGCCACAAGAGAGGCGCCTTCACCGGCGCATTGGAAAGGCATATCGGCCGGTTCGAACTCGCTGATGGCGGAACCCTTTTCCTGGACGAGGTCAGCGAGTTGCCGCTCGAAACGCAAGTCAAGCTGCTGCGTGTGCTGCAAGAGAGAGAATTCGAACCGGTCGGAAGCAATAAGACAATTCACGTTGACGTGCGAATTATTGCGGCGACAAACCGTAACCTCGAGGAATGCGTCGCGGCGGGCCGTTTTCGTTCCGATCTCTTTTACCGGCTGAACGTTTTTCCGCTGGAGCTTCCACCGCTTCGCATACGCCGTTCCGACATTCCGCTACTCGTGAGTTTTTTTCTACAACGCTTCGCGAATAAGTTTGGCCGCAAAATCGACGCCACTCAGCGAGACACGATGGATCTGTTGATGGATTATCACTGGCCGGGAAACATTCGCGAGCTTCAGAATGTTATTGAGCGCGCGGTCGTACTCGCATCGGGGCCGGTGCTCGCTGTTGACCCCGCCTTTCTCCCCAAAGCACCGGCGGCAGCCGATGCACGCCAACCATCCCCTGCCGCGCGGCCGGGCGAGGTGCCCCGCGAAACTGAGGATCGTGCAAAATCTTCAGCGACTGCTTTCCTGAGTCTCCAGCAGATGGAACGCAATCACATTCTTGCCGCCCTCGATCGATCAGGCGGGATAATTGACGGACCAAAGGGCGCAGCTAGAATTCTGAATCTCCACGCGAACACACTCCGGAGCAAGATGAGTAAACTGGGTATTGACCGCAGGCGTCACGATATATCGTGACGCATGCCACGAGATTTCGTGCCGATCGCCGAAATGTCGTGACGGTGTAGCGGACGTACTTCCGGCGTGCCGCCTCCAAATCATTTAAACTCATTGAAACGCTAGTTTCCAGAGCCATTGCCGCTTTGGCCCGCCTCGTGCCATAACACCTCACGAGGTTGAAACATTTTTGCTTCCAACGAGTTCGGGAGAGGTCCCAAATGTCCCGCTTGACGCATGCGCCGAACATCCCACAAGTTGCCGACCAGGACGTCCATGACCCTGAGTTGCACGAGGTCATTCGTAAAGCCGCGGTAACGAAGAGCCCGCCGCAGGCCTGGTACCGAACCATGGGTCACAATCCCGAAGTAGCGAAAGCCTTCGCGAGTTATTGGAATTACCTCCACCGCGGCGGCTCCGTCCCTCATGAGATCAAGGAGTTGGCGCGCATCCAGATCGCCCAGATGATTGGCTGCGAATTCTGCGCGCGGCAGACTTCTCCGATTGCTGCATCGATCACGGAGGAAGAGAAAACGAGCTGCGCGCTTCCAAACTGGGAGCACCCGGACCCGAAGACTCGCGCCGCTCTCCACTACGCCCGGACTCTCACACTCGACGATGGTCGTGACAAGCAAGTATACGAAGAGTTGAAGAAACACTACAGCAACGCCGAGATAATCGAGCTTGCGGCGTTCTTCTGCCTGACGGCGGGTGGTAACCGAATGGCGAAGAGTTGGAGTATTGAGCCCCATGGCGAAGTATCCGTGATCCCGCAGGGAGCGATGTCAATTCATGGAAGCGAAACGCGGGAATCGGAGATGGCGCGGCCATGAATCGTCGGGAGTTCCTGCGTTCCGCGGGCATCGCATCCGCGAGCCTTTCGCTCGCAGACGCAGCGCGCTTGTTTACGGACGGTGACGCGCCGGTCAGTTGGCGAACGTTTGAAGTGACCACGCGCGTCGAAGTCCTCGCTTCTTCCGGAGCTACCCGAGTGTGGCTGCCGGCGGCCCTTAATGCCGACACTCCGTTTCAGCGGAAAATCGGTAATCGCTTCCACGCTGATGGTGGCACCGCAAAAATGATTGAAAGTAAGGCCGACGCCATGGGAATCATTGCGGCTGAATTTCCTGCCGGAGTGAAACCGGTTCTCACTCTCGCCAGCCGGGTCGCTACCAGGGATTACTCGATTGATTTCTCCGCGCCTGTGAAGGCGCCTATGGCCGACTCGGCTGAGTTGCGCTATTACCTTCGGCCGACAAAGCTCCTTCCAACTGATGGCATCGTAAAAGCGACGGCAGCGGAAATCACCGTCGGCTGCCGTACCGACATCGAGAAAGCCCGGGCGATCTACGAATGGATCGTCGAGAATACGTTTCGGGATCCAAAGACGCGAGGCTGCGGCGTTGGGGACATCCGCTTCCTGTTGGAGTCGAAAGATCTGGGAGGCAAGTGCGCCGATCTCAACGCGCTCTACGTGGGGCTCGCGCGCGCCGCGGGCCTGCCAGCGCGGGACGTTTACGGCATTCGCGTTGCAAAATCAGAGCTCGGGTACAAGAGCCTCGGCACCGCATCGGAAAACGTGACGAAAGCGCAGCACTGCCGCGCGGAAGTCCACCTCGACGGCTACGGCTGGGTACCGGTCGATCCGGCGGACGTGCGCAAAGTGGCGCTCGAGGAACCTCCGGGAAATCGTCCGCTGGCTGATGACGTGGTGAAAAAAGCGCGCGCGAAGCTTTTCGGGTCATGGGAAATGAACTGGATTGCTTACAACTTCGCGCACGATGTCGTGCTGCCGGGATCGAACGGCGCGCCTGTCGGCTTTCTGATGTATCCACAGGCGGAAACGGCTGACAGGCGGCTGGACTGCCTCGATCCCGAAAATTTTAAATATGAAATTACGTCGAAAGAAATCTGAAGGCTTCAGTTATACCGCTCTTGTGGCTGGTGCGGTGGACTCGCTTCATGCCAACGTTCTCGCTAGTAGGCGTTCTATTGAAGCGGCATGGTCAGAAGGGGGCGTGATGAGAATGAATTTCCCCGCGGTTAGCATGGCCCTGTTTTTCTTCGCTTTTGCATTGGCGCTGAACGGGCAAAGCGAAAATCCGAGCTCGGGATCTTGGTCCGGTGTCATTATCAACGCCAATTGCACCGCGGACGAAGCTTTCGCCGAGGCGCCTGATTGCATGGAGAAAGAAGTGCCTGGCGCCAAACTGGCATTGTACGACGACACCACCCGACGCATATTCATTCTAGACCCTCAGGATCAAGCGATTGGTCACCTTGGCGAGAGCATGACCCTCACCGGGACACTTGAGGGCAATACGGTTCACGTAGCGTCATTGAAGTTGCATACCTCGATTGGTCTGGGCGTCGGGCAGAAGGCGCCAGATTTCTCGGCTCGCGACCAGTTTGGAAAGCAGCAAACTCTGGAAACGTTGAAAGGGCCCAAGGGAACGGTACTTCTTTTTTTTCGTTCTGCCGATTGGTGACCGTATTGCAAGGCGCAGCTGGTCGAGCTGCAAAACGCAAAAGCACGATTTGAAAAACAGGGGATTTCCGTGGCCGCACTCAGTTATGACACTGTCGAAATACTGAAGTCCTTTGCGGACCGGCGCAAGATCGAATTCCCGATGCTCGCCGACCCCGATTCGCAAACGATACGCGCGTATGACGTCCTTAATGCCGAAGCAACCGGGCAGTATAAGGGCATGGCGCGCCCAGGGTATTTCTTTATCGATACTCAGGGCGTGATTCGGGAAAAGTTTTTTGAGACAAAGTACCGGCAGCGATTCTCGGGAAACAATGTCATTGGCAAGCTTTTCCCGGAACTCGGCTATGAGGTTACGGACAATGTACAGGCGCCACACTTAAATCTCGCCGTCGAACAATCCGACCGATCAACCTATCCAGGGGGACGCATCACTTTGATCGCCGAAGTGCAACTTCCGGCGGACGTGCACGTTTACTCCCCGGGCGTGCAAGGTTACAAGTCGATCGCTCTTGTCATGGAGCCCACGCGGGGAATGGAGTTCACTCCGGCAAGTTATCCGCGGGCGAAAATTCTTTATCTTCCCGCCATCAAAGAAAAAGTGCCGGTGTTTGAGGGGAAATTCCGTATCACGCAGGATCTGAAAGTAAGTTCCGTCGCGGATTTCAGCAGTTCGCTGCTGCCGGATGGAAGGACCTTCACAATTTCGGGAAAGCTCGAATATCAGGCTTGTGATTCGAAGATTTGTTATATACCAACGTCGGTTCCTATCCGTTGGCAGGTGCAAGTTCTGCCTCTCGATCGGCAGAGAGCTCCGGAGGACATTCGGCACAAGTAGAACATCGACCCATGTCCTGACCTGAGCACCACAGGAGGCAACCGTGTCGGAAGTCGCGTACGTTTCGAAGGCTCGTATCGAAAGAAAGATCGGTCCCGTTCGAATCGCCTATTTGCCCGGTGAACCGCAACCGGTGGTCTTCAGCGTCCACGGAGCAATCGCCGAGCACTACAAAGTCGATCCCGCCAAATTGACGGATCCTCATGCTTCCACGATCGACTACGTGATTGCCGCGACTGCCGGTTGAATGCTCGGCACATTTGGAGGCGCGCTGGAGGCGCGCCATATTGACGCGAGCAACGGGAAACTCGTGGGTGACGTGACCGGCGAAGTTGAAACGGAGGAGGGCGTGCTCGTGATACGGCGTATCCATCTGGCCCTGCGTCTGGTGGCGCCGGAGGAGGCCCGGGAAACCGTGGAGCGCGTGCACGGCCTCTACGCGATGCGCTGCCCGCTGTATCGCACGCTGCACAACGCGATCCAACTGACATCTTCGTTTAGTCTGGAAAAACAGGACGCCAGGCTCGGGAACTGAATCGAGACATTCACTGGATGCAGGAGCTCACTAAAAACAGCGATTCTTGAACCTGCCGGATCTGAACTGTTCCCGTTTTGAAGGTTAAGGGCAAACCTTGTGGCTACGTGAAGGTGTGTTTGAACGATCTAATTTGGGTTAGGAGTTCACCATGCAAGTTTCGATTCTCGCTGCGTTTGTAGCCGGTCTCATTTCGTTTCTTTCGCCATGCGTGCTGCCGCTTGTGCCCGGTTACGTTTCAATGCTCTCGGGAATCGGGGTCGAGCGGTTGCGGCGAGGGGAAAAATCGCGGGGAAGCCTGCTGATGTCATCCTTCGCGTTTGTCGTGGGTTTCTCGGTCGTGTTTATAGCTTTTGGCGCGTCGGCGAGCGCCGTCGGCCAATTCCTACTGCAAAACAAAAATCTTCTGGTTCCTTTTGCTGGAGCCATCATCGTTCTCTTTGGCCTCCATTTGATCGGACTGCTAGGACGGATTCCTGTGCGGGCAGGCGTGGTGGTAGGGGCGTTGTTTGCGCTCGCCGGCGCGGCAATCTGGATACGTTTGGGGGAGGGCGCTCCCCGATCGTTCGGGCCGACGCAATTGATTTCCGCATCGCTGATTTTTCTGGGAGGGCCCATGCTGACTCGCTGGCTCAACCGCGACGTGCATTTCCGTAACCTTGGAGGCCAGGCCAATGAGGACCCCAATGCCGGGCCCTTCTCGGGAGTGGTAAGCGGTTTCCTGCTTGGCTTTGCCTTCGCCTTCGGCTGGACGCCATGCATCGGCCCAATCCTGGCCGGTGTTCTGGCCATGGCAGCGACCAGCGAGACCGTGTCGCATGGCGTTTTCATGCTGGCGGTGTACTCAGCCGGACTGGCGATCCCATTTCTGCTCACCGCCCTTGGCATCAATCGATTCCTGGGGTTCTACCAGCGCTTTCGGCAGTACTTGCACGCAGTCGAGATTTGCAGTGGCATGTTGCTGCTCGTGGTCGGCTCGCTGATTTTCGTGAACCGGCTTACTTGGCTTTCGGGCAAGCTAAGTTTCTTGAATAGCTTCGTCAAGTGAGGAGCGAATGCGCATAGCCAACAACGTTTCAAAACTGGCCCGGATTGCCGCTATCGCCGTGCCGTTGGTTGTATTCGGCTGCGGATCGGGAACCCTGCATCAGGCCGCGAAGGAATCAGTCGCAGCCGCGAGTGCAGCGGCACCCGAGGCCAGCGTGCAGATCCCAACTCTGGAGGGCGCGAGCGCATCGATCAACCAATACAAGGGCAAACTGGTTCTAGTAAACTTCTGGGCTACCTGGTGCGCGCCATGCCGCACGGAAATACCTTGGCTGATCGAGTTCCATCAGAAATACGGCCCGAAGGGGCTTGTGATCCTCGGCGTGGCTATGGATGACGAAGGCGCCAAAGTCGTTCAGCCATGGATACAAAGCCAGCATTTCGACATGAATGGCCATTCGGAAGCCATGAACTACCAGGTCCTCGTCGGCAATTCCAAGATTGCCGACAAATTTGGGGGCATTTTGGGCATGCCGACAAGCATGCTGTATTCCCGCGACGGAAAAAGAATCAAGACTATCGTCGGCTTGATCGATCACGACGATCTTTCCAAAACCCTTGACAGTCAACTTTGACCGAGCACTGCACTCGTTCGATGGGCGACCATCGCTAATGGCTGGGCGCGAGCTTTGAGTAACGGCTGTACTTCTCTGCTTCCAGTTTTGCCGCTATTTAGTCTACGTTTGTCAGGAGAGTGATGCGTGCCTGGTGGTCGTCGCGGTCTTCAAAACCGTTGCCCCGACACGACGTGTCGGGGGGTAGGTTCGATTCCTACCCTCTCGGCCAACTTCCCGCATTTCGAAACTTTTTTCGAGCGGACTTGGGACTAACATGTCGGCGCATCCATTCGAATCCTCGAAATGATTGGTCCACTTTTTAATTCGATTCTAGGGAGTCCTGGCTTGAAACAACCGGACAAATTCCGCGAGGTCAGGAGCGGCGACATCCGACACGGCCCAGAATTGAAACCCGCCTTGTGACCACCTCACGATGTTGTAACCTTGCCGTGATTCGATGGTTTGGGTTGAATGGGTTACAGTCGTATCTGGCCACACGAACGTATTAATGAAGTGTTTGCGTCTCTGGTAGATAAGCGCAGCGACCTCCCGCCCTTCGAGGTAGTCGAGCCGCCCTCCGACTAGCGGAAAGCCGTCGCTCGCCAAGTCTTCGACTGGAGGCGAAAAATCGAGCTTGCCGTCGAACCAGGGTTTCACCGTGTGCTGGTCGGTCGAGACGACATCCATCAGATGGTTGCCTTCGAGTGATCGCACGTGGCTGGAGAATACTTCCGCTGTGATTCGCTGGTCACTCGAAG
>Ga0210401_10003615_pt1 | contig 16432 bp, 15 predicted proteins | sample IncBWH32MmetaG_FD_150866 | JGI IMG/M metagenome (GOLD analysis project Ga0210401, IMG submission 150866) | Forest soil microbial communities from Barre Woods Harvard Forest LTER site, Petersham, Massachusetts, United States - Inc-BW-H-32-M | ecosystem: Environmental > Terrestrial > Soil >... | reverse complement strand
TGGATTCTGGCGACTTTCTTTTTTTCACTCTCCCCTGAAAGGGGAGGGGCGGCGCTCCGCGCCGGGGAGGGGTCAGCTCCCGTGGCCTGACCCCCACCCGACTGCTTCACAGTCGACCTCCCCCTTTCAGGGGGAGGTGAAGATGCGGGCGTATCCGCATATTCGATCACCGCGAGCCCATCGGCGAGCTTCAGCGCAGTCTCAAAGCTTTCCGCCAGCCGCTGGCCGATGTCGGGACGGACCACAATGCGGTCGACCACGACATCGATGTCGTGCGGGAATTTCTTGTCGAGCGCAGGGGCTTCCGCAAGCTCGTAAAACGTGCCGTCGATCTTGACCCGCTGAAAACCCTTCTTGAGGTATTCGGCAAGCTCCTTGCGGTACTCGCCCTTGCGGCCGCGCACGACCGGCGCCAGCAAATAAAGCCGCATGCCCTCAGGGAGTGCCAGCACGCGGTCGACCATCTGCGAGACGATCTGGCTTTCGATCGGCAAGCCGGTGGCGGGCGAATAGGGCACGCCGACCCGCGCCCACAACAGGCGCATGTAATCGTAGATCTCGGTGACGGTGCCGACGGTCGAGCGCGGATTTTTGGAGGTCGTCTTCTGCTCGATCGAGATCGCCGGCGACAGGCCGTCGATCTGGTCGACGTCGGGCTTCTGCATCATCTCCAAAAACTGGCGCGCATAGGCCGACAGCGACTCGACGTAGCGCCGCTGGCCCTCGGCATAGATGGTGTCGAAGGCGAGCGAGGATTTACCGGAGCCCGATAGTCCCGTGAACACCACGAGCCTGTCGCGCGGAATCTCGACATCGATGTTTTTCAGATTGTGCTCGCGCGCGCCGCGAATCGTGATCGCGCGCATCGCTGAACCTGGCTGCTGGCGCTTCGCCCTGAGCACTTCATCCATAGCGGCATTTCCAGGCGCGTTGGCCGCGCGCGTTAAAGGCGCGCCTCGCCGGAAAACGGGATCGCACGCCGATGGGTGATCTCGGAACATAGGAAGAACGCGCCATGATTGCTAGTGTCCCGTCCACGCCATCAACGGTTTGTTGCCGGCTCATAGCGTTTTCAAGCGAAGTAGTGACCGGTTCGCGTGAAGAAAACGCGTCAAGGAGAAAGAGACCTGCGCATGGCAGCAGCAGGCAGCAGCCGAACCAATCCAAATAAAAAGGCCGGCGCAAGGCCGGCCTTTTCGCTTCTGTCGATTGATGTCGCGCGATCAGTATCTCGCCACGACCGGGCCGCCAAAGCGGTAGTTGATTCGGACCGTTCCCATGTCGACATCCTGGTGGATATTGTCGGTACGGAATTGGGTGCCGGCCGGCGCGAAAGCCAAACCGCCCGTCGATGTGAAGCTGATATTGCGGTTACCCATGAACAGGTGATCGTATTCAACGCCGACCGACCAGTTCGGTGCAAAGCCGAATTCGAGCCCGGCTCCGACCGCGCCGCCCCAGCGCGTTTCACTGGCGTTATCGAATGGCACGCCCGTAGGGATGAAAACACCCTGGTATTTGTCATGGGTAACGGCGGCGCCGCCCTTGACGTACCAAAGAACGTTGTTCCAGGCATAGCCGACCTGGCCGGTAAACAGGCCGATTGCGTCGACCTTGGAGTTGTTGTTCCAAGGGGCAACGAAGGCGCTGACATTCGATCCCGTCAGATCAGCCCAGTCGCCCTGCGCTTCCACGCCGAACACCCAATTCGCGGCCTGCCAGCGATAGCCGATCTGACCGCCGACGATGCCGCCGGTCGCATCATGGCAGCCTTCGCGGAAGGCGGGGGATACGGCGCCGACGCGGGTGAAGTTGTTGATGTCCAAGCATTTGCGGGACGAACCGCCGCCGCCGTCAGCACCGATGTAGAAGCCGCTCCAGTCGTAGATAGGTGCGACCACGGGCGGGGGAGCTTTGGTATAGGGCCGCGCCGCAAGATCGGCTGCGACCGCAGGGGCTACTGCCAATGTCGCCACGCCAATCGCAGCGAGCAAGGTATTTCTCATCATTACAGGTCTCCAATTCAGTTCGCTTCTCGGATCTCAAGCCCCCAAGCTCGATAAGCATTTCGATGCGCTCTATAGGCCAACCGGTCTGGAAATACCGTCACCGAAAGGCAACATCCACGGTAGAAAAAGATGCCATGCAACCGTCACGTGTTCCCGGGAGAGCGTGAGGCGGGCAGCAAAAAAGGCCGGCGCGGCGCCGGCCTTTTTCTAAACTCAGGAGGTTCGGCTCAGGCCGATATCAGTACTTGATCTCAGTACTGATCTCAGTACTTGGCGATCACCGGGCCACCCCAGCGCCAGTTCACGCGGACCGTGGCCATGTCGACATCCTGACGGATGTTGTCGGTGCGGGACGGAAGGCCAGTGACCACCGAGGTGAGGGTGACGTTCTGGTTGCCCATGAAGATATGGTCGTATTCGACCGCGACCGACCAGCTCGGCGCAAAGCCGAACTCGATCCCGGTTCCGACGGTGCCGCCCCAACGGGTCTGGTGCGCGCTGTCGAAGACAACGCCGTTCGTCGTCACGATGCCGTTATAGCTATCGTTGGCGACGGCAGCGCCGCCCTTCACGTACCAAAGGACGCTATTCCAGGCATAGCCGACCTGGCCGGTGAACAAGCCGAACGCGTCGATCTTGGTCTGGTTGGTTGCACCCGCCAAAGCAGGAAACTGACTGGGGTTCGAGCCCCTGAAGTTCGCCCAGTCGCCCTGGGCTTCGAGACCGAACACCCAGTTCATCGACTGCCAGCGATAGCCGAACTGACCGCCGGCCATGCCGCCGGTGGCATTATGGCAGCCTTCGCGGAACGGTGCGACGGTCGCGCCGAGGTCGTTGTTGATGTCCCAGCACTTGTGGGCCGAACCGCCGCCGCCGTTCAGTCCGATGTAGAAGCCGGTCCAGTCATAGATCGCGGCAACCATCGGCGCGGGCGCCTTGGTGTAGGGCCGCGCGGCAAGGTCGGCAGCGCCAGCAGGTGCTGTCATGCTCACCACAGCCAAACCAACCGCCCCCAGCAATATTTTCTTCATCGCAATCTCCGGCCTTATGTACGCTTCCTTGGTCCCGAAGCGTTTTCGTAATAAGTCGCGAGCGCCTAAGTCCACCCAATTTCGGATCGGAATATAGCCGATTCAGCCGGAGATAGGGTCTCCCAAATGCAACAGGTGGCGAGCAAGTGCGGGTTCCGGAAGCTAATGATTTGTAATGTCTTTTGGCCGTTCAGGCGGGGAATTGTGATAGCCCAACCGGCGCCCCGGCAGCTCGATACCGCTCAACCCGGGATTGTTGCCGGGGAACCTGGAACAAAGCTGGAACAAAACTGGTATCGTTGCTATATGTGTGGAAAGCTCCGCCCAAACCGGCGTGGCGAAGGCAGCGAGCGTATAGGGTCGTTTTGAGGGACCTGCGCGCTCGGCGCGCTCACGAGGCGAGGCGTTTTGCGTCTGGTCGGGCAGTAATCTTGCAGTAATTTCGAGAGTGGAGAGCGGCGATGGCAGGAAGCGTGAACAAGGTGATTCTGGTCGGAAACCTCGGCAAGGACCCGGAGATCCGGCGCACCCAGGACGGGCGGCCGATCGCCAATCTGAGCGTCGCGACGTCGGAGAGCTGGCGCGACAAGGCGACCGGCGAGCGCAAGGAAAAGACCGAGTGGCATCGCGTCGTCATCTTCAACGAAGGGCTCTGCAAGATCGCCGAGCAATATCTGAAGAAGGGCGCCAAGGTTTACCTCGAAGGCCAGCTGCAGACCCGCAAATGGACCGATCAGAGCGGCGTCGAAAAATATTCGACCGAGGTGGTGCTGCAGGGATTCAATTCGAACCTCACCATGCTCGATGGCCGCTCCGGCGGCGGTGGCGCCATTTCTGGCGCCGATGATTCCAGCGGCGATTTCGGCGCCGGCGGATCCTCAAGCCCGCCGCGTCGCGCGGTGGCGGCCGGCGGGCGCAACGGCGACATGGATGACGATATCCCGTTCTAGAGCGGCTCGAAGGCGGCTTGCGCGGGGCCAATTTCCGGCCCCGCCGCGCAGCTGCCGGGCGAGGCCTAAGTCTCTGGAAAAACGAAGGGAAAAACCGCCGCCGCAGGGCGCCTTCGGGGTGGTTTTAGCACCCTCGACGCGCTATATGATTCTCACGCAAGAACTGACCGGATTCCCCTTTGTCTGACCCTGACGATACCAAGCCGGGCGAGCCGCCGGCGCCTTCCGATATTCGTCCCGTTTCCATCCTCGACGAGATGAAGCGTTCTTACCTCGATTACGCCATGAGCGTGATCGTGGCGCGCGCGTTGCCGGATGCGCGCGACGGCCTGAAGCCGGTGCATCGGCGCATCCTGTATTCGATGTACGAGCAGGGCCACACGCCCGACAAGAAATACGTAAAATCCGCGCGCGTCGTCGGCGACGTGATCGGCAAGTATCATCCCCACGGCGACCAGTCGATTTACGACGCGATGGTTCGCATGGCGCAGGATTTTTCCATGCGCGTGCCGCTGGTCGACGGGCAGGGCAATTTCGGCTCGGTCGATGGCGATCCGCCGGCGGCTTACCGGTATACGGAAGCGCGCCTCACGCATTCCGCGCTCGCGATCCTCGAGGATATCGACAAGGACACGGTCGATTTCCAGCCCAACTACGACAATTCCGAGAGCGAGCCGTCGGTCCTGCCGGCGCGATTTCCGAACCTGCTGGTCAACGGCGCCGGCGGCATCGCGGTCGGCATGGCCACCAACATACCCCCGCACAATCTCGGCGAGGTCATCGACGCCTGCATGGCGCTGATCAACGACCCCGCGCTTTCCATCGACGACCTCATCAACATCATTCCGGGACCGGATTTTCCGACCGGCGGCATCATCCTCGGGCGCCAGGGCATCCGTTCGTCCTATCATCTCGGCCGCGGCTCGATCGTGATGCGGGGCCAGGTCACGATCGACACCATCCGCAAGGATCGCGAAGCGATCATCATCACGGAAATCCCCTATCAGGTGAACAAGGCCTCGATGGTCGAGCGTATCGGCGAGCTGATACGCGAGAAGAAGATCGAGGGCGCTTCCGATCTGCGCGACGAATCCAACCGCGACGGCATTCGCGTCGTGGTCGAATTGAAGCGCGAGGCGCTCGCCGACGTCGTGCTGAACCAGCTCTATCGGTTCACGCCGCTGCAGACCAACTTCGCCGCCAACATGCTGGCGCTGGATTCCGGCCGTCCGCAAACGATGACGCTGAAGGACCTGCTGACGGTGTTCATCGGCTTCCGCGAGCTGGTGGTGACGCGGCGCACCAAATATCTGCTCGGCAAGGCGCGCGACCGCGCCCATATCCTGGTCGGACTTGCGATCGCGGTCGCCAATATCGACGAGATGATCCGCGTGATCCGCACCTCGCCCGATCCCGCCACCGCGCGCGAGACGCTGATGTCGCGCGACTGGCCGGCGCAGGACGTCGCCGCGATGATCACGCTGATCGACGATCCGAGGCACCGGCTCAGCCCTGACGGCACCGCGCGGCTGTCGATGGAGCAGGCCAAGGCGATTCTCGATCTGCGGCTGCAGCGGCTGACCGCGCTCGGGCGCGAGGAGATTTCCGACGAGCTCGACAAGCTCGCGCTGGAAATCGCCGATTATCTCGACATCCTGCGCTCGCGCTCGCGCATCCAGGCTATCGTCAAGACCGAGCTTGCCGAGGCGAAGGCGGAATTCGCAACCCCGCGCAAGACCGTCATCATCGAGCAGGAAGGCGAGGTCGAAGACGAAGACCTGATCCAGCGCGAGGATATGGTGGTCACCGTCTCGCATGCCGGCTACGCCAAGCGGGTGCCGCTGTCGGCCTACCGCGCACAGCGCCGCGGCGGCAAGGGCCGCGCCGGGATGCAGACCCGCGAGGAGGATTTCGTCAGCCGCCTGTTCGTGGCCTCGACCCACACCCCGGTCTTGTTCTTCTCCTCGCGCGGCCAGGTCTACAAGGAAAAGGTCTGGCGGCTGCCGGTGGCGGCGCCCAACGGGCGCGGCAAGGCGCTGATCAACATTCTGCCGCTCGAGCAGGGCGAGCGCATCACCACCATCATGCCGCTGCCGGAGGATGAAAGCTCCTGGGGCAATCTCGACGTGATGTTTGCGACCACCGGCGGCAATGTCCGCCGTAACAAGCTGTCCGACTTCGTCGACGTCCGCCGCTCCGGTATCATCGCGATGAAGCTCGACGACAACGAAGCGATCGTCGACGTGCAGATCTGCACCGAGCGCGACGACGTGCTTTTGACCGCCGCCGGCGGCCAGTGCATCCGCTTCCCGGTCACTGATGTGCGGGTATTTACCGGCCGCACCTCGATGGGCGTGCGCGGCATTGCGCTTGCCAAGGAAGACAAGGTGATCTCGCTCACCATCCTGCGCCATCTGGATGTCGATGCCGAGGAGCGCGCCGCCTATCTGCGCCGCGCCAATGCGGTGCGAAGGGGCGGGGCGGAGGAGGAAGCCGGGACAGACAGCGAGGAAGTAGCCGGCGCCATCGAGCTCGGCGAGCAGCGCTATGTCGAAATGTCCGCCAGCGAGCAGTTCGTGCTCACCATCAGCGAAAACGGCTATGGCAAGCGCTCTTCCTCGTTCGAGTACCGGACCACCGGACGCGGCGGCAAGGGCATCGTCGCGATGTCGGTCAACGGCCGCAACGGCAAGCTCGTCGCATCATTCCCGGTCGAGGATAGTGACCAGATCATGCTGGTGACCGATAAGGGCCAGTTGATCCGCTGTCCGGTCGAGGACATAAGGATCGCCGGGCGATCGACCCAGGGCGTCATCGTGTTCGATACCGCCGAGGACGAGCATGTGGTCTCGGTCGAGCATATCGGCGATGACGGGGAAGGCGGCGAGAACGGCAACGGCGGCTAGCGCAAATCCGTGTTCTCCAGTTCCGGGTGAGTCGGGGAAGCGCGTCGCGCCTGCCGATCTGCGCCATCCAGCACTATAGTCCCAGCGTGCAGTAAAGACGATCATCAGTTCGCCAATTCCGACATTCTATCGTTCCGCCACGTCGGGCATGACCACGCCCATTTCCATCGCCTGACTGGCCGGGACTTCCTGGATGCCAAGGACGATTTGGTCGTTTGGCGCCGCTGTCGCCGTTTGGACCAATTTCCAAAGACGCGTCAGCAATTCCCGTTTGTACTCTGCCGACCGGCCGGTACGGATGAGCAGAGTGAGAGCGACCGTGGCTGCCGGTTCACCAGCCGTGAATCCACTGCCAACCGTATAGTCGTGGAAAACAACATGCACCCAGTTTTTCGGTACTCCGGCATACTCCGAATGCAGCGTTGTCAACTCGGAGGCGAGCTTGGCCTTGGCGCCATCGCTCAGCGCGCCGACCCTCGTTGTAACGGTGTAGAGCGGCATATCTCGCAAACCACCCATAGGGGGCGATCATATCCGCCGACCCAACGGCGCATCTCGGGGGTCGGCTAACCTCCGAGATCGTCTAGCTCACATAGTTTTTGAGGATGCGAAGATCGGTGACGGAGTAGGCCATCCCAAGCCTGTACCCGCGGCCGACGCGCCGCGGCGCAAGCGAATGCATGTCTTCGCCTTGCACCTTTGGAACCGCCAGTTCGGCCGAACCTGCCCATACGTCGACGATCGCAAGATTGTCGGTCAGCGACATGGTGAGTTCGTCGACCGGTGGCTTCTGCTGGTGCCCCGCGGCGAGTTGGGAGAAGTGCCGACGCATGGTCGTGGGGCGGTTGAACACCGCCATGGGGTTTTCGACCTTCTCCTCCAACTGAATACGGGCCGTTGCCAGCCTTTCCCCATGCGCGGCCACGCTGGCGCCGAAACGACTTCCTTTGGCAAGGGGGGCAGCCGCGGCGCTTGGCGCAGAAAAGCTGCACGTCTGGAAGATACTGCCAAATTTCTTGGGGAAGCCCTGAGCCCAGCCTCGCGCTATCGCCGCATCGTTGTCAACGAAGATATAGGGGCAATAGTTGATGGGCGTACCTTCGAAAATGGCTTCCACCAGCACGAACGCCTCACGATATTGGTAGCGCGCCGGATCGGTGAGCTCATCATCGGAGCCGGTGAATTGCCAATCCAGGAACCAGAAGAAGGCTCGCCCGTTCGACTGTTCATCCGGGACCACGCCAGGCGGAAGAAGCGCAGCAACGGCTTGCGGATCCGTCCAATATTGAACTGCAATGCAGTCGCTTGAATAGTGCCAGGGCGGGAGTCTGGCCAGCGCAGATTCGCCCTGCGGCGTAAGAGGAACCGAAAACCCTTCGAGCATCGCCGCCCCCCAGGTTTAGAATATCAGGTTACTCCCTCCATAAATGCCTCTCTTGCTCAATTTGCGCTTGGAGGAAAGAGTCCGCACTTGATCAATCATGTCGCTGCAAGATTTCCGATTCGTCACTCGCCCTTCGCTACTCGCCTCATATCTCGATCTCTGTCCCGAATTCGACGACCTGTCCGGTGGGAACGCCGAAGAAGGATGCTGCGCTCTTGGCGTTGTGCTGCAGGAACGCGAACAGAGTCTCACGCCACAGCGCCATGCCCACGACGTCGTCCCTGGGAATAATTGTCTCACGGCCAACGTAGTAGGTGATGTCGGCGAGATCGATGCAGTGCAGTTTGCCCTGATCGCAGGCGAGCTGGAGCCCTCCGGCGATGGTGGGACCCTGCATGAAGCCGAAGTGGAGAATGACGCGGGTAATTCCCTCCATCACTTCAACCACCTCCACTCGATCCTCGTCGGTGATACGCGGCTCCTCTTCGATAACGACGGTGAGGAGCAAGACACGTTCGTGCATCACGTGATTGTGCTTGATGAATTGCGTCAGCGCGAGCGGCACGCCATTGGCAGCAGATGCAAGAAATACAGCGGTACCCGGCAGTCGCGCGCGGCATCGGCTGGCGGCGGTCTCGATCAGATCCTGCTCCGGCTGACGCAAGTTGCCACGGGCCTTTTCGACCAGCTTGGCGCCGCTCCGCCACGTCAACATCAGGAACGCGACGGCGCCCGCGAGTAGCAGCGGAAACCACCCGCCCTCTAACAGCTTGGTTGAATTCGCCGCAAAGAAGATGCAGTCGATGACGAAGAAGAAACCGTTGACGGCGATCACGATGACAGGCGAATAGCCCCACTGGAGCGCAACCAGAGCAGCCAGCAGCGTTGTGATAGCCATCAACAGCGACACCGCTATTCCGTAGGCGCCGGCTAGCGCGTCCGATGTGCCAAAACCAATCACCGCTCCCAGCGTCGCCGCCGCCAGCAACCAGTTCACCAGCGGCACGTAGATCTGGCCGATGGCGTGGCTCGTGGTGTGTTTGATCTGCATGCGCTGCAGGAAGCCGAGCTGGATCGACTGCTGCGTCAATGAAAACACGCCGGAGATAATCGCCTGCGAGGCGATCACGGTGGCGACGGTCGCGAACGCAACCAGCGGGTAGTGCAGCCAGTCTGGCGCGAGTTGATAGAACGGATTCTCGATCGCGCTGGGATCAGTAATGAGAAGCGCGGCCTGCCCGAAGTAGTTGAGGACGAGGCCTGGAAGCGCCACGGTGAACCAGGCAAGCCGGATCGGCACCCGGCCGAAGTGGCCCATATCAGCATACATCGCTTCGCCGCCCGTCACTGCGAGAAAGGCGGCGCCGAGGACGGCGAAACTGATGTGGAAGTCCTCATGTATCAGCAAGTTGAAGGCATAGAGCGGACTCAGGGCGGCAAGCACGCCCGGCGCCCGCACAATGCCATGGACGCCAAGTAGTGCGATCACCAAGAACCAGGCGAACATGACCGGCCCGAAGATTCCGCCGATGAAGCCCGTGCCCTTCTTTTGAACGATGAACAACCCGACCAGGATGATGATGGTCAGCGGCACCACGGCGGGCGCCAGCGATGGCGCATCGACCTTCAAGCCTTCGATCGCGCTCAGTACCGAGATCGCCGGCGTGATCGCGCCGTCGCCGTAGAGCAGGGCTGCTCCGATGAGGCCGACGACCAAAAGCTGCGCGCGCCACGTTCCCGGTTGGGCATTGCGGGCTGAAAGCACGGCCAGCAGCGCGACGATGCCGCCCTCGCCACGGTTGTCGGCGCGAAGAATCAGCAGCGCGTATTTGACCGAAATGATCAGGATCAGCGACCAGAGGATCAGCGACACGAGCCCGAGGATCGCCTCAGGCGCAAGCTGGCCGCCGCCGCTGGCGGCCTTCGCAGCTTCCTTCAGCGCATAGAGGGGACTGGTGCCGATATCGCCATACACGACGCCGAGCGCTCCGAGCGTGGCCGTTAGCGGCAGCGCGTTGGAACTGGTCGAAGCTGCACCCGGCGAAGCGGTCACTGGCGGTACCCCCAAGGACATCCCGAAGCACATCGCGCCCGCCGGATCATCCGAAGGGCGCGATCGTCAGCCAGTGTGCGACGAGACGCCGCATATTACCATCGGGAATGCGCGAGGTTTCGGAAAACCTACGGCGTGCGGTCGGCAGTCACCAGCCGGGCTTCGCGGACCGAACTCTTGGTCACCGCGGCGCGCAGGCAAGAAGCCTCGAAATTCGGCCAGGCCTGCTGCGAGCAGTTGCGGCCTACCGGGTGAACGTCCAGCCGGTCGGCCTTGGCAAGCGGCTGCGGCGTGGAGGCTTCGACCTGGGGGGCGAAACCGGGAAGTATAGTGAGCGCGGCGGCGACGAACGCAGCAACAGCAATGGCTGAAAGAGCCTTGATCATGACGGTCCCCTGTATCGTCGATTTTCTTGGGCCTTATGGCCCGTCGTTTCGTTGGCCGGATTGTTAAGCATCGGCGGTTTCCGGGAATCTTCGCCAAGCGCCGAAAATGGTTTCATCCGGCGGGAGTTTTGTTTCGTGGCCGGGTCCGGGACGAAACAAGGCCCGTTTTCGACCGGAACCGGTCCGGCTTGCCGGGTCGCCCGAGGCGCGCTAGGGAGGGGCCCATGCCCCGCATCGCGCTCTATCCAGGCTCATTCGACCCGGTCACCAACGGCCATCTGGATGTCGTCAGGCATTCGGTCACCCTGTGCGACCGTCTGATCGTCGCCATTGGGCTTCATCCCAGCAAAGCGCCGCTTTTTTCGGTCGATGAGCGGCTGAAGATGGTCCGGGACGTGTTCGAGCCGATAGCATCCAAGGCCGGCTGCGCCTTTGACTCGACCACCTATGACAAGCTCACGGTGACCGCAGCGCAACAACACGGCGCGACCATCATGATCCGGGGCCTGCGCGACGGCACCGACCTCGATTACGAGATGCAGATCGCCGGCATGAATGAAGCCATGGCGCCTGAGGTCCATACGGTGTTCGTTCCGGCATCCGCTACCGTCCGCCCGATCACCGCCACACTGGTGCGGCAGATCGCAACCATGGGCGGGGATGTGTCGGCCTTCGTGCCGCCGCAGGTTGCTGCCCTCCTCAAGCCCAAACTGGCCGGCTGACGCATATTCGGCGGCCCAACATTCTCGCTCACCGATCCGGAGTTTTCATGATCCGAATTCTCGCCCTTTTCGCCGCGCTGGTGTGCGCCGCTCCCGCGATCGCGCAACCGCTGCCCGCCAATCTCGACAAGGCGAACGCCATCGCCATCGACACCACCAAGGGCCGCATCGTCATCAAGCTTCGCAACGACATCGCGCCCCAGCATGCCGAGCGGATCAAGCAGCTCGCGCGCGAAGGCTTTTACGACAACGTGCCGTTCCATCGGGTGATGGATGGTTTCATGGCGCAGACCGGCGATGGCAAGAATTTCGACGGCACCGGCGGATCGAAATATCCGAACCTGAAGCAGGAATTCTCCAACGTTCATTTCAAGCGCGGCATCGTCGGCATGGCGCGGCGCGGCGACAGCGTCGACAGCGCGAACTCGCAGTTCTTCATCATGTTCGCCGACGGCGGCAGCCTCGACGGCCAGTACACCGTGATCGGCGAAGTCGTGCAGGGCATGGATGTGGTCGACAAGCTGAAGAAGGCGCCACCGGGATCGGCGGGCGGCGCCGTCACCGATCCCGACAAGATGGTGAAGGTGCAAGTCGCATCCGACATCAAGTAAGCCGTGGGACCGCGGCCTCATCATGCGCTGGTCTGGCTTGCCATCACGCTGCTGTGCGGCCCGCTCGCGTCGGCCGCGCGCGCGCAAGCGGCCGAAGTCAACAGCCTCAAGGAAGTGTTTGCAAAACTATATAGCTGCTGGAAGCCGCCGCCGGAGCAGCGCGCCCATCCGATCGACATCACCGTGGTTGTCAGTTTCAACCGCGCCGGCGAAATCCTGGGCCATCCCAGGATCAGCTATGAATCGGAGCAGGCTGACGACAACGACCGGCTGCTATACCGCGTCGCGGTGATGGAGGCGTTGCAACGCTGCACGCCGATGCCATTTACAGACGCAATGGCGGGCGCGGTCGCTGGCCGCCCACTCGCGATCCGGTTCCACAACAGGAAACCTCCACCCCAACCGACAGAGAAAAGAGCATGGCTGCATCAGAAAATACTTTGATCCTGGAAACCACGCAGGGGCCTGTTACCATCGAAATGCGGCCGGATCTCGCGCCCGGCCATGTCGCGCGGATCAAGGAACTGGTTCGCGAGGGTTTTTACGACGGCATCGTGTTCCATCGCGTGATCGAGGGCTTCATGGCGCAAACCGGTTGCCCGCACGGTACCGGTACCGGTGGCTCCGGCAAGAAGCTCAAGGCCGAGTTCACCAAGGAGCCGCATGTGCGCGGCACGGCGTCGATGGCGCGCGCCGCGAGCCCCGACTCCGCCGACAGCCAGTTCTTCATCTGCTTCGACGACGCATCGTTCCTCAACGGCCAATACACGGTCTGGGGCAAGGTGACGGATGGCATGGACAACGTCGACAAGATCAAGCGCGGCGAGCCCGTGAAGAGTCCGGACAAGATCGTGAAGGCGCATATGGCTGCCGACGCGGCGTGATTTCGATCCTTTGTCATTCCGGGGCATGCGAAGCATGAACTATGAAGTGCAATTGCACATCGGAGAATCTCGAGATTCCGGATCGCCACGCTTCGCGCGGCCTCCGGAATGACATTGCCGGATAACGCAGGAGCGCATCCCGCCATGCGCACCGATCTCTTCGATTTCGAGCTTCCTTCCGCCAGCATCGCGCTGCGCCCGGCGCGCCCGCGCGACGCCGCGCGGATGCTGGTGGTGCAGGGAGACGGTGTGTTGCGCGATCGCCTGGTCAGCGATCTGCCGCAATGGCTCGAGCCCGGCGACCAGCTCGTCGTCAACGACACCAAGGTGATATCGGCCCAGTTGAGCGGCCGCCGTATCGGCCGCGACACTGAGCCCAAGATCGAACCAAAGATCGAGGCGACGCTGATCAAGCGGCTCGACGGCTCGCGTTGGCAAGCGCTGGTCAAGCCGGCAAAAAAGCTATCGCCGGGCGACAGAATCCGCTTTGGCAATGAAGGCAAGGTGTGCCTGCTCGGCCATCTCGATGCCGAGGTCGAGGCCAAGGGGTTTGAAGGCGAGGTCACGCTGTCGTTTTCGTTTCATGGACCCGCGCTCGACCAGGCCATTGCCGATCTCGGCCAGCCGCCACTGCCGCCTTACATTGCCTCGAAACGCGCGCCCGATGACAGGGATGCGGCTGATTACCAGACCATGTTCGCGGCGAACGAGGGCGCGGTCGCAGCTCCCACCGCAGGGCTGCATTTTACGCCAGCGCTCGAAGCGGCGTTGCGAGCCCACGGCATCGAACTGCATCGGCTGACGCTGCATGTCGGGGCAGGGACCTTCCTCCCCGTGAAGGCCGACGACACCAGCGGTCACAAGATGCACGCCGAATGGGGTTTTGTCTCCGCTGCCACTGCAGCACGGCTGAACGCCGCCCGCGCCAATGGCGGCCGGATCGTCGCGGTCGGCACCACCTCGCTGCGGCTCCTGGAAAGCGCCGCCGCGCCGGACGGCACGATCGCGCCGTTCGAGGACGAAACCTCGATCTTCATCACCCCGGGCTACCGCTTTCGCGCAGTCGATATCCTCTTGACCAATTTTCATTTGCCGCGCTCGACGCTGTTCATGCTGGTGGCGGCCTTTTCCGGCCTCGAGACCATGATGCGGGCCTATGCGCATGCGATTCAAAGCGACTATCGGTTTTATTCCTATGGCGATGCCTGCCTCTTGTTTCGGACACGCGAGTAGGACGGGATTCCACTCGTCCAGTCCAGAAGCCATCAAACATCACGAGGTGGTCACAGCCTATCGATCAAGAGCTTCGCCGAAACGGAAGTAAACATCGGCTTTCATTCCGACCGTGAGATTTCCTGATTCCGTCAATCCGACCATGACCCGAACCACATCCACGTCGGTCTGGTTGCGCGATCCGGGCGGCTCAAGGCGGCCGGGCTCGACCAGCGGCGCAATCGATGACACGATCCCTTCGAACTCACGACCGGGAAACGCGGCTGCCCGCACGGTTACCGCTTGCCTAGCCTTGATCGACCCCAGGTCGCGTTCGTCCAGTTCCGCGCGCACGCACAGGGCCGATAGGTCGGCGAGCTGCAGCGGTGGCTGCGGCAAACCAGGCGAAACCAGCTCGCCCACCTGCACATTGACCTGAAGCACGGTGCCGTCGGTTGGCGCCCGCACCGTCATCTTGTCGAGGGCCGTTCGCGCCACGGCGTATTCCGACCGGGCGACACTGAGCTGGCCCTCCGGCGCGGTCGCCAAGGGAGCGTCGTCATCAAGGGCACGAAGCTCTTGTTGGCGCGTCGAGAGTTCATTCTGGGCACGCGTCAATGCCAGGCGGGCAGCGGTCAGGTCGGCGTCCGGCCCGCCCTTGGTCCGCGCCTTCGTCGCAGCCCGATCGACGACGGATCGCGCGTCGTATGCTGCCCGCTCGGCATCGGCCACGGCATCTTCGGCCTTGCGTCGTGTTTTGGCACTGCCAGTCGCCGACCTCTCATCCCGCGCGCGCTCGCGCATGGAGACCTGCGCCTCCGCTGCCGCTAACCGCGCCCGGAGCTCTTCGTCGGCGAGATGAACCAGCGGTTCGCCGGCAAACACCTTGTCATTGACCTTCACCAGCACCTTGTCGACCACCCCGATCGCCGCGGTTGCGACCTTGATCTGGCCGGAGCAGGGTTCGACCCGCCCGGGCGCGACCGCCTGCCACTGCCTCTCCTTTGGCTCATCGGGCGACAGGCCCCAGAATGCCGGCTTGATGGGGTTCGTTGCCGCAATCGCCATGACGATTCCGGCGGCTGCAATCAGACCCAGGACGGCGACCAAGGCTGTCCGGCGCTTCGACATGACGTGTCGTCCTCCCGCTTTCTTGAATTCATTGCAGTCTGATGCCGCCGGGCTCCTCGCCTGTGATCCGTCCGTCCTCGATATGCACGATCCGGTCCGCGAGTGGCAGCAGACGCGGATCGTGCGTCACGATCAGCACAGCGTGCCCCCGTTCCCTGGCGATTTCAGCAAGTATCTTCATGATTGTCCGGCCGTTCTCGCCATCGAGCGCGGCCGTGGGCTCGTCCGCAAGAATGACGGAGGGGTTTCCGACAATGGCGCGCGCGATCGCGACGCGCTGCTGTTCCCCGCCGCTGAGTTCGCGTGGGAACGCTTTCATTTTGTGCGCGAGACCAACCTTGGCCAACGCCTCGCGCGATTTTACTTTTGCAGCTCTCGAGGGCTCACCGCGCACATCCAGCGCCAGGCGGACGTTGTCGGTGGCCGATAGCGTCGGAAACAGGTGAAACGACTGGAAAACAAACCCCACATGTTCTCGCCTGAGGCGAGCCAAGTCCTCAGGCCCGGCGCCGGCGGTGGATTGTCCGCAGACACGAACGCTCCCGTCGGTCGGCGTCAAGATGCATCCGAGAATCGACAAGAGCGTGGTCTTGCCGCTCCCGGAAGGTCCCATCAGCAGGGTCAGTTCGCCGCCCTTGAGCGCGAGGCTGACCCCCTTGAGTGCCGCCACCTTGGCAGCGCCGCTGCCAAGCTCCTTCGTCACATCGGCCGCTTCGAGCACGGGTTCGGTCATCGCGTGAACACCATCGCAGGATCGATACGGGTGACCTGAACGATCGCCGTAATGGCCGACCCGACGCACATCACGACAGTGAGCAGGAACAGGCCGACGAGAAGTGCAGGCGTGATGACGATCGGCAACGCGGTTGCCTCGGTCAATCGCACGACGGCCTCGCCGACGAGCGCCGCGATGGAGAAGCCGATGATAGCGCTGAGCAGCGCCTGCCAGACGATCACGTTGTAGATATACTTGCGGGACGAACCCATGGCGCGAAGCGTGGCAAATTCGTTCAGGTGTTCTTTGGTGCTTGAATAGAGCGTCTGGGCGACAACGACGGTGCCGACGATCACGCCGAGCAATGCGCCTGCGAAGAGAGCGGCGCCGGCGCCCGTGCCGAATAGCCAGAACTTGCGGCTGCGCTCGTGAAACTCG
>Ga0210401_10003612_pt1 | contig 16443 bp, 17 predicted proteins | sample IncBWH32MmetaG_FD_150866 | JGI IMG/M metagenome (GOLD analysis project Ga0210401, IMG submission 150866) | Forest soil microbial communities from Barre Woods Harvard Forest LTER site, Petersham, Massachusetts, United States - Inc-BW-H-32-M | ecosystem: Environmental > Terrestrial > Soil >... | reverse complement strand
CCGATTTCGGTGTTGAGGTTCGGCTGGTAGCCGACGGCGGAAGGCATGCGGCCGAGAAGCGCGGACACTTCCGAACCCGCTTGCACGAAGCGGAAAATGTTGTCGATAAACAGCAGCACGTCCAGATGCTCTTCGTCACGGAAATATTCGGCCACGGTGAGACCGGTCAGACCGACGCGAAGACGCGCGCCGGGCGGTTCGGTCATCTGACCGTAGATCAGTGCGCAGCGGGATTTTTCAGGATTGCCAGGAACGACGACGCCCGATTCCTGCATTTCGAGCCAGAGATCGTTGCCTTCGCGGGTGCGTTCGCCCACGCCTGAGAAGACCGAGACGCCGCCATGCTTCATCGCGACGTTGTGAATCAACTCTTGAATGAGAACCGTCTTGCCAACGCCCGCCCCGCCGAATAGACCGATCTTTCCCCCTTTGAGATAGGGCTCCATCAGGTCGACGACTTTGATGCCCGTCTCGAACATTTCCATGTTCGTCGACTGATCTTCAAGCGACGGCGCCGGGCGATGAATCGGATACGTTTTTTCCGCGTTGACGGGGCCGAGCTTGTCAACCGGCTCGCCGAGAACGTTGAGCACGCGGCCAAGAGTCTGGCGACCCACAGGAACAGAAATCGGTTCCCCCAGATCGATTGCCTTCATGCCGCGGACCAGACCTTCGTTGGGCTTCATGGCGACGGCGCGGACGCGGCCTTCGCCGAGGTGCTGCTGCACTTCGCAGACCAGATCGATTGGCTCGGGAACATCGTAGCCTTCGCTGGTGATCCGAACGGCGTTGTGAATCCGCGGAAGGTGCCCTTCCTGGAATAGCACGTCCACGACAGGTCCGATAACTTCAATGACCTTGCCGATTTTCTTTGCATCGGTTGCCATGTTTAGGAGCTCCTAGAATTTTCGCGCCCTAGCCCATCGCGCTTGCCGCGCCGCTCACGATTTCGATCAGTTCCTTGGTGATTCCCGCCTGCCGGATCTTGTTCATATCGAGCGTGAGGCGTTCGATCAGATCCGCCGCGTTGCGTGTAGCCGAATCCATTGCCGTCATGCGGGCGGCGTGCTCGGCCGCTGCGGATTCGAGCAACACACGGTAAACCTCAGCTTCCAGATAGCGCGGCACCAGGCCGTTGAAAATTTCCTCGATCGGTTGCTCGTAAATATAATCCACCAGAAACTCTTTGCCGCTGGGAGAAAGCTGGTGCGGCAGTTTCGCGGCGTCGGCTTCATGGCCTTTGCTCAATTCAGATTCCGCCCCGGTTTCAGCCAGAATGCCCGGATCGATCGGCAGCAATTTCTGGACCTGCAGCTTCTGCACAAGCACGTTTTTGAATTCGTTGTAGACGACGTAGACGGCGTCTACTTTGCGCTCGGCATAAAGTTCCGCGATCTTCGCGGCAATTTCCTTTGCCGACGAAAATTCCACGTTGGATGAAACGCCGACCCATTCGGCCGCGAGGTCGTAGCCGCGCTTCTTGAGCGTATCGCGGCCTTTTTTGCCAACGGCGATCAGTTGCAGCTGTTTGGACTGCTGCTCGCGCAGGAATTGCAGCGCGCGCCGGATCACGTTTGTGTTGAACGCGCCCGCGAGCGAGCGGTCGCCGGTGAGAACGACCGTGAGCACGCTTTTTTCGTCGCGGCGTTCCAGCAGCGCATGTTGCGGGCTCTCTATGCGGGCCGCAGCCGAGCGCATCACGCGCAGGATTTCGCGAGCGTATGGCCGGGCGGCGAACACCCCTTCCTGCGCGCGGCGCAGCTTCGCGGCAGCGACGAATTTCATGGCACGCGTGATCTGCTGCGTGCTCTTTACCGAGCGGATGCGGCGCCGATAATCAAGTAGTGTGGGCATCGATCGTATCTAGTTCAGATATTCGGCCTCGATCAATCCGCGGCAGCCGCGCCGGTCGTCGCGCGGAACGTTTCCTTGAAAGCGTCGAGAGCCGACTTCAATTCGGCCTTGATCGAGTCGTCGATCGCCTTCTTTTCTCTGATCCCCTTGAACACGCCGGGATTGTTGGTTTCGATGTACCGGTAAAGGTCGCGTTCGAAGCGGCCCACCTCGGAAACCTCGAGATCGTCCAGATACTTGTTGCCGCCCGCCCAAATGATGACAATCTGGCGCTCGACGGGCAGGGGCGCGTACTGATCTTGCTTGAGAATCTCGACGAGCCGTTGGCCGCGGAAAAGTTGCGCCTTTGTGGTTTTGTCCAGCTGGTCGGTGCCGAACTGTGCGAAAGCCGCCAGATCGCGGTACTGCGCCATATCCAAACGGAGCGTGCCGGCAACCTGGCGCATAGCTTTAATTTGCGCGTTGCCGCCGACGCGGCTTACCGAAATGCCTGCGTTGATCGCAGGACGAATGCCGGCATTGAAAAGGTCGGCTTCGAGGTAGATCTGGCCGTCGGTGATCGAAATCACATTCGTCGGAATGTAGGCCGAGACGTCGCCCGCTTGCGTTTCGATCACCGGCAACGCGGTGAGCGAACCGGCGCCGAGCGCATCGCTCAATTTCGCCGCGCGCTCGAGCAAGCGCGAGTGCAGAAAGAAAACGTCTCCGGGATACGCCTCGCGGCCTGGCGGACGGCGCAGCAGGAGCGATATTTCGCGATAGGACTGCGCGTGCTTGGAAAGGTCGTCGTAGAAGCAGACGGCGTGCCTCTTGTTGTCGCGAAAATATTCGCCCATCGCACAGCCAGCAAACGGCGCGATGTATTGCATCGTGGCCGGCTCGCTGGCCGATGCGGCCACGACGATCGTGTAATCGATTGCGCCGTTTTCGGTGAGCGTCTTCACGACTTGAGCGATGGTCGAGCGCTTCTGGCCGATGGCGACGTAGATGCAAATCATGTCGCCGCCCTTCTGGTTGATGATCGTGTCCAGAATGATGGCGGTCTTCCCGGTCTGGCGGTCGCCGATGATCAGTTCGCGCTGTCCGCGGCCGATCGGAATCATCGAGTCGATCGCCTTGATGCCGGTTTGCAGAGGCTCGCGAACGGGTTGGCGGTCGATAACGCCGGGAGCGATCTTTTCGAGCGGATTGCGGTCTTGGGTGGCAATCGGCCCTTTGCCGTCAAGCGGCTGGCCGAGCGGGTTCACAACACGGCCGATCAGTGCTTCTCCGACCGGGACCGACATGATGCTGTTGGTCCGCTTTACGGTGTCGCCTTCGCGAATTTCGGTGTAGTCGCCAAGCAACACGGTCCCGACCTGGTCTTCCTCGAGGTTTAGTGCGATGCCGAACACACCGTGCGGGAAAGCAAGCATCTCGCCCGCCATGCAGCGGTCTAGTCCATGCACGCGCGCGATGCCGTCACCGACCGAAATTACCGAGCCCACCTCTTCGACCGCGACGGTCTGTTCGTAATTTTCGATCTGCTGGCGCAGAATGCTGGTGATCTCGTCCGCCTTGATATTCGCCATTCCTTGCTCCTATTCGCTTTCGAGCTGCTGGTGCAGCCGGCTCAATCTCTCGCGCACCGAACCGTCATAAACGGTCGATCCGACGCGCACTACGGCTCCGCCGAGCAGCGAGCGATCTTCGCTAAAGCGTGCTTCAATTTTCTTGCCCGTCCGGCGCTCGAGCGCGGCCGTCAATTCCCTGCGCTCCGGGTCGCTGAGCGGCCTGGCCGACGTCACTTCGGCGAGCGCGATGCCCATGCGAGCATTCAGCTCTTCGCCAAGAGCGCGTTCGATTTCGCGCAGCGACTCGGTGCGTCCGTGATCGACGATCAGGTGAATGAAGTTCGTGACGCCTGGATCGAGTTGCATGCGCTGGGTGAGGCTCTGAATCACTTTTTGCTTGACGTCGATGGCAACAGCGGGACTTTCGAGAAAATTGCGCAGGTCGGCGGCCGAATAAAATGCGTCGACAAAGCTCGTGAAGTCGCTCCTCACGCGCTGTGTGTTGTTCCTTTCAAGCGCCACATCGGCCATGGCAGCCGCGTAACGCCGTGCGACGGCCTCGCTCAATTCCGGCTCTCCTGGAGTTTTTCGACAAACGCGCGGAAGACCGCCGCTTCGGTTGCGGGAGTCATCTGGTCGCGCAGCAGCGCTTCGGCGCGTCCCACGGCCAAACGACCCGCAAGAAGCCTAAGTTCCAAACGCGCAGCCTGCTCGGCAGAGGCGATTTCGGCCTGGCCGGCGCGCTCGATCGTCTGCGCGTCCTGTTTCGCCAGTGCCCGAAGGCGCTGGGTTTCCGCTTCAGCCGCTCGCTTGGCGTCGGCTCTGAGCCGCGTGACTTCCTCATCGAGGTGCGACATTTTTTCCTGGACGGCGCGACGCTGATTTTCAGCTGCTTCGCGCGCACGCGTGCCCTCAGCGATTTTTTGTGAGACCTCATTGGCGCGTTTGCGGAATGCGGGGCCGGCCTTTGAAAATCCCCAAACGATGAAGCCGAAAACGAGGGCAAAGTTGAGCCAGCGGAAGACCCAGCCGGTCGTTGAAGTCGTTGCGTCGCCGCTTTCCTGCGCGAAAACAGGCGCAGCAAGCAGGGCAACGGCCAGTGCCGAAAGCGAGATTCGACCAAGAACGCGGTTCAAACTCATCGCGCGCCCCCGGCCGGAGCTTCGAGAACGGCTTTGGCGATCTCCGCGGCGAGTTGTGGCGTCTGCGCTTCGATGTCGGCGCGCGCTCGAGCGGTTTCGGCGGCGATTCGCTTCTTGGCCGCAGCCACCTCTTCCTGCACACGACTGCGCATCGCCTGGAGCAAGCGCGCGCGTTCATCAAGAACCGCCTGGCGCGCAGCTTCCTGCTCGGCATAAATCCTGGCGCGCGCCTTTCTCATTGCGTCGTTGTAGGAATCGAGCTCGCTTTTCGCTTCCGCTTCGACCGCGGCAGCCTCGGCGCGCGCACCTTCGATACGCGCGGTCCGCTCCGCCATTGCCTTCTGGATCGGTGTGAAGAAAGCCCAACGCAAAAAGAAGTAAAAAAGGAGAACGATTACGACTGTAGGCAGAGCTTCAAGAAACAGTTCGCCGATCTGGTGAAGAATCTCCATCGCCGGTAGAACTTACTAGTTGCTGCTCCTGTTTTTGTTCCGATTCGGTGCGAGTCCTCGCACCAGACACACGCATAGGGCCTGCAAAGAAAAAAGATTATCGCATCCGTTCCCATGCGCGTCAACGAGGCATGCGCCCGCACGGGCGATAAGCGGTTGCGATAAGTTTTTTATATCGCGGCAGGAGGCGCCGGAGATTGTTCGGCAAACGCTTGGCGATAGATGAGCAGCATCACGAAAACGGCGATTGCAAACAGTGCGCCGAAACCACTCGAAACTTCAAGCAATGCAGGCGGCAGCGTGGCTGCGGTGCTCGGAAGTCCCATGGCGGATTGCTGCATCTGCATCGCATCGAGAAATCGAGCCATGGCGCCAGGAACCGCCATCGTATAGGCACTGTTTAGAATGGTGACCAGCTGAAGGCAAAGCGCGACCGCCCACCCCCACCATCGAAGCTTGAGCATCCCGATGCCCGCGGCCAATCCTGCAGCGGCGAGCAATACCGCCCACAACTCGAACGGCCTTCCGACCAGAATGCGGCCGAATAAAATCAAGGGAGTGTGCAGCACCAGGACGAGCGGAGCGAACAAGGCGCTGGCAATCAGGAACCACGACCAGACCGTGATCAGGATCGGACGTTTCAGGCGGACCGGGGCATTGTCGACCGGGACGGCCGTCCGAAACGCAGCAGCCGACTCAGACGAGACGGCAACGGCGGGCACGAACTGCGCCTTGACGCCGCGTTTATTGAAATAGATGACCCAAAACACTCCCAGAGCCACAAAGAAGCCGTAGAAGATCACCGAGCCGGCGTGGAAGATCAACTGGAAATTCCGAGGAGTCGAGTCGCTCTGCGGAATGGGCACAAATGGCATGACAATCATCGGGAAGAAGCAAAAGACTGCCATCAACCCGCTGAAAACGAGCATCGAGATACGCGCCCAGTTGCGCAGCCCGAGCAAGCCAAACACCGTGGCGATTCCCCATCCGGCCAAGCCAACAAAGACGAGAATAGTAAACAGGATTGCGTAATGGATGAACGTAGAAGATGCCTCGCCGGCGGGCACCACGGCAAACCCGATGACCATGAGTGCCGCAAATAGCACAGTCGCGGCGCATCCGAGGAGCACGAGAATCGCCGAAAGCAATACTCCGGTCGAACGCTGCATTCCATGCCTCCGGCGGTAATTTGCGGCGGACTATATATCCGGCCGTGATCACTCTGCAAATATATTCCGGGTCGGGCCGGTTCAGGACTTCCGGGCGCGTTCGAGCCGGGCGATGTCGATAGTTTCCGATCTTTATCACCGCGTTCATTGCTTTGGGCTTCTTGGTCAGTTCGTGCGCAGAACACCTGCGAGCTCGGGCCGCCGCCGAGGGTGTCCTTCATGGCGCTCGCGGGACACATCCCACAGGAATGAAGAGCCGGGTGCGATGAAGCTTGTGTTTAACGCAGGGCTTGGTTAGGGTGACCCTCGGAGGAGTTTTGCATGGCCGAAACAGATTTTTTGGACCTCGATTGGTTGCTGGGCGACGAGGAAAAGCTCGCGCGACAGACGGCGCGGCGTTTTGCCGACGAGGCGGTGCTGCCTCTGATCGTCGAAGCGAACCGCGCTGGGAAATTCCCGATGGCGCTCGCGCCGCAGATGGCGGAGCTCGGTTTTTTCGGCGCGAATCTCACCGGCTACGGATGCGCGGGCATGTCCAACGTCGCGTACGGACTGGTCATGCAGGAGCTTGAGCGAGCCGATTCAGGTGTCCGGAGCTTCGCTTCGGTACAGTCGGCTCTGGTGATGTACCCGATCCATGCCTATGGCTCGGACACGCAGAAAGAAAAGTGGCTGCCGCTTCTGCATCAGGGCAAGGCGATCGGTTGTTTTGGGCTGACCGAGCCGCAATTCGGTTCGAATCCCAGCGGGATGCTCACGCGCGCGGCGAAGAAAGGTGCGGGCTACGTCCTGAACGGCGAAAAGATGTGGATCACCAACGGCTCAATCGCGGACGTAGCGCTGATCTGGGCAAGGTGTGAAGACGAGAAAATGCGTGGCTTTCTCGTCGAGAAAGCGACACCCGGATTAAAGAGTTGGGAAGTGCACGGCAAGCAGTCGTTGCGCGCCTCTGTGACGGCCGGACTCGCCATGACCGACTGCGAGGTCGGTCCCGAGAGCGTATTGCCCGGCGTAAGTGGTCTGCGTGGCCCGCTCTCGTGCCTCGATCAGGCCCGCTATGGGATCGGCTGGGGCGCAGTGGGCGCGGCGACGGCTTGCTACGAAACGGCTCTTGCCTACGCCAAGCAACGAAGGCAGTTTGACAACAAACCGATCGCCGCCCACCAGCTTGTGCAGGAAAAGCTGGTCTGGATGATCAGTGAGATTACGAAAGCTCAGTTGATGGCACTGCATTGCGGCCGGCTGAAGGATGCGGGACGGCTCTCGAGCGCACAAATCTCCATGCTCAAACGGAACAACGTCTGGATGGCCCGCGAAACGGCGCGACTGGCGCGCGAAACCCTGGGCGCCAACGGAATCGTCGACGACTTCTGCATCATGCGGCACATGAACAACCTCGAGTCGGTCTACACCTATGAAGGGACGCACGACATCCACACGCTGATCATCGGGCAGCAGATTACGGGAATTCCAGCGTTCGCCTGAAGGCGATCACAGGAAAGCGGGCGAGAGTTCACCGAACGATGAGCGAGGTTCCCCAAATCGTTGGGTGAGCTTATGAGCCGGGCAAACGTCAATCCAGAGCGCTCGCACCGGCCGGCTTCGCCCGCAAGCACGGGCGAAGAGCGGAAGGAGCTGTTCTAGAAGCCAGATCAGCGATTCAAAAGCGCTGAATGGCCTGCCTGAGCCGTCGTTTGACGCCGCGGGATACCAGGGGCTACGCGCACCGCAGGCTGGGGCGGCAACGGACGAACCTGCTGCTGGCTCGTATTCACGTGCTCGCTGATCGCCTGCAACCTTCTGAGGATGCCCTGCCACTGGGTCCAATCAAGCTGCCGCAGGAACGGCCGGAGGCCCTGAATGAACGGGTCCTCCAGCACGGTCTCGCCATTCGACTCGGGAATGAAGAAGCGGTTCAGGCCGACACCGAGTGCTTCGGCAATCTTTTCGAGAGTGCCCAGGCTGGGGGTCATCTGGCCGCTTTCAATCCGAGACAAATACGAACGCGAGACACGCGAACGCGCCTGAAGCTGGCTTTGGGTCATGCCGCGCGACTCCCGCAGCTGGCGAATACGTTGGCCGATGTTTTCCACAGTTTCGCGGTTCGGCCAGTTTTCGAACAGTTGACGGTCGTCTCCCGGCAAGTCCTGCGGCGACGGCGTCGGAATGACGAACGTCACCGTGGGCGGGAGCAGACGCAGGCATCGGCGACAATTGCCGGTGCGAGTGCGATACTGCACCAACCCGCATACTTGACAACGTATGACTTCACGGTCCATTGCTGTATTGGCTTCTAAACCATCTTTTTCCGCCACCGGTTCTCCTCGCAGGCTGATCCGGTGAAACGCGAAAGGGGAGGATGACTTCTTTCAGGGAAGGCAGGAACTGGCGCGAGTGGGATTTTCCACAGGGTGCCAATTCTTGTCAAGCCTTATTTTGTCCCTCCACCGACACACATTCTAACTTTGCGTCCGGGCGCGTTACAAACAAGAAAGTTGTCTGCGTTTCGTTGTAAGCAAAGGTCTTCTTCATTTGTTCGCCCCCGACGAAACGCGTCCGATAACGGTCTAAACACAATGCCGCAGTGCGTCACTTCGAATTTCTATCGGCAAAATGCGGGTTTTTCCACATTTTCCACATCCCCATCGATACTATTACTACCCTTACTGCAATCTACGATCGCTTTCAACTTGATCGATCGACTGTGCTAACGTTCGGCTCCAGGAATTGGCGATGCTTGACAGAAACGAAGCCTGGAAGCTGCTCTGCGAATACACCGAGAGCGATAGCCTGCGCAAACACGCGCTCGCCGTTGAGGCATGTGTGCGGGCGTACGCCAACAAGCTGGGCGCGGACCAGGAGCTTTGGGGGCTGACCGGCCTACTTCACGATTTTGACTACGAACGTTGGCCAAACGCTTCTCATCATCCCACCCAAGAGCACCCATACGCCGGGACGCTGATCCTGCGTGAGCGCGGCTGCCCCGAGGAAATGATCCACGCGATTTTGGGACACGCGAACTATTCGGGAGTCGAGCGTGTGACGCCGCTTGACCATGCCCTGTTTGCCTGCGATGAACTGGCTGGCTTCCTGACGGCCTGTGCGCTGGTGAAGCCGACCAAAAGCATCCACGACCTCGAACCGGCTTCGGTGAAAAAGAAGCTCAAGGACAAGGCGTTCGCCCGCGGCGTAAGCCGGGATGATGTCTACAAGGGAGCCGAAGAATTGGGAATTCCTCTCGAAGACCATATAGCGTTTTGCATTGCTGCTCTGCGCCCGGTGGCTGAGTCGCTTGGATTGGCGGGGACGGCATCGGCCGCATCGCTCTGAATTCTTTCTAGTAATCTGCTGGCCTTGGTCGCGGATTTGCCTTGGGGTGTTATTCTCTCGAAGGACCGAATGGTGTGGCGCTCTCGGCGGTCCGGTTATCCCACGGTCGGATCAACAATCCATCGGAAAGAGGTCGATTCGTGGCGAAGCGTCCGAAGATTCGTCGCAAGGCAGCCGTACCGAAAGCCAAGAAAGAAGCCACTTTCGCGCCGAACGAACCGCGGAAACAGTGGAAGGTTGCCCTGATCGGTTATGGCACGGTGGGCCGATCGGTCGCCAAGATCCTGCATGAGGACACCGACGGTCCTTTCAGGCTCACCCATATCTTCAACCGTAATATTGCGCGCAAGCAAGCCCCGGGTCTTTCGCCCGACATTGTTTGGACAGAGAACATCGAAGACGTGCTCAAGTCCGACGCCGACATTGTAATCGAGGTGATCGGCGGACTCGCTCCGGCGGGCGATTGGATCGACCGCGCACTGCGTTCGGGCAAGTCCGTGGTGACCGCCAACAAACAGTTGATCTGCCGCCGTGGCGCCGAATTGATGAAAACGGCGCGTGAAGCGCGTCGTCGTCTGGAGTTCGGCGCGTCGGTTGCCGGCGGGATTCCGGCGATTAACGGCATTCAGGACGGGCTGGCGGGCGACCAGCTCTTTAAAATCGCCGGCATTCTTAACGGAACTTGTAACTTCATACTCACGAAGATGGATTCCTCGGGGGCTACGTTCGAGGAAGCTCTGAAAGAGGCGCAGGAGCTCGGCTACGCGGAAGCCGATCCGACGGCCGATGTCGAGGGATACGACGCGCGCGCCAAACTCGTCATCCTCGCGCAGGCCGGTCTGCGAGTCGACGTGCGGGACGAACAAGTGCTGACGCGGTCGATTTCGACGATTCAGGCCGTCGATTTTCTTTACGCCGGCGAGCTCGACTGCACCATCCGCCAGCTTTCGCTTGCGCAGAAGGATACCTCGAGCGGCCTGCGCCTGTTTGCCGCCGTTCAGCCGGCGGTGATTCCTCTGACGTCTCTGATGGCACACGTGCAAGGCAGCCAGAACTTGGTGATGGCAACCGGCAAGTACGCCGGGCGAATGATTTTTTCCGGCTATGGCGCCGGTGGTGACCCCACGGCCGTCGCCGTCGTTTCCGACCTATATGCCATTGCGCGGACGGCGGGCGCGCCCTGGTCGACGTTGCCGCCCGTGCCTGAGATTCCGCTCACGGTGAATGGCGACTTCGTGGTGCCGCACTATTTGCGGTTCGTGGTGCGCGACCGCCCGGGAATTCTCGCCGAGATTGCGGCTGTGCTGGCAAAGTATCGGATCGGCATCGATGCCGTGTTGCAGAAGCCGGGCTTCCCCGAATCAGCGCTCTCGTTTGTGATGACGCTTGAGGCTTGCGACAGCGCCGTGCTGCGGCGATCGCTCGCCGAGATTGCCGAACTCGATTTCCACGTTGAGCCGCCGCTATGCCTGCCGATCTACGCGGACTAGTTCTCCCGGAGTGCCAGGTGCGAAGGGCATGGCTAGACGAATCGAAGTAAAAAAATCAACCGACGGCGAGTTCGACGTGCGTGTGATCGAAGGCAAGAGCGAGTCTTCGCATCGCGTGACGCTCAAGGAAGCCGATTACACGCGGCTTGCCGAAGGAAAATTGCCGCGCGAAGAGTTGATCCGGCGATCGTTTGAGTTCTTGCTCGAACACGAATCGAAGGAATCGATCCTCGCCAGCTTCGACCTGACCGTGATCTCGCGCTACTTCCCGCAATATGAGCGTGAGATCAACGAGCGCCTTTCGGACCGCTGAATCTCGAAGTTTCCTGACTGCAAATACAAAAATCTACCGAACCGAATACTCGTATTTGTGTATGGCCCCTTAGCGCTTTCCACGCTTCAATACATGAGCAAGCGGACGCGCCGCGTAGCTGCCACGAGGGAGAAATTCAATGCGATTCGGGCCCTTCTTATTGATCACGATTCTGCTGATGATCCTCTGGATCAGCGGCTTTTTGATGTTTCATGTTGCCGGCGCGGTGCTGCACCTCGTACTTCTCTTCGCGCTGATTTCTCTGGTTGTCCACCTTTTCAGCGGCAAGCGCACTGCTTGATCGCCTAGCGGCGCTCAGTGAGACGCGGGCGTTTGCGAATCGTCTGCGCGTTTCGCGTACTGGAAGCTGTCCCCGTTTTGAATCATCAGACCGTTGATTTGGTGCTTTGAGTCACGCGTGAACGTGACGCGGGACGCGTTGCCGGTCCATTCGGCTACGAACGAATCCTCGTTGATGGGCACGAGCAAGGGAGTGGGCATCGGAGCGAGATTTCCGACCGCTACAGACGGCGCCGTCGGCCCGCCCGCACCGCCGCGACCACGCCCGCCGGTGAATTCCCTCCGCGTCATCAAACCGTTCCCGGAAACTTCCACGATGATGCTCGAATTTGCGTCGAACTGATAGGTCCCCGCGTACGACGCAAGTTGTGTGGCATCGATCGGGATGGGAACGTCGGATGTGTAATGCAAAGCCGGCTCAGGATCGGGCAGTTCGCGAATCCAGATGTTGCGGTAGGAGACGCCGCCGTTATGTTCCTGAAGGGTGATCGGGTATTTGTCAGGACCAGGCAGATACGGCGCGCGGTCGTGAAACGCGGTCGGACCGGTCGGTGTGACGTTGTCCTGGATGAGGACACCGTTGAAAAGAACGGTGATTCGCGCGGGCGATGTCAGATGTCCTGCAGAGTCGAAACGCGGACGGCGAAAGATAATATCGTAGGTCTGCCATTCGCCGGACTTGCGGGATGCGGTAACCAGTGGCGGATATTGACCGTAGATTGCGCCGGCGCCGCCGTCGGCATAGGTCTTGTTGCCGTCCATATCGAGCACCTGCACTTCGTAGCTGCTCATCAGCATGACGCCGCTGTTGCCGCGATTTTGATCGGTGCCTGTGTCGGGATTCGGCTCTTTCCATTCGATATGCAACTGGCAATCGCCGAATGCGCGCCGCGTGCGAATATTCCCCGTGCGCGGAACTTCCTGCATGGCGCCGTCGCCCAGCTTCCACTTTGGTTCGTTGCCGTCGACGCCGGCCCACGCGGACAAGTCTTTGCCGTCAAAAAGGACGATCGCGTCCGAGGGAGCGGCGCCCGGCTCGGCGCCGGGAGTCACGATCGTCGGCGTGGGACGATTCACGTCATTGGGCAGCCATTTTTCGTTTTGAGAAAATGCAGCAGACGCACCGAACAAGATTACGCAAAGGAAAGCGGACGATCTGAAACTCATTTTTCCCCCCAGCATCACAAACGCCGTGAATATAGCATTCGGGCGGAGAGAGTCAATCGTGCGAGTTTTCGGCGCGGTTCTCGATTGTTTCCCTCCTTTACGTTTCTCGGCGCCGTGGTAGAATCCAGCCCCCTATGCAGAAGGTCGGAGTGCTTTTGGGCGGCGCGGTGCGGCAAATGAAAAAACCCGAAGCAACCATCGCTTGGGTCGCAAGCGCCTGGCCGACCATTGTCGGGAAGATGCTTGCGGCGCACACCCGTCCGCTCCGGTGTGAAGACGGGTGCCTGGAAATCGGCGCCGACCACAAAGATTGGAAGAGCCAGCTCGAGCCGATGAAGAGCGAGTTCTGCGAGCGGATCAATCAGGCTTGGGGTGGGAAGCTCGTGCGCGAAGTGAAATTCGTAGCCACGCCGAAAAGCTTTGAGAAAGCGACTGACGGCAGCAAGCCCGGGCCGAAACGGGCGATGCGCGAGATGGACAACGAACACCTGCCTTTTATTCGGCGCAAGAAGTAGATCGCTCCCCGGCAAACCGAGGAATATTCCAAGTATTCTCGGTCGAACCCGGAAGTTCAGTGCGTCGCGAGCGCGGCATTGGCGGCGGTCGCCGCCTGGGATTTCTGCAGGACTTGGTCGAGCATGGCAGGGATTTCAAAGACGGCGCGATTGTTGAGGGCGGCGGCGTTCGCCCGATAGCGTGCCAGCGTGTCGGGCCGAATCAGTTGACCGACGGCCTCCTGGATGACGCGGAAATTCTGCAAGACAACGCCGACTTCCTTTTCGAGCACCCAGTCTGCGTTGTAACGCTCCTGCGGGAGCGTCCACGAATTGCATTCCACGATTACCGGAAGCTTCATCGCAAGCGCTTCGCTCACGCTGCCCGGGCCCGGCTTCCCAATGAAAAAATCGGCAAGCTGCATGTAATAGTTCACGCGCTTGGTAAATCCTTCGACCAAAACCGGCATGCGCCATTTGCGTTCACCGAGAGCGGCGGCGAGTTTTTCGTTCTTCCCGCAGATGAGGATCAATTGCAGGTCAAGTGACGAGCCGTCCAGACGCTTGGCGATGTCGAGCATGACTTTCGAGCCATGTCCCCCGAACAGGACCAGACCCGTCGTCAGATCGGGGTGCAAACCAAGGGCTTTGCGCTCTCGGGCGCGATCGGCAACGGGCGGTTCATAAAAGCGCGGGTGAAGGATCATTCCGGAGGCCCGGAAAATTTCGTCATCCGTGTGCCCCGCGGCTTTCGCTTGAGCGACGGCACGGTCTGATCCACAGACCAGATATTGAGGTTGACGCTCGATCCAGAAATGGGGCGGGTAGTCGGCGATATCGGTCAGGATCGTGACGAACGGTTTACCCGGGTAGGCGCGGTTTAGGCTCTCAAAAATTGCCCGGTTAAAATGTGGAACGAAAGACACGACCAGATCGGGCTGGGTCTGTTTCCAGTGCCCTTCAAAGAGCCGGACGGTCGGCTTATGATAGAGCCGCAACGTGGCCTGCAATACTTTGAGCAGTTGCGCGCTGCCCAGAGTCCAGCCAGTCGCTAACATTTTATTGTAGAAGTCCTGGATCCGGATTCCGGCGTACTTTTTGAGAATATCGAGCTCATCGAGAAGCTCTTGAAGATTTGTAAGCTGCACATTCCAGGGATGTTGTTGCGATTGGATGGCCATCTGGAGGGCGGTGGCCGCTGCCCGATGGCCGCCGCCTGCGTCAAAAAAGCAGAACTCAAGTCGCTGCATCGGCGCCGATTCTTGCAGGAATGGTGCCGATCAAGATTACAGTCGCGTGAATTGTGGAAAACTCTGTGACTAAAAATGTAACTCCCTGCGTTTTCAGAACTTTAGCGGGGATGTCATATGCCTGTAACAGCAAACGACTACTCTGATTGTCGTGAAGTGCGATATGCACGTCCACTCTTACTACTCGGGACAGTGCACTACCCCTTTCGTCAAGAAATTCTGCCGGGAGAGCTATAGCGACCCGGACCAGGTATACGAAACACTCGGCCGACGTGGCATGAACCTGTTCACTTTGACCGACCACGACTGCATCGAGGGGTCAGAGCGCCTGCGCCGCCATCCCGACTTTTTCCTGAGCGAAGAGCTGACCTGCCGGATGCCCAGCGGTACCGAGGTCCACGTCGGAGTATATGACTTCCATGAGCGCCAGCACGAACAGCTCCAGCGCAGGAAAAACGATATCGTCTCGCTCCTTATGTATTTGACCGAGCGACGGATCTTTTTCAGCATCAATCACGTATTCTCCAGTTTGACGGGGCCGCGGGAATTCGACGACTTCGCCTGGTTCGAGCAGTACTTCCCGGCGATCGAGGTCCATAACAGCCATATGCTCGAGGCCGCCAATACCAACGCGGCACAGTTGGCCCGCGAGTGGAACAAAATCGGCCTCGGCGGCAGTGACGCCCACGCGATGCACTCGGTGGGTTTGGCCTATACCGAGGTCCCGGGCGCGAGGAATAAGGAAGAGTTCTTTGCCGGACTGCGCAACCGAATGGGGCGCGTCGCCGGCCGATCCGGCAGCTTCGCGCGGCTGACGCGCGATGTGCTCTCCATCACCGGCGCGATGATGCGCGAAAAGTGGTGGACGATGTTGCTCTCGCCAATCGGCGTGTTTATTCCCGTGGCGACCGCGCTGAATTATTACGAGGAGGATGTGTTCGCCCGTCGCTGGGCGGCAAAGATCCTGGCTCAACCCGAAACACGCAGACGCTGCTGCTGGGTCGCGTTGCCGCAAGCGGTGGCCGAGGAGGGCGTATGACGGTGAGAAAGGCAGTCTGGAACCAGATCCAGATGAACGATCATCGGCTGATGCGCCGGGTGCACCGTTGGCGTGCGCCGCGGTGGTTCCGCATCCTGATGATTACAATGACGCGTGGCGGCGATGGATGGCTGTGGTACGCGATCGGGATCATCCTGGTGTTTTTCGGCGGCGACAACCGCTTCCCGGCAATCGGAGCGGGAGCGAGCGCCGCGGTTGCGGGCATATTTATATTCCGCGCGCTGAAGCACTCCAGCCGCCGCAAGCGTCCCTGCGAAATCGAGCCGCACTGCTGGGCTTCGATTCTGCCTCCCGACAAATATTCGTTTCCTTCCGGGCATTCCATCACCGCGTTTGCGGTGGCAACGGCGCTCGGAATGTTTTATCCGCAACTGTTGATCTGCCTGCTGACCGCGGCGGTGTTGATCGCGGCTTCGCGCATTATATTGGGAATGCACTTCCTCAGTGACGTGCTTGCCGGAATCGGGATCGGCATCCTGCTCGGTATGACCAGCTCGCATTTCTTCGCGATGCTCTAAAAAATTAGGCAGAAAAAAAGGCCGGGAGGAACGCCCCCGGCCTTTGCATTTTGGCTCCGACTCCGATTAGGACGCAGCTGCTATGTCGGAGACGTGAATCGTCTTGGTTTTCGCGTCAAGCGTGCCGGTGATCTTGACCTTGTCGCCAGCAAACGCTTCGGGTTTCTTCTGATCGTCGAGCTGGTAGGTGGTCTTGGTGGCGCCATCATACAGCACGAATTTGCTGCCACTCTTCACGCAAGCAAGAGTGCACGCTTTCGAGCCGCCCATGGACGGGTTGTGCGCACCACCCTTTGCGCAAGCGCTATCCATGATATCGCCCGTGAACGTCTTGGGCGCATCCTGCGGAGC
>Ga0210401_10003611_pt1 | contig 16451 bp, 12 predicted proteins | sample IncBWH32MmetaG_FD_150866 | JGI IMG/M metagenome (GOLD analysis project Ga0210401, IMG submission 150866) | Forest soil microbial communities from Barre Woods Harvard Forest LTER site, Petersham, Massachusetts, United States - Inc-BW-H-32-M | ecosystem: Environmental > Terrestrial > Soil >... | reverse complement strand
TCGCCGATGGTGTAGACGGCCTTCACGTGGGCACGCACCAGGGCGTCCAGCCGGGTGAAGTCGCCGGCCTTGTCGCGGCCGCCCAGGATCAGGTGCACCGGCTCGGCGAAGCTCTGCAGGGCCTTCTCCACGCTGTCCACGTTGGTCCCCTTGCTGTCGTTGACGAAGCGCACGCCGCGCACCGCGCCGCATTCCTCCAGGCGGTGCTCCACGCCCGCGAAATCGCGCAGGGCCTGGGCCACCGCGTCGTCGGGCAGGCCGAAGGCGGCGGCGGCGCAGGCCGCGGCCAGGGCGTTCTCCAGGTTGTGGGGCCCGCGCAGCCTCAGCTGGGCCAGCGGCATCAGGGCGCGGGCCTGGGAACCGGGCTCCCTCAGCCACAGCGTGCCGCCCAGCTCCCAGGCGCCCACAGGCACCTCGGCGCCGCGGGCGAAGCGCCAGTGCACGGCCTTGCTCTGGCTGCAGAGCCGCTCCACCAGCGCGTCCTGGGCGTTGAAGACCAGGTGGTCGCGGCCGTCCATGTTCTCGAAGATGCGGGCCTTGGCCGCGGTGTAGGCCTCCATGCTGCCGTAGCGGTCCAGGTGGTCGGGGGTCTGGTTGGTCCACACCGCCACGAAGGGCTTGAATGCGTGGATGTCCTCCAGCTGGAAGCTGCTCAGCTCGGCCACCACGGCGGCCTCGGCCGGGGCCGACTCCACCCGGTCCGCCAGGGCCTCGCCGATGTTTCCGCCCAGCAGCGCCGGGAAGCCGGCCTGCCGGAACATGGCGTGCAGCAGGCTGGTGGTGGTGGTCTTGCCGTTGGTGCCGGTCACCGCCAGCCAGCGGCGCGGGCTCAGCTGGAAGGCCAGCTCCACCTCGCTGAGCACGGGCACGCCGTGGGCGCGGGCCGCCTTCACCAGGGGGTTGCTGGACGGCACCCCGGGCGACAGGACCAGCATGGCGCAGTCCTTGAGCAGGGCCTCCGGATGCCCGCCCGCGGCGATGGCGAAGCCGCCGTCCACCGAGGCCCGGGTGGCCTCGCCCAGCTCGGAGAGGGGCTTGCGGTCGTTCAGGGTGACCTGGGCCCCGTGGCGCGCCAGCGCCGCCGCCGCCGCCAGGCCGCTGCGGCCGGCCCCCACCACCACCACGTGTTTCTTGCGCAGGTCCATCATCAGCGCAGCTTGAAGGTGGAGATGGCCGCCAGCATGAACAGCGCGGCCACGATCCAGAAACGGACGATCACCTTGCTCTCGGGCACGCCCTGCAGCTCGAAATGGTGGTGCAGCGGCGCCATGGCGAAGATGCGCTTGCCCCGCATCTTGAAGCTGCCCACCTGCAGGATCACGCTCACGGCCTCGATCACGAAGACCATGCCCACCAGGGCCAGCAGCACCTCCTGCTTGGACATCACGGCCACGGCGCCGAAGTAGCCGCCCAGGGCCAGCGAGCCGGTGTCGCCCATGAAGACCTGGGCCGGGTGGGCGTTGAACCAGAGGAAGCCCAGGCAGGCCCCCAGCAAGGCGCTGCAGGGCACGGCCATCTCGGAGAGGTCCGGCACGTGGGGGATGAGCAGGTAGGAGCTCAGCCGCGGGTGCCCCACCAGGTAGGTGATGATGATGAAGGCCAGGGCCACGAACGCGGAGGTGCCGATGGCCAGCCCGTCCAGACCGTCGGTCAGGTTGACGGCGTTGCTGGAGCCGACCATCACCACCACCGCGAAGCAGAGGTAGATCCACAGCGGCACGTCCAGGGGGGTCTTGAGGAAGGGCAGGTTCAGCAGGGCCAGGGGCGATGGCGCGTCCGGCTGGGTGCTGCAGTAGAAGCTCAGCACCAGCGCCGCGCCCAGCACCTGCAGCGTGACCTTGGCCCTCGCCGAGATGCCCTTGCTGTTCTTCAGCACCAGCTTGGTGTAGTCGTCCAGGAAGCCCACCACCCCGAACCAGGCGAAGGCGCCCAGGCCCAGCCACACGTAGCGGTTGTCCAGGCGGGCCCACAGCAGGGACGAGCCCAGGAAGGCCAGCGCGATGAGCAGGCCGCCCATGGTGGGCGTGCCCGATTTCTTGTGGTGCGTCTGCGGCCCGTCGGCGCGGATGGACTGCCCCACCTTCAGGTGGGTGAGGTAGGCGATGAGGGTCTTGCCCACGGCCAGCGTCAGCAGGAAGGCCGTCAGCGCGGCCCAGACCGCCCGGACCGTGACGTAACGGATCAGGTTGAAGAACTGGTGGTGCGCGGCGAGGGGGTGCAGCAGGTGGTAGAGCACTAACGGTCTCCTTGCAAGGCGTCGTAGACCCTCTCCACGGCCAGGCCGCGGCTTCCCTTGAACAGGCACCAGGCCCCCGGCGCCAGGCGCGGCCGCATCCAGGCGGCGGCCTCGGCGGCCTGGGCCGCGCCAAGGGCGGCGGCGTCCCCGCCGAAGCCCCGGGTGATTTCCTGGGCGTGCTCACCCAGCGCCACCAGCGAGCGCACCCCTGCGGCCCGGGCCTGCCGGCCCAGGGCCCGGTGCAGGGCCGGGGCCAGCGCCCCCAATTCAAGCATGCAGCCCAGCACGGCCAGCTTCCGTCCGCCGCGCGCCGAGCGGGCCAGGTAGTCCAGGCCGGCCTGCATGCTTTGGGGGCTGGCGTTGTAGGCGTCCAGGATGGCCTTGGCGCCGAAGGGCAGGGGCCTTAGCTCCTGCCGCAGCTTGCCCGGGGCCGCCCAGCCGGCCAGGCGCCGCTGCAGGGCGCCGGGTTCGCAGCCCAGGGCCAGCGCCGCCGCCAGGGAGGCCGCGGCCTGGGTCCAACCGGCCTTGCCGCCGCGGCCCAGGCGCACCCGCAGGCGGGCCGGCTTGCCGCCCAGGGGCGCGTTCCAGCGGGCCCAGGCCGTCAGCCCGTGGGCGCCCCGGTCGTCCACCGCGTCCAGGCGGAGGGCCGCCCCGCGCGACCGGCCGAAGCTGACCACCCGGCCCTGAAAGGCGCGCCCCATGGCAACGGTGTAGGGGTCGTCGGCGTTGACCACGGCGATGCCGCCGGGGCCCATGGCCTGCAGCAGCTCCTGCTTGGCGCGGGCCACGCCGCGGCGGCCGTCCTTGAAGAAGCCGGCGTGGGCGTCGCCCACGTTCAGCTCCACGGCCAGGTCCGGGAGGATGAGGCGCCCCAGCGCCAGCAGCTCGCCCGCGTGGTTCATGCCGGCTTCCAGCACCGCGAAGCGCTGTCCCGGCCGGGCCCGCAGCAGGGTGAGCGGCACGCCCAGGTGGTTGTTGAAGTTGCCCTGGGTGGCCAGCACCTCCCCTTCGCCGGCCAGGAGATGGGCCAGCAGGTCCTTGGTGCCGGTCTTGCCGTTGCTGCCGGTCAGGGCCACCACCTTGCCGCCCATCTGGCGGCGTTGGTCCGCGGCCAGGGCCTGCAGCGCGGCCAGGCCGTCCCGTACCCTGAAGAGCCAGGCGCCGCGGCGCTTGGCCGCGCGGCGGACGGACGGCTTGAACGCGCGCCCCGCCAGGCCGCCCGCGCCCGCGGCCAGGGCCGCGTCAAAATAGCCCTCGCCCGGGGTGCTGCCCTGCACCGCCACAAAGAGCCCGCCCTTGGCCACCCGGCGGCTGTCCGTGTCCGCGGCCGTGAAGCTGCGCGGAACGCCCGGCTGCTCCAGGGCGGCCCCCAGGCCGGCGCGCGTCCGTTCCGGGCTGAAGGGCAGCATCAGCGCCCCCGCTTCCGGGCCGGCCAGCCCAGGCGCTTCAACGCGGCCAGGGACCGCTTGCGGTCGTCGAAGGGGAATTTCCGGGCGCCCACGATCTGGTAGTCCTCGTGGCCCTTGCCGGCGATGAGCACGCTGTCTCCCGGCCTGGCGTGGCCCAGGGCCAGGGCGATGGCCTGGGCCCGGTCCTCCACCCGCCGCACCCGGGCCCGGCGCCCGGCCGGCACGCCCGCCATGACGTCGTCCAGGATGGCCCTGGGGTCCTCGGTGCGGGGGTTGTCCGAGGTGGCCACGCTGAAGTCGCTCAGGCGCGCGGCCAGGCGGCCCATCATGGGCCGCTTGCCCTTGTCGCGGTCGCCGCCGCAGCCGAAGACCGTGATGACGCGGCCCGGGGTCACCTCCCTGGCCGCCTCCATCAGGCGCTCGAGCGCGTCCGGGGTGTGGGCGTAATCCACCACCACGTTGAAGGGCTGGCCTGCGCGGACCATCTCAAAGCGGCCCGGGGGCAGGCAGGGCTTCTCCAGCCCCGCGGCCACGTCGGCCAGGCTGAGGCCCTGGCCCAGGGCGGCGCCGGCGGCGGCCAGGGCGTTGGCCACGTTGAAGCGGCCGGGCAGGGGCAGGCGCAGGTGCAGGGTGCGCCCCTCAAAGGCCAGGTCAAAGCGGCTGCCGTCCATCTCCAGGCTCACCCGCAGGGCCCGCAGCTCGGCCTTCCCTCCGCCGGCGTGGTAGCGCAGCAGCCGCGCCCCGGCCGGGCGCGCCGCGGCCATGCGCCGGCTCCAGGGGTCCTGGGCGTTGACCACCGCCGTGCCGTCCTGGCGCAGCAGGCCGAAGAGCCGCGCCTTGGCCGCGCCGTAGGCCTGGAGGGTGCCGTGGTAGTCCAGGTGGTCGCGGGTCAGGTTGGTGAACACGGCCGTCCGGTAGGACAGGCCGTCCACCCGCCCCTGGTCCAGGGCGTGGGAGCTCACCTCCATCACGGCCGCGGTGCAGCGGGCCCGCACGGCCTCGGCGAAGAGGGCCTGCAATTCCGGGGCTGAGGGCGTGGTGTTGGGCGCGGGGTGGAAACGGCCTCCCACCCAGTAGCCCACGGTGCCGATCAGGGCGCTTGGCCGGCCGGCCGCCTCCAGCAGGCCCCGCAGCAGGAAGGTGGTGGTGGTCTTGCCGTTGGTGCCGGTCACGCCGCTGAGGGCCAGGCGGCGGGCCGGAAAGCCGTGCCAGGCCGCGGCCAGCAGGGCCAGGGCGGCGCTGGGGTCGGCGCAGGGCACGGCCAGCACGGCTTTCGGCAGGCGCAAGGTCTTGAGCAGGACGGGGTCGGCCACCACGGCCCTCGCCCCCCGGGACACGGCCTGGGCCACATGGGCCGCGGCGTCGGCGTGCTTGCCCGAGGCCGACGGCAACGCGCAGAACAAAGCTCCCTTGGCGCTGGAGCGCGAATCGTGGGCCACTTCGCTGACGCGGCCGCGGACGCCGGCGCTGGGGAGGCCGGCGGCCTTGAGCAGGGCGGCGAGCGAAGGGGCTGGCATCAGGGCTTCCCGAAGAGGCGGGACCAGAGGCCCGGCGCGTCCGGCGCCGGGGCGGGCTGGGCGGCCGCGGCTCCGGCCTCCAAGGACAGGGTGACGGTGCTGTTCTCCAGGACCTTCGAGCCGGGGTCCGGGAACTGGCCGCTGACGCGGCCCTTGCCCAGCCCCCGCTCCCGCAGGCCCAACCGGGCCAGGACCAGCCGGGCGGAGGCCTCGGTCTGGCCCGTCAATTTGGGCACGGCCACCTGCTTCACCACGGCGGCCTGGGCCCCGCGCTTGTACATGGCCGTCCAGGCGTCCTTGCCTCCGGCGCGGGACTGGGCGTTGGCGCTGGCCTGCTGCTCGCTGGCCACGCCCTCGTCCGGCGCCACGCCGTAGCTGGTCAGGGCCGAGGACAGCACCGTGCGGAAGACCGGGCCGGCGGTCCAGCCGCCCAGGGTCATGCCCTGCGGCTCGTCCAGCATCACCGCCGCCACAAAGGCCGGGTTCTCGGCCGGGGCGAAGCCCACGAAGGTGCTCCAGCTGGCCTGCATGCTGTAGTGGCCCGTGGCTTGGTTGAACTTCTGGGCCGTGCCGGTCTTGCCGGCGATGGTGTAGCCCGGCAAGGCGATGGCCACGCCCGTGCCCTCGTCCACCACGCCCTTGAGCATGCCCACCAGCTCCTGCCGCACCTTCTCGCTCATCACCTGGCGCTGGGCGAAGTTGGCGTCCGGGGCCAGGGTGCCGCCGTCCGCCGAGACCAGGGACTGCACCACGTGGGGGCGGACCAGGGTGCCGCCGTTGGCCACGGCCGCGTAGGTGACCGCCACCCTCAGCAGGTTGCAGCTGAGCTCCTGGCCGAAGGGGATGGCCGCCATGGAGCCGGGGCTCCACCTGTCCAGGGGCCGCAGGAGCCCCACGTTCTCCCCGGGGAGGTCTATGCCGGTGCTCTGGCCGTAGCCGAAGCGGGTCATGCCCTCGTACATCACCTTGGGCCCGAAGCGCTGGGCCACCTCCACCGCGCCGCAGTTGCTGCTCTGGGCCAGCACCTGGCTGAAGGGCACCACGCCCAGGTGCACGTCGCCGTGGTCCCGCACCATCCGGCCGAAGATCTGCAGGCGGCCCTGGTGGCAGTCCACCGGGCTGTCCGGCGTGACCACGCCGCGCTCCAGGGCCAGGGTGGCCGTCACCGTCTTGAAGGTGGAGCCCGGCTCGAAAGCGTCGCTCACGGCCCGGTCGCGGCGGGCCTCGGGCCCGTAGGCCCCGGGATCGGCCGGATCGTAGGCCGGCACGCTGGCCAGGGCCAGGATCTCGCCCGTGCGGGGGTCCATCAGCACCAGCGAGCCGCCCTTGGCCTTGAACTTGCGGTAGGCCTTGTCCAGCTCGCGCTCGGCGATGTGCTGCAGGGCCGCGTCCAGGGTCAGGCGCAGGTCGGATCCGTCCTTGGGCCGGGTGATCCACTGGCGTTGGTTGGCGATCTGCCGGCCGGCCGCGTCGCGCAGGGCCTCCGCCACCCCGGGCTCGCCGCCCAGCACCGACTGGTAGCTGCGCTCCACTCCGTCCAGGCCCCGCCCGTCCACGTCCTCGAAGCCCAGCACGTGGGCGGCCAGGAGGCCCTGCGGGTAGACCCGTTTGGTCTCGGGGGCGTAGCTCAGCGCCCCGATCTTGAATTCCTTGAGGTGGGCGGTGGCCTCCAGGCGGCAGCCGCGCTTGGCCCAGAAGGGCTTCCCCAGGTCCAGGCGCCGGCGCATCTCCCGCTCGTTGGCGCCCAGGGCCGTGGCCAGGGCCTTGGCCACCTGGGCCCGCTCCCAGGGCTTCACCAGGGTGGCGGAGCAGAACACGCTTTCGGTGTCCACGCTCTCGGCCAGGACCTGGCCGTGCCGGTCCACGATGCTGCCCCGGCGGCCCGGGACCTCCACCCGCGCGAACTGCTGGCGCTCGGCCTTCTCCAGCAGGGCCGGGCGCTGGATCACCTGCAGCTGCAGCAGCCTCAGCACCACGGCCGCGAAGAGCAGGGCCATGATCCAGGCCAGGCGGCCCGAGCGCTGCTGCATCTGCTGGAAGCCGTCGTCGCTCATCGGCCGGCCTTCGGCTCCTCCGGATCGCCGCGGTGGAAGAGGGACGCCACCGAATCCACCAGGCTGGAGCCCAGGCCCTTGGGCCGCAGGGTGATCACCTGGTTGGGGTTGATGTCCACCATGTGCAGCTGCTCCCGGGCGGCCTGCTCGGCCCAGGCCAGGCTCTGCATCTGCGCCAGGCGGCTTTCCAGCTGGCTGTGCTGGGAGGCCAGGCTGTCCCGTTCCTGCCGCAGCTCCATGATCTGGTAGCCGTTGGCCAGCACCCGCACGCGGCCCCAGGTGAGCAGCAGCAGGCCCAGGGCCACGGCCGCCAGCGCCAGCACCAGGCCGCGGAACTGGCCGGCGTCCAGCCGCCAGGCGGCGCGCCGGTCCATCTGCAGGATCACGGGGCCGGCGTCGCGGAAGAGTCGGAAATCTCGTGCCATGGCCTCACCGTCAGGGCGTCGTCGTGCCCGGTTACAGCTTCTCGATCACGCGGAGCTTGGCGCTGCGGCTGCGCGGGTTGCCGGCGGTCTCGGCCTCGCCGGCCTCCATGGGCTTGCGGCTCAGCTCCCGCACGCTGGCCTTGTGGCCGCAGCGGCATTCCGGCAGGCCGGGCGGGCAGATGCAGTCCCGGCTCTCGCGGCGGAAGTCGTCCTTCACCAGCCGGTCCTCCAGGCTGTGGAAGCTGATCACAGCCAGGCGTCCGCCCTGCGCCAGCATGCCGCGGAGGCGCGGCAGGGCGTGCTCGAGGGCTTCCAGCTCCCCGTTGACGGCCAGGCGCAGGGCCTGGAAGAGGCGCGTGGCCGGATGGATCTGCCCCGGCCGCGGCCGGCCCAGCACCCGCTCCGCGACCCGCGCCAGGTCGAGGGTGTTGCGCAATTCGCCCAGGTCCCGGGCGCGGAGCACGGCCGAGGCCATGCGCCGGGCCTGGCGCTCTTCCCCGTAGTCCCGGAGGACCCGTTCAAGGGCGGCGGCATCGGCGTGGGCGAGCCAGTCGCCGGCTCCGTCCCCGTGCCCGGCGTCCATGCGCATGTCCAGGGGCCCTTCGCGCTGGAAGCTGAATCCCCGCTCCGGGCTGTCCAATTGCAGCGACGACACCCCCAGGTCCAGCAGGATGCCGTCAAACCCCTTGCTCTCCGGATCCAGCGCCAGTCGGTCATCGTCCACAACCTCGGCAAAGGATTTGTGCATCAGGCGGATGCGCGTTCCGAACGGCTGCAATGCTTGCCGGGCCAGGGCCAGGGCTTGCTCGTCCCGGTCCGTGCCCAATAGGCGGGCCTGGTCCCCCGCCGCCTCGAGGATGGCCTTGGCGTGCCCGGCCAGCCCCAGTGTCCCGTCCAGCCAAAGGCTCGGCCGGCCTTCAAAGCGCCGGGGATCCAGGGCCCCCAGCACGCTGTCCATCAGCACCGGCACATGCCGGGCTTGGGTCATGCGGCCGCCCGGATCCCGCTGAAGCGGTTGCTCGCCTCTTCCTCGTTCTTGCACAGGTCGAACTGCGGCGTGGCTCCGGCCAGGTCGAAGATGTGGCGCAGGTAGGGGCTCAGGCCCACCAGCTTGAGGTCGCCGCCGTATTCGCGCAGGCGCTGGGCCCGCTCGCTCAGCACCGGGAGGCCGGCCAGGTGAACATGGCTGACGTTCTCCAGGTTGATCACGACATGCACCAGGCCGGCCTTGAGGTACTCGGCCACCAGGGTCTTGATCTTGAGCATGTCCTCCAGGTTCAACTCGCCGCGTAAGCGCAGTACCTGGATCCGGATGGGTTGTTCCACTCCATCCTCCTGACGTTGGGGTGAATGAATTGGATCTGTTCTTTGCCTAGACCAAATCGGATGGTGCCTTGAGTCCGCTCATCAGGCGGCTGCCGCTGTCGGCGGCGGCGGCGCGGTGGGCGCCGTAGCGGGCGCGGTCCCAGATCTCCAGGCGCTTGGCCACGCCCAGCACCACCACGTCGCGCTGCAGCGCGGCCAGCTGGCGCAGTCCCGCGGGCAGCATCACCCGGCCCTGCTTGTCCAAGGGGCAGGTTTCGGCCTCGCTGGCCAGGCGGCGCAGCAGCTCGCGGGAATTGGGGTCCGTGGATTCGCGGATGGAGGCGATCAGCTCTTGGAATTCGTTGGGCGCGTAGGCCGACAGATAATCGGGATGGATGCTGGTGACAATGAAGGCCGCATCCTGGCCTTCCTTCTCGATCTGCTCGCGCATGCGGGCGGGGATGGACAAGCGGCCCTTGTCATCCACTGTGTATTCGAAGCGACCCGTAAATAGGGGCATGCGCGGCTCATGGTTGAATATGGGTATTCATGGGTTTTCTCCCCACTGGATGGGAATTATATACAGTTCCTTGGGAAATACAAGAACAAACCGGAACAGGGTCCACTATCTAACCCACATATTAACAACAGTGCCTGTGGACAGTTCTGTAGGGTGAAACAAAAATGGCAAATTGAATCACTTTGAGGCTAGAAGCCTCGCTCCCAAGGTCTTGGACCTGTAAACTCGGCAAGGACCCAGTCCTGGATCTTGAGGTAAGCATGACCGTTTCCCTGCATTGGTTGCCCTGGCTGGCTCTGTTGCTGCTGCTTCCCGCAGCCTTCCTGGGGGCCAAAGCCTGCCGCTGCAAACCTGCACCTGTTTTCCAACTTCGTCCGGAATGGGACGGCCCGCTGACGGCAAGCAGCCAGGTGGATGTTAATTTGGGCAATAGCCCCGAGTCTTTTGCACGGGCCGCGTACTGGCAGGTGATGGGTGTTGAGCCGGATCAGGCCTGGGTGGCGGACCAATCGCGCCGCTTGCGCGAGCTTCCCTACTGGCGGCGCATCGACACGGTCAACACGCTGCTGGCCCAGTCGCGCAGCGGCAAGCCGCGGACCTATTCAGACCCCTGGCTGGGGCAGCCGGCGCTGTCCGACGCGCCCTGCCACCGGGTCAAGCGCGACGTGGGCGCGGTCTTCATGTTCTTCTTCAATTGCCCGGGCGGGGTGAACGGCGGCATGGAATGGGCCAACACCCACACGCTGGGCATGGATGCGCCCCATCCGCTCTACGGCTTCGGCCCGGAGGCCGCGGGCTACTACGACCCCAAGAAGGGCCCGGGCTTCTTTTACTGCGAACTGATGGACGCGCGCTGGGCCGGCCTGCAGTTCCTGCTGCCCAATGTCTACGGCCCCGACCTGCACGACGGGTCCATGGAGAACCTGGCCACGGCGCTGGATACGATCCATGCCCAGGGCCACAAGCACGCCGTCAAGATCGGGCTCTTTGACGACACCTGGGGCTGGGTGCACCTCAAGGCGCCCTGGAACGACCCGCCAGACGTCGAAGACCCGGCCCAGACCGGGGCCGCGGCGGAAAAGATCTACACCATGAAATGGAAGCCCTTCTTCAGCCGCCTGAAACGCCGCGATTGGTACAGCGTGAGGGGCCGGCCCTACATCACCTTCTACAACGGCGGCACGCTCAAGCCCCACGGCAACATCGCCGCGGTGCTGGCGGCCTGCAAGCGCCGCTTCAAGGCCGACTTCGGCGTGGAGCCCTTCCTGTCCGTGGACCGGGCCTTTTTCAGCGACCCGGCCATGGAAGGCGTGGCAGACGCCAAATTCGTGTGGGACACCTTCAAGCCAGACGTGCCCAGCCGCGTCAGCCGCGACGAACGCCACGGCGTGGTGCTGGACCACGCCATGGTCCGCTGGGACAGCGTGGGCCGCGGCAGCCGCGGGTCGGTGGAAGTGACCGCCGGGCCGGATTCAGGGGTGCTGAAGGATGGGGCCCTGCTCAGGCGGATTTTGGAGGAGACCAGGGACGACGACCTGCTGGTGATCGCGACCTGGAACGACCTGGGGGAAGGAACCGGGATCAACCGGAATTATGACTACTATTTCAATGGCCAGTGGCAGCCGCCGACCTATTTCATGGACCTCATCCGTGCATCCCAATCGGGCGGCCTTTGCGGCCAGGCCCCCAAACCCTAGGTCCTAACGCTTCGTCCAGCCCTGCACGGCCATCTTCTCCACCAATCCCGCGTCCGCCTTGGGCAGACGCACCGTGAACACGGCCCCGCCTTCGGGGCGGTTCTCGGCGCCCAGGGTGCCGCCGAAGGACTGGACGATGTTCTGGCTGGTGGCCAGGCCCAGGCCGTTGCCGTGCTCCTTGGTGGTGAAGAAGGGCTCGAAGATGCGGGCCAGCTGGTCCGGGCTCAGGCCCGGTCCCTGGTCCATCACCCTCAGCTCGGCCCAGCCCGCCGGGCCGCTCAGCTGCACCTGCACCTGGGTCCCGGCCTTGGACGCGTCCAAGGCGTTGAGCAGCAGGTTCAACAGCACCTGGGAAAGCTCCTCCTCCACGCCCTGGACCAGGGTGCCCTCGGGCGTGTCCAGGGCCAGGCGCACTTCCTTGCTGCGGAATTGGAACGAGACCAGCTGGAGCAGGCGCTGGCACAGCACGCCCAGGTCCACCACCTGGGGCGCGCGGGTGGCGGGCCGGGCCAGGTTGAGCAGCTGCTCGGTCAGGTGGGTCAGCTTGGCCAGCTCGGCCGTCACCACCCGGTTGAACTTTTCCACGAAGGCCGATTCCTGGTGCCGCTCAGGCAGCATCTGCACGAAGACGCTGATGGAGGCCAGCGGGTTGCGCAGCTCGTGCGCCAGGCTGGCGCCCAGCGTGCCCAGGGTGCTGAGGCGGTCCGCGTGCTCCACCCGGCCGTGCAGGGCCGCGTTTTCGACCAGGGCCGCCAGCTGGGCCGCCAGGGCGCTGAGGAACTTCAGTTCGTCCACCTCCAGCGCCCGGCCCGAACTCGGCCGGCCCACCAGCAGGACGCCCACCAGCCGCTGCCGACCCACTAGGCCGAAGGCCGCCTGGGCGCCGTGGGAGCGCAGGAAATCCCGGCATTCCTGGTCCAAGGCCGGTTCCAGGGCCTGCACCGCGTCACTCTCGTAGCGGCGGGCCCATCCCAGGCTGTCCAGCTCCAGCCCGCGCGGGTCCGCGGCCAGGCGCCGCCCCACCCCGCCCTGCGGGTCCAGCGCGCCCGGGACCTGGCCCTCGGCGGCCGGCGGCCAGGCGTGCCAGGTGGACAGCTGGCCCTGCTTGTCCGGCAGCAGGATCGAGGCCTGGCTCAAGCCCAGGCGGTAGCCCAGGCGCTGCAGGGTGGCCTCCAGCTGGGACTGCAGGCGCGGATGGCGGATGTTGAGCAGAGAGTAGTCCAGCAGCTCCGCGCCGATGTCCATGGGGCCCCGCCCGATCCAAGCCCCCAGGCCCTTCCGCAGCATGCGCTGGATCAGCGGGTACAACGAGGCGAAAGCCAGGGCGCCCACGAACAGGGCAAACCAACCGCTGCCGCCCCAGACACGCACGTCGATCAGGATGAGCCCCGCGGCGACCACCGCCAGCAGCAGGCTCACCAGGGCCAGGGTGGCGCCCTTTTGCACCAGCAGCTGGATGTCCAGCACCTGGTGCCGGGTCATGCCATAGACCAGCACCAGGCTGATGGCCAAGGACGCGAAGGAGGCCACAAAAGCCAGGTTGGGCAGCAGGTTGAAGAATGAAATCAGCACGGCCGAGCCGATGGCCAGGGCAATGTAGGCGAATTGACGGCGTTCAAAGGCGGAGCCGGTGTCCCGCCAGCGGCGGAAGAGCAGGACGCCGCTGGTGGCCATCAGGACGAGCATCAGGGGGACATAGAGGCGGGTGTAGACCGGGTCGGCGATGGGAAACCAGCCCTCCCCCGGCACCAGCGTCAGGGTGGCCAAGGGCAGCAGGCCGAAGGCGCGCCCCAGGACATCCACCATGGCCACGGCCAGCGCCGTCCAGGTGAGCGCCCGGATCCAGGTCTTTTTTTCGTTCTGGCTGAAGATGACTGAAAAACGGTAGAAAGCCAGGATCGTGAAGTAGGGCACCACCGAGGTGTAGCGGATCCATTCCGAGGCGCTGGCCTCGGTGCTGGCCGCGGCCAGCCCGGCCTCAAACACGCTGAACGCACCGGCCCCCGCGACCAAAATGGCCAATTGCCTGTGCAATCTTTGCGAACCATAGCGCCAAAATACGTAGGCGCATAAAAAGGCGCAGGAGCACGCCGACAACATCAATGCAAGGAATCGTGAACTCATGGCGTCCGAGTGGGTTATTGGGCCCACCCATGGTACAGGGGGATTCGGATTCGCTCAAATCCCTTCTGCGCCCCCGCCGCCATCTGTTGTTCCAGCGACAACAGCTCCTCGGGCTGGGCCAGGCCCAGTTTCCCGGCCTCGGCCAGGTGGAAACGCGCCACCGGCAGGAAAAGTTGGGCAAAGGCCCTGGCCGCGGCCGCGGGTTCGGGGTGGGCCTGGCGGACCTCGCCCCCCTGCCAACAGGCCTTCAGGAACAGCGCCTTCAGGTCCTGGCCCCGCCGCCGGCTGCCCCCGCGCCGGTTCTGCACCTGTTCCATCAAGTCCAGCACCCGCCCGGTCCAGGCCGCGGCCGGGACGAAACCGATGCTGCGGTCGTCGCCCTCAATGACGTGCAGCTGGCCGCCGGGCTTCACCCACAGCCGCGCCGCGCGCAAGCTCTCCACCGGATCGGCCAGGTGCATCAGCACCAGGCGCAGCACGGCGACGTCCGCCAAGGGTGATCCCGGGGCCGGCCCTTGCTCCAAGGCCCGGCACTGGAAGGATAGGTTGGGCTGGCCCTGGAAGACCCGCTCGCCCTCGGCCACCGCCATGGCATCGGCGTCGGCGCCCAACACGGCCGCGTCGGGCCGCTGCCGCGCCACCGCGTCCGCCAGCAGGCCCGAGCCGCAGCCCAGGTCCACGAAGGCGCCGCCTTGGGGCAGGGCCGCCAGCAGCACCGGCAATTCCATGGCCAGCACGATCACGGCCTGCCGCCGCAGCCGTTCGGCCTCCTCCAAGCCCCCCACCTGGGACAGCAGGTACGCGCTTCCTTCGTTCTTCACGGCTTCGGGCATGGGTCGCTCCTGAGAGGGGTTCACAGTTCTTCTTCCCCGCTCCAGCGGCGGAAACGCAGGAAGCTGGGGGCCCGGTGCAGGGCCACGCAGCCCACCAGGAACGGCGTCAGGGGCAGGTCCTCCAGCCAGGCCGTGCCGGAGGCGGCGCGCTCCCTGAGGCCCTCCAGCCCGGCCAGGCCCACCCCGCGCAATTTAAGCAGGGCCTCCTTGCGGGTCCAGACCTTCAGGAAGGCGCGTCTCCGCTCGGCCGGGCCCACCTGGGCCTGCCACCAGGCCAGCTCCTCCTCGCTGAAATGGCGCTCGGCCAGGGCCTCCTGGCCCAGGTCTTCGCGCTCGCACTCCAGGTCCACGCCCACCTCCTCCTGCGAAAAGGCCGCCAACACCCAGCCGCCGCTGCCGGAGATGGAAAAACGGGGCCCGGCCTGCTCCGGCGCCAGGCTGGGCTTTCCGTGCGGGCCCCAGGCCAGTTTCAACTGCCCGGCCGGGCGGCCGGTGTACTGGGACAGCAGCATCCTCAAGGCGCAGCGCTGGCCCAGCCTCTCCGGCGGGATGTTCGGGCCCGCGGCCAGGCCTGCGTCCTGGCCCAGCAGCGCGTCGGACTGCTCCGCCATGGCCAGCACGCTGCGCGGCTCCAGCAGCCACAGCTGCACCTCGCCGCTGCGCATGGAGAAAGCCATGGACCGTTCAAGCAGTTTCATACGCATGTCGTCCCTCCCCTTTCGGTGCCTGGGGCCCGCCGGCGACCACCGCCGGCGCGGCCGTGTCTTCCATCAGCCGCCTCGCGATGCGGGGCAGGCTGGCGTTGCTCAACACGCTGAAATGGTCACCGGAGACCATCAGCGTGGTCATGCCTTTGCGGGCCATCAGGGCCCAGGTCATCCAGCCCAAACGCGGCTGTTCCTGGGCCGTCCGCTCGCTCACCACCAGGCTCAGGGGCAACCCCAGGCTGCGCGCCCGGAAGGAGCCCAGGGCGCGGGCGTGCTGCTTGTAGCGTTCCTGGTCGCCGGCGGCGGCCCCGCCCCCGGCCGCGGGCAGGTCCCGTTCCACCAGCTCATCCAGCACCTGGTCGTCGCTGCGCAGCAGGGCGGAATGCAGCGGATCTGGAAGCACCGCGTCGATGAGCACCAGCCGCCGCACCTCCACGCCCTGTTCAAGCAGGGCGTGGGCCAGGTCGGCGGCGAGCAGGCCTCCCATGGACCAGCCGCCCAGCACCACTGGGCGGCCCTGCAGGCCCTCGCGGATGATGCCCGCGCAGGTGGCGACCCAATCCTGCCAGCCGTCCGCGTGCGGCGCGGGCAGCTGGGCCAGGTCCAGGCCCCAGACCTGGGCCTCCGCCGCGAGGGCCGCCGCCAGGCCCTGGTAGCACTCCAGCCTCCCGCTCACCGGCGGCAGCAGCACCCAGTCCAGGCCCGCGCCGCCGGCCAGCAGCCTCAGCGGATGGGACGCCTGGGCAGGGGCCCCGAAAATCAGGCCGGCCAGGGCCCGGGGCGTCGTCGCGTGGTAGACCTGCTCCACCAGCACGTTGCGCTCCAGCAGCCGCCCTGCCTCGGCGGCCAAGCGCACCGCCCGGAGCGAGCTGCCCCCGGCCGCGAAAAAGTCCAGGTCCGGATCCGCGCTGGGCAGGCCCAGCGCCAGCGCGAAGGCCTGGCAGCACAGGACCAGCCCGGCCGGCAGCGCATCGGCCCGGGCGCTTTGCCCTGGCGCCGGCACGGCCTGGGCCAGGCTGCGGCGGTCCACCTTCCCGTTGGCTGTCAGCGGAAGGCTGGAGCAGAGCTCGATGCTGGGCAGCGCCGCCGCGGGCAGGTGCCGGGACAGCCAGTCCTTGAGGCCCTGGACCTTGACCACCCGCCCGGGCTCGGCCACCACCCAGGCGCGCAGGCAGAGGGCCTCGCCCGCGCCGTCCGCGCTCACCACGGCGGCCTGGACGCCATCGGCCTTGGCCAGCAGGCCTTCGATCTCCTCCAAGTCCAGGCGCACGCCGGCGGCCTTCACCTGACGGTCCACTCGCCCGCGGTAGAACAGCCTTCCCTCGGCGTCCACCACGGCCCGGTCGCCGCTGCGGTAGTAGCGGCGCGGGCCCTGCCCGTCCAGATTCGCCTCCACAAAACGGCCTGCGGCGTCGGCCCTGCCCAGGTAACCCTGGGCCAGCGCCGCCCCTCCGATCCACAGTTCCGCCTCGGCGCCCGGGGCGGCCAGGCGGCCCTGGGCGTCCACCAGGGCCAGGCGGACCCCCGGCAAGGGCGCGCCCAAGGGCACCCGCCCGTCGAAGGGGGACCCGCAGCGCCATTCCCACAGCGTGGCGCTGATGCAGGCCTCGGTGGGCCCGTAGGC
>Ga0210401_10003610_pt1 | contig 16451 bp, 17 predicted proteins | sample IncBWH32MmetaG_FD_150866 | JGI IMG/M metagenome (GOLD analysis project Ga0210401, IMG submission 150866) | Forest soil microbial communities from Barre Woods Harvard Forest LTER site, Petersham, Massachusetts, United States - Inc-BW-H-32-M | ecosystem: Environmental > Terrestrial > Soil >... | reverse complement strand
CGGTGACCTATCGGCGGGCGTCGCCTCAGCAGCGGCAGGACGTGCACGGCGCCCTGGCGGCGGCCACCGACCCCGGCGTCGATCCTGATCGGCGCGCGTGGCACCGGGCGCAGGCCGCGCCCGGGCCCGACGAGCAGGTAGCCGAGGAGCTCGAGCTCTCGGCCGGCCGGGCGCAGGCGCGCGGGGGCATGGCTGCCGCTGCCGCGTTCCTCGAGCGCGCGGCGGCGCTCACACCCGAACCCGGCCGCCGTGTGCAGCGGCTGCTCGCGGCAGCCAGGGCCAAACGCGACGCGGGCGATCTGGATGCAGCGCTGGGACTGCTGGTCGCGGTCGAAGCGGCACCGCTAGACCCTCAGCGGACCGCCGAGCTGGAACGCATGCGCGGACAGATCGCCTACGACCAGCGCCGCGCCACCGACGCTTCCCGGCTGTTCCTCAGCGCGGCCAGGCGCCTTGAGCTGCTGAACGTCGGCCTGGCCCGCGAGACGCACCTGGAGTCACTCGGAGCGGCGATGTGGGCCGCCGACCTCGAAAGCCCGGGCGACTTGATGAAGGCCGCTCAGGCTGCGCTCGCGGCGCCCCCCGGCCCGGAGCCGCCGCGCGCGGTAGACGTCCTGCTCCAGGCGTTCGCGGTGCGGTTCGCGCACGGGTACGCGGCGGCCGCTCCGACCCTGACCCAGGCACTTAAGCGCGTCCGCGAGCTGGATACCAGCACCGACGAGGCCGGCGGCTGGCTCTGGCTCGCCGGCCCGGGAGCCGGTGGCATGGTCGCTCTTGAGCTTTGGGACGACGCATCCTGGCATGGCCTGGCTCGTCGCCAGCCCCAGGTCGCCCGCGACACCGGCGCGCTGGTCCATTTGCAGTCCGCGCTCGACTTCCTCGCCAGGGCCCACATACTCGCCGGCGAGCTGGCGACAGCGGCACGACTGATCGAAGAAAATCGCCTGGTCGCTGAGGCAACCGGGAATCCGCCCATCGCCTACACCAAGATGACGCTAGCGGCCTGGCGGGGCCAAGAGGCCGAGGCCACCGAGTTGATCGAGGCCACCGTGCAGGCCGCGACGCAGCGCGGCCTCGGCAGGCCGCTGAACTTCGCGGCCTACGCCAGATCCGTGCTCTGCAACGGCCTAGGGCACCACGAACGTGCGCGCGAAGCCGCCTTGCAGGCATTCGAGCACGATCAGCTCGGCTACGGGCCCTTCGTGGTCCCCGAACTGGCCGAGGCGGCGTCCAGGACGGGTGCCGCTGCGCTGGTCAGGGCGGCGCTGGGGTGGCTTTCCGAGCGCACCCGCCTCACGCCCACTGACTGGGTGCTGGGAATCGAGGCTCGTGTCCGCGCCCTGCTCAGCGAAGGCGACACCGCCGATCGGCTGTACCGTGAGTCGGTCGACCGCCTGGGGCATACGCGCGTGCGCGCTGAGCTTGCCCGTTCCCATCTTCTTTACGGGGAGTGGCTGCGCCGCGAACGGCGCCGCGGCGACGCGCGTGTGCAGCTGCGCACTGCCCACGACATGCTCGACGCGATGGGCATGCAAGCGTTTGCCGAGCGGGCCGAGCGTGAGCTGCGGGCCACGGGCGAAACCGCCCGCAAGCGTTCTGTCGAGACCAGTACAGAGCTGACTGCCCAAGAGGCGCAGATTGCGAGGCTGGCCCGTGAGGGCCTGTCGAACCCCGAGATCGGCGCGCGCCTGTTCATCAGTGGCCGCACTGTCCAGTACCACCTGAAGAAGGTGTTCGCCAAGCTCGGCATCAGCTCGCGCACCCAGCTCGACCGGGCACTGCCCGGCGACCCCGCCCCCGCCATGCGGGACTAACTCGCCGGCCCGCTCTGGTGCCGATGCACATTTCGACTGGGACAACCCCGAGACCTACGCTCCCGCGCTTCACGGCGTCAACCGGGTCTATCTTCTCGGGCCGGCCATGCGGACGGCCTTCGCTGACCGGGTGTCGGTATTCCTCGACCAGGCCGGGCCGCCGGCACCAGACACGGCACCTACCTCAGCGCCCACGGCACCGACCCGGCGCCGCCCGAGACAGCCATACGCCGCGTCGAACTCGACCTGCGCGGCCGGCCGGGCGTCACCCACGCCATCCTGCGGCCGGCGTGGTTCATGCAGAACTTCAGCGAGACCTTCCTCAAGCCAGCCGGCAGCGCAATCGCGGTTCCTGCCGGTAACGGCGCAGAGGCCTTCGCCGACGCGGACGACATCACCGCAGTCGCGAGCCCGACACTCGCCGACCCGCAGGCCCATGCCGGCGCCCAGTACGCACTCACCGGCCCCGAAGCGCTCACGATCGCGGAAGCAGCCAAGATCATCAGCGACGTCAGCGGCCAGGTTATTGACTACACCGACATAGCCCGCGACGAACGGACCACCCGGGCGCGATAACAGGAGGGGTACCAGCCGCGTACCGGGCGGTTCCCAGCGTGCTGACCGAGACCATCGCGTCCGGTCACGGCTCGCGACCCAGCAGGTCGTCAGGGAGTTCACCCAAGCCGTCATCCATGTGGCCGGCGCGCGCACAGCCGTTGAGAAGATGAGGCGCCGCGGCGTGGCGTTCGAGGAGTACGACACGCCGGAGACGCGGACCGGGAACGGCGTTGCTGCGATGCCGGGTGGAAGCGAGGCGGCGTGGTTCAAGGACTCCGAAGGCAACCTGGCCGGCATTGTTCCAGCCCTGAGGAGAATCAGCCGCGTCAGCGAACCACCGAGGCGAGTCGTATACCCACGGCGCCTGGTTTAGACCGTGTGTGCTATCGGCTCACACACACTCAGAACTGGTGGATCTGCGTGAGGCAAGCCATCAGGGCGGAGGCGACTCCGAGCCGCGCTAATCGGCGATCTCGGACGTGTTTCCGGCTGCTGACATCGCCCTCCCTCGGGCTGGTTGTGACGTGGTGTGATCGGCAAGCGCGGTTTACGTTGGGCTCCAGCTCAATCGCTGGGACCCGCAGCTGGCCCAGCCCTCCGGGTCTCAGCCCGGCCCCGGAGGTGCCCGATGACCACTGCGACCCCATCCACTGCCCTCGCCACGATCCAGCCGGTCTTCACCGACCCCGAGCGGCTCGCGCTCGCCGGGTTCCTGGCCGGGTACCGCGGCCTGACCCGCGAGGCCTATGCGCTGGACCTGCGCCAGTTCACCACCTGGTGCCGGGCCCGCTCCCTGAACCTGTTCGCCGTCCGCCGCGCCGACATCGAAGGCTTCGCCCGCGACCTGGAAGCGAGGGGCCGCGCCCGCGCCACCGTCACCCGGCGGCTGTGCACCATCGCCGGGTTCTACAAATACGCGGTCGAAGAAGAGCTCCTCGAGCACTCCCCGGCCGCGCACGTGCGGCGGCCGCGCCTGGACTATGAGTCTCATGCCACCGCTTTGGACCGCAACGAGCTCGGGGCCATGCTGGTGGCCGCCGGGCTCAGTCCGCCTGCCGAGCACGCGCTGCTCTCCCTGCTCGCGCTGAACGGGCTGCGGGTGTCGGAGGCCACCGGTGCCGACATCGAGCAGCTGGGCCTCGAACGCGGGCACCGGACCCTGACCATCACCCGCAAAGGCGGCAAGGTCGTGACCATCCCGCTGGCGCCTCGGACCGCCCGGGCCATCGACCTGGCCATCGGCGAGCGCACCGGCGGGCCGGTGTTCCTGGCCGCGGACGGGCGGCGGCTCGACCGGCACGGCGCCGGGCGGATCGTCCGCAAGATCGCACGCCGCGCAGGGATCACCAAAGCCGTCACGCCCCACACGCTCAGGCACGCGTTCATCACCGCCGCGCTGGATGCCGGGGTCCCGCTGCGCGACGTCCAAGAGGCAGCATCGCATGCGGACCCGCGCACCACGATGCGGTATGACCGAGCCCGCGGCAGCCTGGACCGGCACGCCACCTACATCGTCGCCGCATATATCGCGGGCGCCGCCAGGTAACCCGCACCGGCTGGCAGCAACTCCGCCTGACGGCCGCAGCCGCCAGGCGGACAGCCAGTGGCCGCCCCAAGACACGGCTCGCGAGGCGGTTACGGACCGCGACCTCAATGTAAGCGCGAACCGCCGATCTGGCGTGCTTTCACCTCTTAATGTCGCTGGAACTCGTGACTGCATATCCGGGTGTTCTGACCAGATGGTCGCCTGATCTGGCGGCCGTCGGCGTCTGCCGTCTGCTGTCTGCGGTGGCGGTTGGTGTCGCAGGGGTTCCGCTGTAGGGGGCGGTCAGGTCAGGGTGTCCACCTGGTGCAGGTCACCGCAGGGCACGCCGAGCGCGGCGTGGTGCTTGCGGATGGCGTCCTCGTCCGGCCCTTCGAGCAGGCAGTACACCCGCCCCTCGAGGTTGTGGTATAGCTCGACCTGGCGCACGCCGAACTGGTCAGCCCGGGCGGCGCGGGTGTCCTCGGCGATCTGCGCGATGGCGTCGGCGGGCAGTTTCAGGTTCTCGTGGAAGTCGATGAACAGTGCCATGGCATGCTCCTGTGGTGCGGCGGATTGGTGCTCTTGCGGTGCCAGCGAGCGGATCAGCGAGTCCATCAGCAGGTGGCCGGCCCGGAAGTAGCCGGCGCCGGGGCGGATGTGCCCGCAGGGGATAAGTTCCAGCGCGGTCCGCGGGGGCCTAGAGGACCAGTGGCCGGCCTGCAGCCTCATCCGCAGCCGCGGGCGGAGCGGCCCGCGGGCCAGGCGGACCTGGACCCGGCAAGTGCCGGTATCCCGGTCGTGCTCGACCGGCCCGCACACCACGCCCTGGCCGGTGTGCCGTCCGCCGTCTGGCCCGGTAAGCTGCCAGCTTTCCAGCGCGGCCACGTACGTTTCGAACGGGACGTCTGCGATCCGCCGGAACGACAGCCAGGGCCAGGCGGCGGGCGGTACCGTCCGGTCGGCGTGCATGGCTCAGGCGGCCGTGGCGATCGCGGGCCGGCGGGCGGCCCGGGCCCGGTCCGCGAGCACCGCCACCACGGCCGCCAGCAGCGCGGCGCCGACGGCGATCAGGGTGATCTGCCAGCCGGGCATGCCGCCCGCCACGACGGTGCGGGTCACGGCGTGGATCTGAGGCGGGACCGGGGCCGGGGGAAGGTTGGCCCCCGGGTACGGTTCCGGGACGCCGACCCACAGGGCCGGGTCCGGGATCCGCGCGGCCAGGGCGGGGGATGCCGCGGCAACGGCTAGCAGGGCACAGGCACCGGCCAGGACGCCGGCGATACGGCGGATCTGGCGGACAGGGTTCATGACGGGTCTCCTTCGGCTCGCAGCGCGATCTGTCACCCGCCAGCGTGTGCAAGCCCCCGGCGCGTCCGCTATCCGATGATCTACGGATATCCAGGCCGGTGCCGCGGGGGTACCGTGAAACTCATCGGGGAAAGGGGGCGCTATGAGCAGGGCCGTGACGGCCAGCGAACAGGACCTGCGCACATTGGCGGCGATCGTCACCGGTGACCGCGAGGACCTCCCAGCGCAGGGTCTGCCGCCGTCCCTGCTCAGCGAGCTGACGGACCAGATCCGCTGCGACTCCGTGTCGCTGCAGGGGTTCGACAGCGGGCGGCAGCAGGTCTGGTTCAACCAGCCCATCCCGTACAACGGCGACTATCCTGACGACCTGGCCGCGGCGCTGGACCAGGCGCACTGGGAGCACTACTGGCACAGCGAACCCTGCAGTTTCCCCGACCGGACCGGTGACCTGCGCAGCGTCGTGACGATCGCGGACTTCTGCTCGGCCCGGCAATGGCGCTCATCTGGCATGTATGCCGACGTGTACCGGCCACAGGGACTCGAGCACGAGTTGCAGCTGTGCCTGCCCGAACCGCCAGGACGGGCCACCGGGCCCGGGCGGACCGTCCGGCTGTACTTCTTCCGCGGGCCCGGCCCGGACTTTTCCGAGCGTGACCGGGCGCTGCTGGTGCTGCTGCGTCCGCACCTGCACCAGGCCTACCTCGACGCCGAGCGCCGCCGCCACCCCGTCCCCAGGCTCACCCCACGGCAGACCGACCTGCTGCACCTGGTGGCCGCCGGGCACACCAACACCCAGATCGCCCGCCGCCTGGGCCTGTCCGAGGGAACCGTGCGCACCCACCTGGAAAACATCTACGAAAGGCTGCAGGTCTCCAGCCGCACCGCCGCGGTCATCCGCGCCTTCCCGGACCGGGCTGCGTAGCAACCCGGGCTTCACTGCGCGGAATGCGCGGCACCCGGAGATCAGCACAGCGGTCAGCGTGCGGGAGCGAGCACAGCCCGCCGGGAAGCCAGGCCCAGATCACCGGCCGCTCCGACCGGATCCTCCCGGAGATCGCAGTCCGGGCCGTCCGCGGCCGCGAAAACCTGGCCATCGATAATCAGACACCATCATCGGCCCGGGCAAGTCACGGAATCCCTCATGCAGATCTGATCGATCTGTACGCGAAAGCACTCACCGTCGAACCAATTCTTATGTGCTCATACTCGGCGTTATGCGTGGTTCGAATTGCTTAGCACAGGTCTGTTCGTCACGGTACGTTATTCCCAGCATGGCACCGGAAGCGGCTGGACGGCGGGCGGCCTGATGAGTAGTAGCGGCAGTTCGCCAGTGCCCCCGGGGTAGGCCCACCCGGTCCGGAGACTGGCGCCGCCCGCGATGGTTGAGCGGGCCTGCTTGGGAACAACCAGCTTGTCCTCGCTGCTGCTCGTTACGTCAGCCTCAGCAGGCCTGCCAGCTTGTGCGCATCCACTGTGACCTGTGACAACACCCGAACCTACAACTCGACTTGGATTGTTCAGAGAATGCCGAATAGCGGGCGTTGCCCGTGCGCGCGTTTATGCACTGCTATGCATAATCTTTCCATGATTTAGCTTGCGCGCTTACATTGCAGCGGCAATTGCTGCGGAGTCTTTTGGCGTAGCCGCACCGGGTGGTCAGCCGAGACCGGCGGCTGTGCTCGCCTTCTGGCGTAACCGCTTGGGCGATCGGCAGGACTGTGGCCCCTAGGACGGTCCGGACAGGAATGTGGTGATGGTGTCGACAATGTGGTCGAGGTCGCGAACGTCGGGCAGGTGGTAGCGGCCTTCGAGGGTGACCAACCGGGCGTCGGGCAGGTTTTCGGCTAGTTGCAGCCCGCCGCGGTGGGGTATTACGCGGTCACCTCGATAGTGCAGCACGAGTGCGGGTGCGCTCACCGCCGGGAGGAGCGCTTTGACGTCGGCGGCGTAGATGGCCGCGAGATATCCGGCAGCCACGTCACGGTCGGCCGAGTCTCGCAGCACCGCGGCCAGGTGGTCGGCCGCTGCGTCGGTCAGATCGGGCCGGTAGAGGTCGGCGAGCAGCTTGGAGCCGAGCCCCCAGTGACTGCGCACCAACGCGATAAGGGTGGCGCTGAGGTCTGGGCGTATGAATACTTCGGCGGCGCTGGCGTAGGTCCCGAAGAACACTAGTCGCCGCACCAGATCCGGCCGCGTCGCGGCGAGCGCTACGGCAACCGGTCCGGCCTGGGACATGGCGAGCAGGTCGACCGGCGCTCCGGCGTGGGTCGCGACGGCGGCCAGCTCGGCCACGCTCGCGTCCAGGCCGAAGTCGTCGACCTGACCGGGGGAGCGTCCGGTCCCGTAGCGGTCGTACATGACCAGCGCGTGGGTTCCGACCAGTCGTTGAAACATCGAGGAGCGCGGATCGCGGCCAGCGGCAATGACATCGATGTTCGATACCCAGCCGGGCAGCGCGATCAGCGGCTGTCCATTCCCAATGGTGGCAACGGCGATTCGACGGTCGCTGGCGGAAACGTGACTTACGCGCATCGCTCGCAGCGGGGTCGGCGGCGCAACGTTGTGGCGGAGTATGCGCAGCTGCAGTTCCTGCATGGCGGCCGAAGGCTCGAGCCCGAGCTCGTCGGCGAGCCGGTCGGCGTAGCGTTGATATGCCGCGAGCGCGTCGGCTTGGCGTCCGCACGCGTACAAGGCCCTCATGCGGACGAGGTGGGCACGTTCTCGGAGCGGATGTTCGGTGGCGAACGCCTCCAGAGCCGGCAGGTCGGGAGAGCCCTCGTCCAGGCGAAGCTCATGCCAGCGCTCGGTCGCCTGCCGGCGCGCCTCCTCGAGCCGGATCGCCTCAAACCGGGCCACTGGCGACTCGGCGAACTCGGCGTAGGCCGCACCGTGCCATAGGCCCAGAGCTTCGCTCAATGACCCGGCAGTGTCTGCCCGCACCAGCCGGTCGAACCGCTGACTGTCCACATCGTCCGGGCCAACGGCCAACCGGTAGCCGGGAGCCACGGTCTGGATCCGCGTGAACGGAATGGTCCGACGTAGTCGAGACACCTGGTTGTGCAGCGCCGCCACGGGATCCTGAAGGGGATTCTCCGGCCAGACCAGGTCCACGAGGTTGTCAACGCTCACGACAGCGCCGGCCCGGGCCAGCAGGCTGGCCAACAGCGACCGTTGGCGGTCACTGAGCGCGACAACCTGCCCGTCCGGGCCGACTACGGTAACGGCGCCGAGTACCAAGAACATCAGTTGACATCATGCCAGCCTCCGGCACGGCGGCGTAGATACGTGACAGCGAGTTGATAGGCGCGCTACCCACACTCGCCGTATGGACACGACAGCGACAGACAGCTTTCGTCATGACAACAGCGCCACCACGTCACAGGCCTGCCACGGCTCCGTGACGGTCGACAACGCCGTGCGGGGCCGGCTTAATGCGGCCGTCCTGCGCACGTCCAACGCCTACGGCCACCTACTGTTGGGACGGCACAAACGACGGCTGTTTGCCAACCTTCCGCCGACCGTGGTTGAGATCGGCCCCGGAACCGGGGCCAACCTGCGCTATTACCGACCCGGCATCCGGCTGGTCGCGATCGAGCCGAACCGGCACATGCACTCACCGCTCCGGAAGGCGGCGCAGTGCTACGGCATCGAATTGGAGCTGCGTGAAGAAGGGGCGGACGCCATCGGTCTGCCCGACGCGAGCGTCGATGCCGTGGTGAGCACGCTTGTTCTGTGTACCGTGCCCGACCCGGCTGCGACGCTCCGCGAAGTCGGTCGGATTCTCCGGCCGGGTGGCCGGTTTCTCTTCCTGGAGCACGTCCGGGCAGGCCAGAGCCATCCTGTGCTACGGCTGGTTCAGCGATCCGTGGCCCGGCCGTGGCGCTGGTTCTTCGAGGGTTGCGATGTGCTGCGCGACACCGAGGCGACCCTGGCCCGGACCGGCTGGGCACGCCTGGAGGCGCAGAGATACCACGTGCCGACCCTGTTCCTTCCGATCAACACCCAGATCGCTGGGACCGCGCTTCGGACCAACCCAGGGGAGGGCAGATGACCGGGTCGAGCCCTGCCGGGCCCGGTGTAGCCAGATACGAGCGGGTGGGGGCGGCCGCCGTGATCGCGATTCGGCGTCCGCAGCGCCGCAACGCCATCGACGGGCCCACGGCCGAGGCGATGGTGCAAGCCGTCCGCGCGTTCAACGACGACCCGGACGCGCGGGTGCTGGTGGTGACCGGGGACGAGGAGGCATTCAGTGCGGGAGCCGACCTGACGTCCTTGGAGTCGCTGCGACCAAGAGTCGGCAAGCCGGAAGGAGTATTCGGCGTGCGGCGGTTCCCGCCGAAGCCTGCGATCGCGGCGATCTCGGGCTGGTGCCTCGGAGGCGGCGTCACGCTGGCCACCTGGTGCGATCTGAGGATAGCCGCGGACACGGCACGGTTCGGGTTCCCGGACCGGCAATGGGGAGTGCCGATCCTGGACGGGGGTGCCGACCGGCTCGCCGCGATCATCGGGCTCGGCCGTGCGCTGGACCTTGTACTCACCGGGCGCGAGATCTCTGCCGCGACGGCGCTTGCCATGGGACTTGTCACCGAGGTGGTGGCACCTGGCGAACTTGTGACGCGCGCGCTGGAAATAGCCGAACGCATCGCGAGCTTCCCGCAGGCCACGCTGCTGGCCGACCGATGGGGACTGCTCGAACGGCTCGACCAGCGGATGGAGTTCAGCGCGCAGCGCGACGTGCGCACGCTGAAAGAGGTGGCTGGCGACGCGGAGCAGGCGTCGGCACGGTTCACCTCTGGCGGTCGGGGAGGCTGACGGCACAATGACTTGGGCGACACTGTCCATTGACCGGCGGTGCTGCGGGCCTACGGGCTCGGGCAACGGTGGCTATACGGCCGGGCGCCTCGCCGCGCTGATCGGCGACCCCGCAGAGATCACGCTGACACGGCCGCCTCCTCTGGAAACCGAGATGAGGGTCGAGCGAGCAGGCTCGCGGCTGCTGCTCATGCACGGTGACGACCTGATCGCCGAGGCGCAGAAGACGGTCGTCGAGTTGGCGATTCCGGAGTGTCCCGGCCACCGGCAACACACCCCACCGACTCCGGAAAGGGGACCAGCAACCCCCGCCACGGGCGCGCCGCACGAGCAGAATATTCCAATCTGGACAGCCCACAACGTGATCGGAATTAAGCCACCAGCCGACTATACCGGTGGGTCGGCGCGCGGTTATTTGGGCGTTGGCGGGTGTCCATTCACGGGGCGCCGTGAACTGGTGTAAAGCGATTGCGGGTAGTGGCGGTGGCCAGGGCTTTCCGGCGATGGCGGCGCTGATGGCGTCGAGTGCGGTGATGCCGTGGGCAGCGGAGGTGTCGAGGTAGCTGCGAAGCCGGCACCAGCGGGCAAGGGTGGCGAGGGAATGCCAGTAGCCCGAGACGGCCTGGTGGCGCTTGGCTGCCTTCGCGCCGCGCTCGGAGACGTTATTCGTCCAGCTCACGGCAAAGACGCGAGTGAACAGGAAGACCTGTTCCTTGTACTCGCGCAGCCAGCAGCCGAGGCTGTACCCGGGTGGTTCGCGTCGTGCCAGTCCCGCAGCCGGTTGTGGATGACCCGGAGCTGACCGCGGTGTCGTAGCGTTCCCGCAGGTTATCGAGTACCTGCTGGTCGAGGGCGGTGCTGTCGCGGGCGTGGGCGTCCTCCACCGCCGCATGTGCCTCGCGCAGGATGGTGATGATGTCGCCGGCCTGGTTCTGCACGCCGCCGGGGCCGGGTTTCGTGACTGCCCTGCAGCGCCGTATCACGTGCGTTGCGCACTGCTGGATGCCCGCGAGCCTGGAAAGGAGCCCGCGGAGACCGGGATCGCGAGCAGCATCCCCATGACCTGCGCCGCGCGCTCCGGCGGCACGTTCCCGTAGCACGACAGCAGCACCGCGGCCGCGTTCAGCACCGGCCCGTACGACACCGCGCCCGCGTGCAGGCCGGGCGGCGGATCCGCGAATGGGACCGTCCCGCAGCACGGGCACAGCATGCCAGGCAGCAGCCATTCGGTCACCTTCGGGATGATCTCCGCGTCGATGACCTGCGCCCACCGCGGCTCCGCCGTCTCCGCCTCGGCCAGGGACGCCTTGCAGGAACGGCACTACGCCGAAGGCTCCGCGGTCTTCCTCTCGCCCGGCTCCGGGTCCCGCTGCAGGCCTTTCCCGTGGTGCCCGGGCTGGCCGCCCCGCTTGCGGTCCCTGCTGCGCTCCCACTCAGACTGCTGCCGCGCCTGGCGCGCCTCCTTCGCCACGATCACGGCCCGCAGCCGCGAGACCAGGTCACCTTGCTCGCCAGGCGCTCCAGGCCATCGGACGCGAGCCGCAAGCATGCTCAACCTGAACTAAAAGTTCAACTACCCGCATGCGCCAGGCGTGTCGCGGCTAACGGGTGTGGGTGGTTCCACCCCTGCCGCGGGCTGGGCCGACCGCGCCACTGTGATGGGTGAGCTGTTCAAGGACGTGATTACGGGGAGTGTGAGCCATGAACAAGCAAGCTGGCACGATGAGCGCGCGCCGACCTATGGTGGCGGGCGCGGTGCTGGTGATCGCGGCGGGCTTGATCGCCGGAGGCTGCTCCAGCAGCAGCGGTAGCAGCAGCTCGGGCAGCCTGGCGGGCCCTGTGTGGGTGTGCCGGCCCGGGCGGGCGGCTAGCCCTTGCGCCGACAATCTCGCCGCCACGACGGTTACCGCGGGCGGCACCCTTCAGCCGGCGACCTGGCCGCGCTCGGCGGCGGCATCGAAGTTCGACTGCTTCTACGTCCACGGGTCGGACGGCCTCACCGGGATCGGCAACACCAGCCTGGCGGTAACCAAGGTGGACATATCTGTGGCGATCGAACAAGCCGCGCCGCTCTCTCAGGTCTGTCAAGTGTGGGCACCGTCCTACCGCTCGCAGACCCTTCCAACCGTGGAGAAGGGGCTTACCGGCGACGAGGCGCTCCTGCGGTCAACCTCTACCGTCGCCTACGACAGCGTGCTGCCGGCCTGGCAGTGGTTCCTCGCCCACACCGGCAGCAAGCCCATCATCCTGATCGGGGACTCGCAGGGCTCGGCGGTCCTCATCCACCTGATCTCCGCCCAGATCGACCAACAGCCGTCGGTACTGCGCCGCCTTCTGGTGGCGATCCTTGTCGGCGGCAACCTCCAGGTCCCCGCAGGCAAAACGGCCGGCGCCACCTTCACCAAGGTCCCGCTATGCGCCGCCGCCACCCAGACGGGCTGCGCGATCGCCTTCTCGTCCTATCCCTCGCAGCCGCCGGCCGACTCGGTGTTCGGCAGGCCGGGCCAGGGCGTGAGCCTGCAGTCCGGGCAGACGGCCAAGGCCGGCCAGCAGGTCGCCTGCGTCAACCCGGCAGCCCTCAGTGGCGGCGCCGGCGACCTCGACCCCTACCTGCTCACGGCCACCCAGACCCCCCAGCTTCCTATCCCTGGCTATGAGCGGCTGACGGAGCCGGTCTCCACGCCGTGGGTCACCTACCCCGGCCTGTATTCCGCGCGCTGCGATCAAGGCGGCGGGGCCACCTGGCTCCAGGTCACCAGCCTCGCCGGGACCAGCCGCACCCGGCCCGTCGTGAACGACAACCACCTGAACGGTCTGGCCGGAGCCGATACCGGACCGGCGTACGGCTACCACGGCTACGAGTACGCCCTCACCCTGGGCAACCTGCTCCACGACGTCGCCGGCGAGGAGACGGTCTGGGAGTCGACTCACTGATCCGCCCAGGGCTCTGGTCATTCTGGGATGCTGAGACGTAGCTGACTGGATGGCGTCGCTGGTAGCGATGTGACCGCGTCGGCGTGTCGTGGGTGATCTGGCGGCGAGGTCCCGGTAAGAGCGTGTATCCGGCCAAAGATCATGTTCTGTCCTGGGAGCCTCGTTGTGTTGCCAGGATGCCGCGTCTGCCGCGTGTCAACGGCCAAGTCTCATGGCCACGGACACCGCGCCGCTGGTAGTGATGCCGCTAGCGGTGACGGCGGTGAGCTGGATGGTTACCGGAGCCTGCTGGATTGCCTGGAGGCGGCGCCCGAACCGCGGCGCGGATGCGGGATCCGGCATCGCGCTGCGGTGGTGCTGGCGTTCGCGGTGGCGGCGGTGCTGGCCGGGGCTGACTCGATGACGGTGATGACGGAGTGGGCGGCTGATGCGCCATCGGATGTCCTGGCGGCGCTGGATGCGCGGTGTGACCGGCGCGGCCGGCGGGTCCCGCCGTCGCCGTCCGCCTTCCGGCGGCTGCTGCGGCTGCTGGATGCCGGGGCGGTGGCTGCCGGGTCCGGGACCTGGCTCCGGGGTCAGGTGATGGCCGGGCTGGCCGATGCTGGCGCGCTGATCATCGCGCTGGACGGCACGACGGTACGCGGCGCGAGAACCAAAGACGGCACGGGGCCGCACCTGCTGGCGGCGACGATCTGCGGTGCCCGGGCGGTGATCGCCCAGCGGGACGCGGATGTCAAGACCAGTGAAATCACGCAGGTCAAGCCGTTGCTGGCGGAGGCGGATATCACCGGGGCCTGGTGATGGCCGGCGCGGCGCATGTCCAGAAGGAAACCGCCCGCTACCTGGTCGAAGATAAGGGGCGCCGGTTACCTGTTCACCGCGGTCAAGGACAATCAGCCCATCCCTGTTCGCCGCCCCCGATGCGCTGGACCGGGCACACGTCCCTGTCACCCGTACCGCGCGTGACCGCGGGCACGGCCGGGACGAGACCCGCACCCCTGCGGGGTTCTTCCGGCGCCGGACGGCCTGTTCCCCACCCGCCCAGGCGTTCTGGATCGAGCCGGCAGTCCGCGACCCGCACGACGGCCGGCTCCGCCCGGCCGCCGCCGCCCCCGGCATCACCAGCCGCACCCTCCAGCGCGGCGGCACGCCCGGGGCCATCGCCGCGGCCGCCCGCGGCCACCGGGACATCGAGGCCCTGCACCAGGTCCGCGACACCACCATGAACGAAGCTGCCCAGCGGCTTCGTGCCGGATTATCAGCGCAGGTCATAGCCGCCGTCCGTAACGCCGCCGTCGCCGCGCCCCGCCTGGCCGGCTTTACCAGCACCGCGCCCGGCCGCCGCTGGGCAGTGCGAAACCCCGCCAGGCCTGTCACCGTCCTGAACCTCGCCTGACAACAACGACCAAAGGCCCTGGCAGCGCCCCCGCAGTCAGCCAGCCGCCGGCTGGTGCAACCCGAACGGCACGCCCTGGTCGTCCCGGCAAGAACTCGCGTATTTCCCAGCTGGCCCTTCCGACCTGCGCGGGTCAACCTCGCCGCCCAGCTCACGGACCCGCCGGACCGCAGCGTCAAGATCAGGGACGCTGAAGAAGACCACAAGCCCAGGCACAGCAGCTTCGTGCACTCCGCCCGGGACCCCTGCCGTCTCGATCGCCGCGCTGTTACGGCCACCTTCATTAAACTTCCAGCCGAGCAGCCCGCCGTAAAAAACCTGCGCCCGCCGCGAGTCTGGCACCCCGATCTCGAAATGCGAAGGCTCTCCCATACCACCTGCCCCAGCTCCGCTAAACAGCACCGTGTCAATGCGACCCGTCACCAGCAGCCTGCCATGACGGCGTCCACCACTGAACACGCGCCACCCAGCAAGCGCCAGCGGCCAACGACCAGACCACGCCGACCCTGGAAGCAAACTACCGGCACGATCCTGCTCGCGGTCACCGCGCAGCCTAGCGCGCATGCGGCCGGCGGCTCATGATGGCCGCGGCGGGTGGGCTGCTGTGCCTCACCTTGCCCGCGCTGGACAGCACGAACCCCGCCCGACCCATAACCGCCATTAATCCGCCTGGTCGGCCGCTCTCACCGGTCCTGCCCTCGAGGCTTCGCGAGGGTTCGAGCGGGCTGGACAAGAGCCGTAACGCCCGCGATGAAGATCTTTAGACCCCGTGAATGGACACGTTGGCGGGGCATCTCAGCAGCCCCGGTATGGCCTATTGGATGGTCTCCTGTTCTGTATTTATACATCGCCATCCTTGGGGCGAATGTCCGCATGTGCCCCATATCGCGCGCTGGGTCGAGCCTGATGTAGTCGTCTCCGCGGCCGGGTGTCGCATCGACGAGCACCTCGATCATTGGCCGGCGCAGGCCTGAAGTGAACCAGTCATACCGGACCGCCCTGAGGTTGCCCCAGAGGCTACGTCGACCGATAAATCACACTGAGTGACTGGTAAGGCTAGGGAGAACGCTTACCGAGCCGCCGTTCTGTACTGAAACGATCCCTTCGGTACGGTCCGCTGGAGGCGCGCAGAACGGCATTTTCTGTAGCATTGGCTGTCTTATGGGCGAATGCGCGGTGAAATTCAGCAGCCCAGAACTGCCGGGCCTGGTCACGATGAGCGTGACAGCGGTCCGCAGGACCGCCCCGCCGACCTCGAGCTGGCTACGCGCTGGCCCCTGTCGCCGCGGGCGATGGGCGAGTTCCTCATCCGCGCCACCGGCGGACGACTCGGCCGGGAAACTTCCTCGCGACGTATATGCACAGGTCAGCGACATATGTCCGCCGCCGCGCTCTTCCCATGGTTCCCGCCGTACGACACCGCCGACGTGTCCGGAATTCGCTGGATCGAGGTGATACGCGGCCTTTGATGCTGGGCTTAACGCCTCACGGGGCTTGGCCGCGCGATCTCGGTAAAGACGCTGGTCTAGCACCCGATCCCTGTCTGCGCCTGAACCGCCGAATTGGACGGCCCGTGTCCGGGTGACGTGCCGTCACTGCCCTCTGGCGGTGGATGTTAATCAGGGTCCAGCCGACCGACTGAGATCAGGCAGAGCCCGAGGTCTCTGATTTTGGCCAGCAGACCGTGCAGCGCGGGCTGATCGGCCAGCGAGCCGGAGATGACGGTCTGCGTGTCATCTCTTTCGATGTGCAGGCCGCCGAACCAGGCAGCCCACCGGCTGTCGAGGACGCCCTCGACGCGGATCTCGTAATGGGCCGGGCCGCCGGAGTTGCTCACTTCTGCTCCAGCCGTTGCCCGAGCTGACCGGCTGCCGCTGCAGCTGCAGCGGGTCTGGGGCGGGGTGTGCTGGTCATGGCCTGCACGCGGCCTGGGGTTCGTCGGGGCTGGGCAGGTAGCAGCTGGTCAGCCGTGGCCCGTCTAGGCTCGGGGTCGCTGGCGACCGTACGGCCGCTGGCCCGCGCCTGGACCAGCACCGTCTCGATGGGCTGCTGCACCACGCCCGGCCTGGCCAGCACCCGTTTCGGCCCGGCCGGCGTGGCCGGG
>Ga0210401_10003609_pt1 | contig 16454 bp, 7 predicted proteins | sample IncBWH32MmetaG_FD_150866 | JGI IMG/M metagenome (GOLD analysis project Ga0210401, IMG submission 150866) | Forest soil microbial communities from Barre Woods Harvard Forest LTER site, Petersham, Massachusetts, United States - Inc-BW-H-32-M | ecosystem: Environmental > Terrestrial > Soil >... | reverse complement strand
TTTCGCCAGGATCAATCGGTTCGCCGCTATGCAACGTGGGACGGTGTCTACGACTACTGCGTGTATTCGGCGAACCCTGTCGGCCGCCTGGTGCTCTATCTGTGCGGCTATCGTGACCAAGTGCGCCAGCGCCTCTCCGATGCCACTTGCACGGCGCTGCAGCTTGCGAACTTTTGGCAGGATGTTTCGGTCGATCTCCAAAAAGGCCGCATCTACATCCCGCTCGAAGAGATCTACGCGCATGGCCTCACCGAACCGGAAATTGTCGACCGCAAATTCGATGACCGCTACGTCACGCTCATGAAATCGCTCATCGCGCGCACCCGCGAATTATTCCGCACTGGCCTGCCGCTTGCCGATCAGGTCGACGCCAGCCTGCGCGTCGACATCGAGCTTTTCAGTCGCGGCGGCCTTGCGATTCTCGAAGCGATTGAACGCTCCGGTTACAACACACTCGAACGCCGTCCGGCGCTTTCGAAAGCCACAAAGCTGAAGCTCGTTGGCCGAGCGCTCGGCGGAAAAGTATTCGGTTCCCGGGCGTCATCGAGCGGGCCTGTGACGGCCGGTGCGCCATCGGCAAAACCATCGGGCGAGCCGGTTACCGCCAACTCTCCCGAACAGGTTGCCGCTTCCTACGCGGAATGCAACCGCATTGCGCGCGCTTCCAAAAGCAGTTTCTATCTTGCGTTCTTCGGTCTTCCGCGCCCCAAGCGAAACGCGCTTTGCGCGCTTTACGCCTTCATGCGTCTGGTGGACGATGTCTCAGACGAGCCGGGCGGCCTCGACGCGAAGCGCTCGGGCCTCGCTCGCTGGCGCGCGCTGCTCGATGAAGCCGTGGCAGGACGCACCGGCGCGCATGCAATTCTTCCCGCGCTCGCTGACACCATCGTTCGCTATCAAATGCCGTCCCGGTACTTCCATGACCTGATCCTGGGTGCGGAGATGGATCTTACCGTAAAGTCCTACGCGACTTTCGACCGCCTTTCGGAGTATTGTTATCGAGTGGCGGGGACGGTGGGCCTGACCTGCCTTCACGTTTTTGGTTTTCGCGACCCGCACGCGCCCGATCTTGCAGAACGTCTTGGACTCGCGTTCCAACTGACGAACATCCTTCGTGATGTGCGCGGCGACTACGATATGGGTCGTGTGTACCTGCCGGAAGAAGATCTTGCGAGATTCGGTTGCCGTGCCGAAGATTTGCGTGGACCGCTCACGCCGGAGCTTCGCGAACTGCTCAACTTCGAAGCCGGACGCGCGTGGCGGCTTTACCAAGAGGGGGCGCCTCTCGTGCATATGGTGAATGCAGAGAGCCGCGCAACGCTGTGGGCTTTGGTCCGCACCTACAGCACTCTTCTGGCGCGTATCGAAGAAGAAGGATTCGACGTTTTCTCGTCTCGCGTTTCTCTGTCGAGCGCGGAAAAAGTTCAATATCTCGTCGTGGCGGGGATGAGTGGCTGGTGGAAAAGGGATGCCCTCGCAAAACGTTCTGGTGATCGGCGGCGGCCTGGCGGGGATGTCCTGCGCCGTCGCGCTGGCTGAGGCCGGGATTCGCGTCCGGCTTTTCGAAAAAAAACCGCACCTCGGAGGGCGGGCCACGTCTTACACGCTGCCGGACGGCAGCGAAGTCGACAATTGCCAGCATCTGACCTTGGGTTGCTGCACCAACCTCGCGGATTTTTTTCGCCGCGTGGGCGCTGACAAAAAGATTCGCACCTACGACCGGATGTATCTGATGGACCGGGACGGCGCGCGCGGCACGATGAAGTCCGGCATTTTTCCGCCGCCGTTCCACATGGCTGGCTCGATGGTGCTTTTCGGCGCACTTTCGATCAGCGACAAGCGCTCGATCGGGAAAGCGCTGATGGCCATCGCGCGAGCGGGTGGTTCGCCCGCGGGCATCGAAGGAATCACGATGCTCGATTGGCTTCGCGGCATGAAGCAGACGCCGGATGCGATTGCTCGATTTTGGCGAGTGGTACTCGTCAGCGCGCTCGATGAAGAACTCGAATTTGCCGAAGCGCGTTACGGAATTGACGTGTTCTGGAAGACCTTTTTGGCAAATCGCGAAGGATCGTTGATCGGGCTGCCGTCGGTGCCCCTGGCCGAGCTATACGAAGGTTGCGGCGCTGCCATTACGCGGCAGGGCGGGGAAGTGAAGACGCGCGCGGGAGTGCGCGAGATTCGCCTGCAGGACGATCGCTTCCTGGGTGCCGTTTTCGAAGATGGCACGGAAATTGGCGCAGATGCGTGCGTCGCGGCGGTGCCCTACGAAGCGCTGCCCGCGATGTTGCCCAAGTCGATGGCTGAACAGGGAGCTCCGCTCAGCGGTCTGCGGAATCTCAAGACCTCGCCAATCACGAGCGTGCATCTGTGGTACGACAGGCCGGTCATGGATCGCCCGTATCTCGCGCTCATCGATTACACGACACAGTGGATTTTCAATAAGACGCAGCTCTACGAGCCGCTTCGGACCGATGGTGACGGCACGCGCTGCAGCGACGAAAGTGGCGGACAGTATTTGCAGATCGTGATCAGCGCTTCTTACGATCTCGTTCCGCGCGCACGGCAGGAGATCATCGACCTCTGCTGCAAGGAGCTCGCCGATATTTTGCCGACAACAAGGACGGCGAAGTTGGTAAGGTCCACGGTGATCAAAGAAGTGAAAGCGACTTTTTCGCCGGCTCCGGGCGTGGATAAATGGCGCCCCGCGCAGGAATCCGGCATCCGGAATCTCTATTTCGCCGGAGATTTTACCCGCACGGGCTGGCCGTCCACGATGGAGGGCGCCGTCCGCAGCGGTTATCTTGCCGCCGAGGCGATGCTCGCATCATTCGGCCGGCCACGAAAATTTCTCCAGCCGGATCTTCCGCTGGAGGGCTTCTCAAAACGCTGGGCCGAACGCGCAAGACGAAATTGATCGACCGATGGTATTCATTGTAGGAGGTCTTCATGGACCGGAAGTACAAGCAAAAAGGCTATGACGATCGCGACGGTCGCGATCGCGAAAAGAAGAGGGATCGCAACGATCGTCCACCCGAGCCGCGGCCGAAGCAGGACATGCTCGGTCCGCGCACGCCACGAATGGTCGGGACCGTCACCCGCGCTCGCTGTTCGAGTTGCGGCGCCGTTCTCGCGCCGGGCTTCGATCAAAATGGAGAATGCCCGCGCTGTCACGCCGCCCTGCACAGCTGCAAGCAGTGCCTCAATTTCGACACCGGCAGGCAGTTCGAATGCACGCAGCCGATACCGGAACGCATCACGAAAAAAGACGCGAAGAACAGCTGCACGTTTTTCGAGTTCCGCATGACTGTCGAAAAAGACACTTCGCCGGTCACGTATGCGACCAACACGCCGGCGATTCCGGCCGCCTCACCCTCGCGCCCCAACGACGCGCGCAAAGCCTTCGAGGATCTGTTCAAGAAGTAGGGCAGAACCTAAAAGCGAAAATCGTCGCGTGTTTTCAGGGTCCACCTCGAATCGGTGACGCTCACGTCGTCGCCGTCTCCTACGGAGGCTCGCGGGGCGGGTTCACGATTCCCGTTCACGGCCGCCGGCCTCGTCGCTCGATGTCGTTCCAGTCGCAGCAATCTCCTCTCTACGCGCGAATGGTAATTCCATATTGAAATCGTCCCTCGCCGTGTACTTGGCAATTTCAAAAAACAGCCGGGGTATCAGGATAGAAATTATTCCTCCATCGAAGTGGTACGTAACCGGTACGAGCGCTCGAGGCACGGCACCTACGGCACTCGAACCCTGAACGATAGAATTCCTATTGACAATCTATAGGAATGATCGATAGCATCCTATCGAATTTCTATAGGAGAGCGCATTGACTCCCGAACAGACGAATCTGCTGCAAGGCACGCTGGACCTGATGATCCTGAAAGCGCTTGCTCTGGAAGAGATGCATGGCCTCGGGATTTCCCGTCGCATCGAGCAAATCACAAGAGGTACGTTCCAGGTGAAACCCGGCTCGCTCTTTCCTGCGTTGCACCGAATGGAGGAGTCCGGCTGGCTCACTTCAACCTGGGGCGAATCGGAAAACAATCGGCGCGCGAAGTACTACAAGTTGACGAAAGCAGGCCGGAAGCAACTCGGAGCCGAAGCCGAACGCTGGAGCCGGATCTCTGTTGCGATTGCGCGAGCGCTAGAGGCTTCCTGACGGGTTTCCATGACACTACATATCAGAAGGGCATTGCGCAACATTCTCGGACGGAATCGAGTGGACCAAGACCTCCACGACGAGCTTGACGCCGCACTCGCCCTGATGACTGAGGAGAATATAAGACGCGGCTTAAGTCCCGAAGAAGCGGTTCGGTCAGCAAGACTGGAACTTGGCGGAGTCGAACAATTGAAAGAAGAGGTTCGCGAGGCCCGTGCCGGGGCATGGGTCGGAACGCTTTTGCGGGACACCAGCTTTGGGCTGCGCATGCTCCGAAAGAACCCTGCGTTCACTGCTGTTGTTGTCCTCACACTGGCGCTTGGCATTGGCGTGAATGTCGCGATCTTCAGCATCTTCGACTCGTTCCTATTCCAGTTGCTGCCTGTTAAGAATCCCGCTCAACTCGCGACTCTTTCCTCGGTCGCGAAGGGCGGCGGAGAAAGCCTAGCCTTTTCATATCCGGACTTTGAGGACATTCAACGCCAAACCACGTCGATTTTTGATCACGTCTTCGCGATTACCGAGCAACAATCCGACGGCATCAGCATCAAGGGGAAAAATGAACCGATCCTGACCAGTTACGTCGATGGGAATTACTTCGGCACGCTAGGAGTTCAACCTGCTCTCGGTCGTCTCATCCTGCCCCCGGAAGGAAAGGTGGTCGGAGCCGATCCGGTCCTCGTGCTGGGCTATTCCTACTGGCAGACTGCCTTTGGAGGCGACCCTACTGTCCTTGGCCAGAGAGTTGAGATCGACGGTCATCAAGTCACCATTGTCGGCGTTGCGCAGAAGGGGTTTCACGGGATCAGGTCATTCTTTGACGTGCAGGGGTACTTGCCGTTGGGGATGGCTGCAATCGATTCGCCCAATGAGAAATTGTTGGGAGATCGCGGGTTACAGCGCTTCGAGCTCATCGCACGTTTAAAAACTGGCGTCAGCCTGGGACAGGCGCAAGGCGCGTTGAACCTGGTTTCGACGCGCCTGTCACAGCAATACCCAGCAACGGACCAATGGCAGAGTCTTCGGCTTCGTGAAATGGGTCCCCTCGGTCCGATCAACGGCGTGAATCCGATTCCGATCGTGGCTGCCCTGTTTCTGATTCTTGCCGGACTCATACTGCTCCTCGCCTGCTTGAACATTGCCAATCTTTTTCTGGCGCGTGCGATGACACGCCGCAGGGAGATGGCGCTGAGAGCAGCGTTGGGCGCGAGCAAGGGGCGCCTGATCAGGCAATCACTGACAGAGACCTTTGTGCTCGCTCTGATTGGCGCCGCACTCGGGATGACGCTCGGGACTTCGATCAGCGCCCTCGCAAGTTCCCTGCACATCGGGGTTGTTGGCACACATCTGCAACTAAGCTTCGGGTTTAATTGGCGGGTATTTGCCTACGCTCTCGGCGCGGCACTGATTGCTGGCTTTATTGTAGGACTTGTACCAGCGTTGCGCAGTTCGGGAATCAACCTGAATGATTTCCTGCACGATGGCGGACGAAGCACTGGCAAACGCCAGCACGCACGCAATGTTCTCGTCATCGGGCAAGTCGCCGCCTCATTGATGCTCTTGATTGTCGCCGGCCTCTTCGCGAGAAGCCTCGTTAAGGTTCAGCAGACCGATCTTGGCTTCGACCCAGCCGACGTCGTCAACTTGAGCATGGATCCCAAGCAGGCGGGCTACAACCAGACGCAGTCTCGGCAATTCGCCGCCAATCTGCTCGAGCGCGTGCGCGCATTGCCCGGCGTCGAGTCGGCAAGCTTTGCGGCTGCGGTGCCGCTGGGCGGCGTGAATTATGGGGCTTTGCTGCAAGTTGACGGCTATGAGCCAGCACCGGGACAGCAGCTTTTCGCCAGAAAGAATATGGTTTCGTCGGAATATTTTTCCACCATGCGGATCCGGATTCTTAGCGGCCGGGGCATTCTCGATTCCGATACCCAAGATTCCCAGGCCGTGGCCGTCATCAATCAGACCATGGCCGCGCAATTCTGGCCGGGAGAGAACGCCGTTGGCAAGCAGTTCACCGAGAAGGACGCCCGCCATCCGAAGACATTGCAGATTGTCGGCGTCGTGAGGAACAGCAGGATGACCACTTTGGTATCGTCTCTGCCAGTCGAACCCTGCTTCTACGTCCCGCTCGTACAGGATCAACAGGTTCCGATCACGCTGCAGATTCGTTCAAGTGATCCTATCGCGATGGCCCATGAGAGTTTGCATCTGATTCAAACTCTTGCTCCGATCTTGCCAGTCTTTGAAGTGCAGACCATGACGCAAGCACTCGATAGCTTAAATGGACTTCTCCTTTTCGAAGTAGGTGCTGCCACAGCTGCATCATTGGGAATTTTAGGATTGCTCCTCGCCGTCGCCGGGGTTTACGGCGTTGTGTCCTACGCGGCGAGCCGGAGGGTTCATGAGATCGGTATCCGCGCGGCGCTCGGTGCGCAACCGAATCAGATTCTTCGATTGATTCTGTGGGAGGGATTTAAGAATGTCGGTAGTGGCTTGATTACTGGGACATTTGTCTCGCTAGCCACGGCACGACTTGTCGGGAAATTCTTGGTTGGCGTCAGCGCTGTCGACCCGCTTACTTACTTCGCCGTCTCGGCGCTGCTGGCGCTAGTTGCTCTTGTGGCGTGTTGGGTACCCGCGCGCCGAGCGATGCGTATCGATCCGATGGTTGCCCTTCGTCACGAATAGTCTGCTCGGAGGTAGAACCTGTGAATCTCGAATTGCTTCCCGCGAAGATCAGGAGCCTCTGGCGTCGCGTCTTTCATCGGCAAGAAATGGATGACGATCTCGACGAGGAGATTCGCTCGCAGCTCGACCTGATGACAGACCAGAAAATGAAAGAGGGGATGGCGCCCGACCAAGCGCGGCGGGCTGCGAGGACTGAGCTTGGTAGCATTGAACAGGTGAAGGAACAGGTACGTGCGCTGCGGGCGGGGGCGTGGCTCGATTCGCTCGTGCAAGATTTGCGGTTTGCCCTTCGCATGTTCGGCAAAAATCCTGGATTCACCGGGATTGTCGTTCTCGTCCTTGCAATCGGCATCGGCGCCAACACCGCAATTTTCAGCTTGCTCGATGCCACCATGCTTAGGCCGCTGCCCGTTCGCGACGCAGGCGGGCTTTACATCTTGAAATGGCAGGCAAACCATGCGCCACGTGACTTGCATGCGTCCGAGTTTTGGTCCGGTTGCCCGGTCGACTACAAGACGAACAATTCAGGGTGCTCGGTTTCGTCTCCTTTGTTTGACGAGATTTGTTCACAGCAAAGCATCTTTTCGTCGGTGGCCGCTTTCGAGGAGGAGCAAGAACTGCACGTCAGCGGTGATGGGCCGGCCGATGTCGCGATGGGAGAGTTTGTTTCCGGCGATTTCTTTGGTGTCCTCGGCATGCGTCCGGCCGCCGGGCGTCTGATCGAGCCGAGCGACGATGCGCCTGCGGCGGCTCCCGCGGTCGTGCTGAGTTACGCCTACTGGAAGGCACATTTCAATGGACAGCTTTCCGTCATCGGCACATCCGTGTTGATCGAAGGCAAGTCGGCGACAATCGCGGGTGTGGCACCAGCCGCTTATACAGGCCTGAACCCTGGAGTCCCTTTCGATCTGTGGCTACCGCTCGCTTCGCAGCCCGGGCTGTTGAAGGGCTGGTTCACGAACGATCCGCACTCGCTGTGGGTCGAGGTGATTGCACGACTCAAACCTGGAGTAAGCATTGCGCAAGCGCAGGCGGCAACAAACGTGATCTTCGCGCGTGCAACGACGGCGCCCGGAGGAATCTTCAAGCCGGAAGATGCGCCGCAGGTTGAGCTGCTCGATCTTGAGAGGGGTTTGGTAACGCTGCGACGCCAATTTCGGGAACCACTATTGATTCTGCTGACCGCAGTGGGACTCCTTTTGCTGGTTGCGTGCACGAACGTCGCGGGTCTGCTCGTCGCGCGCGCCACCGGGCGGCAAAGAGAAATGGCGGTGCGTCTCGCACTGGGCGCAAGCCGCACAAGACTGGTTCGTCAACTGCTGACCGAAAGCCTTTTGCTTTCTCTCGTTGGCGGCGCCCTCGGAATCGGTGTGGCTTACTGGGGCGCAAGCTCGCTGGCCGCGTTTTTCTCAGGAAATTGGTATACGCCTCTCCGCGTGGATGTTCGCCCCGACGGGTACGTGCTTGCCTTTACCTTTTTCGTGGCGATTGCGGCCGGCGCGCTCTTCGGACTTGCGCCGGCGTTTCGCGTCGTGCGTGTTGATTTGACGCCAGCGCTCAAGACGAGCCAAACCGTCGTCGTAAACAGGCAGAGGGGCGTCTTCCGAGTGCTGGCAGGCGGCAGCCTGGTGATTGCGCAAGTGGCACTTTCGATTGTAATTCTGGCCGCGGCGGGGCTGTTTGTTCGCACGTTGGTGAACCTCGAAACGCAAGACGTCGGGTTCGATACGCAGAATCTTTTGCTCGTTTCAGTCGATCCAGGCGCCAGAAACGTCGATGTTGACCGGTATCAATCGTTGCGAGACGAGCTTGATCGCCGGTTTGAGGAACTACCGGGCGTCGTCTCGACGAGTTATTCAACGTTCTGGCCGCTCGGCGGCGGTTACGCGAAGGTGCGGCTGGCCGTGGCCGATGACCCCGAAAAACTCGAGTTGCCCTCGGGTGAACTTTGGGTAGGGCAGAACTTTTTCCCGACGATGGGTATATCGCTGTTTTCCGGGCGCGACTTCACGGCCGACGATTTCGACAACAACGCGAATCCACAGGCGGTGGTCGTCAACCGGATGCTGGCCCGACGCCTTTTTGGAACCAAGAATCCGCTCGGCCAGCGCGTCATAGACACCCTTCGTCCAAAGCTCCTGCATGAAATCGTCGGTGTGGTCGCGGATGTCAAGTCGGGAGACCCGCGCAACGAGATCCAACCGACGGTTTATTTTCCACAGATCAACAACGGCGGAGCGAATTTCGAATTGCGGACCTCCGGCGATCCGCGCGCGCTGATTCCCGCCGTTCGGCGCTTGGTGAGCGATCTAAACAGCAACGCCACAGTCAGTGCGATACGAACACAAACAGAGCAACTTGACCGCCTGTTTTATCAGGAGCGGCTGTTCGCATGGCTGTCGTCGCTTTTTGGGTTGTTGGCGCTGGCACTGGTGTCTGCCGGTCTCTATGGTCTCGTGGCATTCGAGGTAGCGCAGCGCACCGTTGAAATCGGGATCCGACGGGCGTTGGGTGCTCAACCTCTCGAAGTGCTCGGGCTCTTTATCCGAAGAGGGATTCTGCTGGTGGCTACAGGCACCGCGTTTGGAATGATTGTTGCAGTCGGTTTGACTCACTTTTTGCAAAGCCTGCTCTTCGGCGTTGTTCCCACCGATCCCAACAGTCTCGTCACGGTCGCGGGGCTTCTGCTTTTTGTGACGTTGCTGGCTTGCTGGCTATCCGCGCGGCGAGCGATACGCGTCGATCCGATGGTGGCACTGAGGCACGAGTGACGAGGCACGTTGCAAAGGAGCAAAGTGTGGCGGCATTTATCGCGCGCGTGAACAGTTTTTTTCGCAATCTTTTCGGAAAGAAGCGGAGGCAACAAGACCTTGACGAGGAGATCGAGTCCACCCTTGCGTTGCTTACCGAGGAAAAAGTCAAACAGGGAATGAACGCCGAAGAAGCGGCTCGCGCGGCCAGAGTAGCACTAGGTGGCGCGGAACAGGTGAAAGAACAAGTGCGCGCGGTACGCACCGGTGCTTGGCTCGATGCGTCGTTTCAGGATGTTCGCTTCGGACTGAGGATGCTGCGGAAGAATCCGGGATTCGCTGCTGTTGCCGTGTTGACGCTGGCGCTCGGGATTGGCGCAAACACGGCGATTTTCAGTTTGATCAATGGGTTGATGCTGCGTTCGCTACCAGTGAGCGACCCGCAGAATTTGGTGATGCTGCAATGGAGCGCCCACAAATCGCCGAACTTCGCGGGGAGCGCTTCGTTTGGCGACTGTGTCAGCCGAGTCGGGACTGACGACGCAACGAGCTGTACCTTTACGCATCCATTCTTCGACGAGCTGCACAGCCACGCCACGATGTTTTCGAGCGTGACGGCATCGGGCGGCGGAATGCAAATCGACTTGAGCGGGGCGAGGCCCGCGGACATGGTACAAGGCCTGCTCGTGGCGGGCGATTATTTCGAGACGCTGGGCGTGCGTCCGGCCGCGGGCCGAATGATCGAACCATCCGACGAACTGCCCTCGGCCGCGCCGGTCGTGGTGCTGAATTACGGCTACTGGCAGAGGGGCTTCGGCGGCTCGCTTTCCGCGGTGGGGAAAACGGTGACTATGAATGGTGTCCCCACGACAATTGTGGGCGTCGCGGAGCGAAGATTTACCGGATTGACGCCAGGTCGCGCTCTGGATGTTTGGCTGCCGCTGGCGTTGAAGCCGCGTTTAATTCCGAATTACGACCCGAGGATGGACGATCCGAGGGCTACTTGGATATTGATCATCGGCCGCCTAAAACCAAACGTGCCGCGGAAGCAAGCCGAGGCCGCTGCGAGTCTGTTGTTTCTCGACTACATGCTGCACGGGCAGGAACCGTTTTCCAAGCAAGGGGATGGACTCTATCTGTCGTTACTGCCAGCACAAACCTCTCTTCAAGGTGCAAGAGGCACGTACGCGACTTCACTTTTTGTTTTGATGGCAGCTGTCGGCATCGTGCTCTTGATCGCGTGCGCGAATGTGGCGGGGCTGCTTCTGGCACGCTCAACGGCGCGGCATAAGGAGATAGCCGTACGGCTGGCTCTCGGAGCAGGGCGCGGGAGGGTAATCCGCCAACTTCTGACCGAAAGTGTGCTGCTCTCCGCATTGGGAGGCGGTCTGGGGATTGGTTTTGCCTTTTGGGGTGCGCGTGCGATCGTCGCGTTTGTGGCCGGCGGTTCTTCGCAGCCGCTCGGCTTTGACGTGTCCGTAGATGGCCACGTGTTGTCGTTCACGGCGGCGTTGTCCCTCCTGACCGGAGCTGCGTTCGGGCTCGCGCCTGCGGTGCGACGAACGCGAGTGGACTTGACTCCCGCACTGAAAGACGGCGCCTGCTTTGCGGGGCGCGGCAGGCGCGGCTGGTTCAGCGCGGGCAATCTGCTGGTGATCGGGCAGGTGTCGCTAACGATGATCGTGCTGGTGGGCGCGGGGCTTGTGGTTCACACTCTGGCGAACTTAAGAAACATCGATCCCGGATTTGATACCAGCAACATTCTGACTTTCAGAGTGAACGCGGTGCTGGCTGGACATAAGGGCGCGGAGGCAGATGCTCTGTACCGGAACCTGCAGAGCCGCTTGAGCGCAGTACCCGGAGTAATTTCGGCGGGCTATTCGCAGATGGCGTTGCTAAGCGGTGGCATGATGGCGAGCGCTTTCCGATTGCCGGACGCGCCGCAAAAATCGACGATCGTGTCTGATGTTCTCCACGTGGGCCCCAACTTTTTCGGGACGATGAAAATGCCGTTTCTCGGGGGGCGGGATTTCACTGACGCGGATTTTGCGGCGACGCCCGCGTCGTCAGCACCTCCTCCTTCTGCTCCCGCGCCGGCCATTGTTAATAGGGAATTTACTCGGCGCTACCTAAGCGGCCGGGAGCCGCTGGGGCAGCGGTTTCAATATTCCGGCGGCAGGCAGGGCGATCCAGGGTTTGTGATTGTAGGAGTTGTCGGTGACGCGAAGTACAGCGACCTGCGACATGAAATCGATCCGACGGCGTACCTTTCGGCAGCGGCCGACCGCGGCGGCGTTTCGTTTGAGTTGCGAACGACAAAGAACCCGGCTTCGATCATTCCTGCCGTGCGGACCGTGGTTAGCCAAGTAGACGGCAATTTGCCCATGACAAATGTGATTACAGAGTCCGAAAGCATTGACCGATTGCTTTTCCAGGAGCGGTTGATCGCGCGGCTTTCGAGTTTTTTCGGAGCGCTGGCGCTGGTGCTCGCGTGCGTGGGCCTGTATGGATTGCTCTCGTTCGAAGTGGCGCGGCGAACGCGAGAGATCGGCATCCGCATGGCGCTCGGCGCGGAACGGACTGATGTTTTGCGGAATGTGGTGGGACACGGGCTCGCGCTCGCTATGACCGGATTAGCCGTCGGCATCAGCGCTTCGATCGGAGTGACCCGCTATTTGGGGAGCCTTTTGTACGATGTACATCCCGGCGATCCCCTGACGCTCATCGTCGTGACGCTACTGTTGCTGGTTGTCGCCTTCGCCGCGTGTTGGATTCCCGCGCGGAGGGCGATGCGCGTCGATCCCATGGTCGCGCTGCGACACGAATGACGGAGAGGTGAATAAATGCTACTCGCCCGTATGAAGAGCCTCTGGCATCGCATCTTTCACTGGCAAGAAGTGGATGACGATCTCGACGAGGAGATTCGCTCGCAGCTTGAATTGATGACGGATCAAAAAATGAAAGAAGGGATGACACTGGACCAAGCGCTGCGGGCTGCACAGATCGAGCTTGGGGGCGCAGAGCAGGTGAAGGAACAGGTGCGTGCGGTACGAACGGCTGCCTGGTTCGATTCATTTCTCCAAGACATTCGCTTCGCCTTTCGCATCCTGTTCAAGAACCTCGGATTTGCCACGATTGCCGTGCTGACGCTGGCCTTGGGAATCGGAGCCACAACGACGATTTTCAGCGTTGTGTATGGTGTGCTGCTGCGGCCGCTGCCCTTTTTTCGGCCGGACCGGATCATGGCGGTGTGGGAAGTCAACTCTAAGGGTAACCGTTCGCATCTGGCAGATCCCAATTTCGACGACTTCCGCGACCAGAATCGAACGTTCCAGGCGATGGCGAAATACGCGGCGTACGAGGATTCTGTGTCGGACGGTGCACACGCGGAAAGAACGACCGTTGCGCCCGTATCGCCAGAATTCATGCAGGTATTGCGGGCTAGGCCCTTCATCGGGCGCGATTTTACCGAGGGCGACGACAGAGAGGGAGCGGCGCCAACCTGTATCGTAACTTATGGATTTTGGAGAGATTTTTTCGGCTCGACCGGCGACCTGGGGCGCACATCGCTGAAAGTCGAGGACACGCAGTATGAAGTCGTCGGCGTCATGCCGCCGGACTTTCAGTTTCCGCAGGACGCAATGGTATGGATACCGGCGGACTTGCGCGGGGAAAATAGGAGCCGGACGTCGCACAACTACCTCGGAATTGGCCGGCTGCGCGAGGGGGCCAGCGCAGAGTTTGCGCGTCAAGACATCAGTGCTATCGCGGGGCGCATTCGCGGCACGGTGAGCGCAAATAACGACTATCTCCTCAGAGACGCTACAGTGATGCCACTTCAGGAATCGCTGACCGGCGAGGCGCAAAAGCCGCTGTCGATCTTGCTCGGAGCGGTGGTGTTCCTGCTGCTGGTGGCGTGCGCAAACGTGACGAGCCTGATGTTGGCGCAGGCTGCGGTTCGGGAACGGGAGTTCGCGATTCGGAGTGCCCTGGGCGCCGCTCGCGTTCGATTGATCCGGCAATATTTGACCGAGGCATTGGTCCTCACCTTCGCCGGAGGCGCGTGCGGCGTGTTGGGAGCGCTGTGGGGAGTGACGGGACTGACCGCGCTGGCGCCTCAGAGTCTGCTGAGTGGCCAGAAAATCTTGGTGAGTCTTCCTGTCCTCGCGTTCGCGCTTGGGCTTTCGGTCCTGGTGGCGGTGGGCCTGGGCACGTTCACGACGCTGCGCGCCACAAGAGGAAATCTGCGAAGAGGGCTGGCTGAAGGCGGGCGCGGAGAAGCAGGAGCGTACCGACGCCAGCGTGTGAGCCGAATGATTGTCGCAGTGCAGATCGCGATCACCGTGATTCTGGTAGCGGGCGCGGGCTTGTTGGGGAGAAGCCTGATGAAAGTGCTCGAAGTCGATCCCGGCTTTCGCGTGGACAAAGTCATTGGCATGGATATTTCGCTGCCGTGGACGCAAGATCCGAAGGCGAAAGCGGAACAGGGAATCTTCTACTCGAATTTGATCGAGCGACTCGGGCAAATTCCAGGGGTTCGGAAGGTTGGCGCAATCAGCAAGCTGCCAATGGACGGCGGTTTGCCCGACGGCATGTTTGTGCTGATGACGCCGGACCAAGTACCGAACGACATCAACGCGCTTGCGAAATCCTGGGATGACAAATCGCGCACTCGCGAAGCGGATTTCGGAGTTGCGACGCCTGGGTACTTCCAGATGATGCGGATTCCGGTGGTTCGCGGACGCGTCTTCAACGAGAGCGATGGTCCGAATTCGACCCACGTCGCGGTGATCAGCGAATCGCTGGCGCTCCAAGTATGGCCAAAGCAGGATGCCATTGGCCACACGATCGAATTCGGGAACATGGATAACGATCCGCGGCTGCTGACGATCGTGGGCGTTGTGAAGGACGTGCATGACTACGGGCCGGATATAACGACGCAGCCGACCGTTTATGTGGATTTGTTTCAACGGCCGCGGGCGACGATGACGATCACAATGCTTAGCGACGCCGACACGGGGTCGGTGGCGGCCGCGGCGCGTAGCATCGTTGAAGGAATGAATCCGGAAGTGGCGCCTAAATTTCGCACGCTCGAGCAGTTGTATTCAGCATCGCTTGGTTCGCGGGAATTTAACACGATTCTGCTCGGTTCTTTCGGCGTGACGGCGTTGCTGCTGGCGATGGTTGGAGTCTTTGGCGTGATTTCGTATGGCGTGAGCCAGCGGACTCGGGAAATCGGCGTGCGGATGGCACTGGGCGCGGGCCGAAACGACGTCTTGCGGATGGTCATGCGCGAAGGAATGCTTCTCGCCACCTTGGGCATCCTCGCGGGAGTCGGTGGGGCGCTCGCCTTGACGCGATTCTTAAAGAGCTTGTTATTCGAGATTAGGCCGACTGATCCGGCGACGTTCATCGGTGTGGGAGTTGCGCTGATTTTCGTTGCCATGGCGGCATGCTACCTGCCGGCCCGGCGTGCGATGCGCGTTGATCCGATGGTGGCGCTACGACACGAATGACGGAGATGTGAATAAATGCTACTCGCCCGCATATAAGGCCTCTGGCGTCGGATTCAGTTCGCCTTGAAACTGCTGTTGCAAGGAAAGGCAGAAAAAGGCACCGCTCGGCTGATTTCAATTCACTCCTGAAATCAGCGGAGTTTTTTGATCGCGCTTTGTCTCACGTCTGAAAAACCGGAACCAATAGAATCCGCACCGCGAAGTAACAGTTGTGCTGAGGGCGGCGAACGTGGAAGATCGTGCAAAGCTCTCCTTAGTGAAAGGGGCGGCACCAGCGCATGAATCGCCGAATCGGGTTCACCTCCGCCGTTGCAGCAGGAATTGCGTTTCTTGCTTTCGGTCCGAACCGCGTCACAAGCAGCGCGCCGGAGGTCCCAACGGATTGGCCCATCTACGGCGGCAACGCCGAGGACAATCACTATTCGCCTCTCGCGCAAATCAATCGTTCGAACGTCGGCAAACTCGAAGTCGCCTGGACCTACGACAGTGGGGAACCGGGCGGCATGGAGACAAGCCCGATCATCGTCGGAAACGTGATCTACACCTATACGCCAAGCAAAACAGTTGTCGCGCTCGATGGCGCCACGGGAAAAGTTCTCTGGAAATTCGATTCAGGTCTTCCGGGAGGACAGGCCGTTCGCGGCGTCACCTATTGGACGGACGGCAAAGAGAGCCGCATCTTCGCCGGCATTTTGAGCTATGTCTACGCTCTCGATGCCGAAACCGGCCAGCCCGTCAAATCGTTCGGCAAGGATGGACACATCGATCTTCGCGAGGGGCTCGGGCGCGAGCCTGCCGAAGCGCAGTCGGTTTTCCTCAGCAGTCCCGGCGTAATTTACAAAGATCTTCTCATCACCGGTGGACGCAACCCCGAAGGTCTCCCCGCGCCTCCGGGAGACATCCGTGCCTATGACGTTCACACCGGTGCCGTCCGCTGGCAGTTCCACACGATTCCTCATCCCGGCGAACCGGGCTACGAAACGTGGCCCAAAGATGCGTGGACTTACGAGGGTGCTGCGAACAACTGGCCCGGCATGGCCGTCGACAACAAGCGCGGAATTGTCTTTGTTCCAACCGGCTCGGCCGCAGCCGATTTTTACGGCGCCAATCGTATCGGCAACGATCTTTACGCCAACTGTTTGCTCGCGCTGAACGGCGAAACGGGCAAACTGATCTGGTATTTCCAAGCCGTGCATCACGATCTTTGGGATCGTGATTTCCCCTCGCCTCCCACGCTCATGATGGTGAAGCACAACGGCAAAATGGTCGACATCGTCGCGCAGACCACAAAGCACGGAGTCGTCTACGTCTTCAATCGCGAAACCGGCGAGCCGATTT
>Ga0210401_10003607_pt1 | contig 16458 bp, 16 predicted proteins | sample IncBWH32MmetaG_FD_150866 | JGI IMG/M metagenome (GOLD analysis project Ga0210401, IMG submission 150866) | Forest soil microbial communities from Barre Woods Harvard Forest LTER site, Petersham, Massachusetts, United States - Inc-BW-H-32-M | ecosystem: Environmental > Terrestrial > Soil >... | reverse complement strand
AACGATCGCTTCGGCCACCTGGTCGGCAGTCAAGCTCTCTGCCGCCTGGCCGATGTCTTGTGCATCTGCAGCCGCAAAGTAGATACTCCGGCGCGCTTCGGCGGGGATGAATTTGCGCTGGTGCTACCCGAAACAGGACAAGCGCCGGCCAACCTGGTGGCCCAGCGCATTTGCGACAGTCTTGCGAACGACGGTAGGGAGCCAAAGCTATCGGTCAGCATTGGCGTTGCTATTTATCCGGACGACGGCGCAAACGTAGATTCCCTTCTGGGCGCGGCCGATGCGGCGTTGTATGCGATGAAAACCAGAACGCACGGCCCGGATGCGATCGCGCAAAAGGATACCGCGGAACTCCGCAACACAGCGGTGGCTGGCGGCAAGACGGACTAGGTGACCCCGTGAAGCAGGAACCCAAAGTAATCAGCATCCAGCGTGCTTCTGCTTTCCGGCTGGACCCAATTCTGACCGGCGAAGAAGCAATCGTACTGCGCGCTCTTGCGGGTGGCCTCACCGACCGACAGGTGTGCAACCAACTCCGCATGAACCCGGATACCTATCTGCGCATGATGCGCGACATGCGGGAAAAAATTGGCAAATCCGATAACGTTTCGCTGATCGCTTGGGCGAAAGAGCGGATCCAGGGCGTGGACCAACGCATCGACACAGCCAAAGGGCGCACACGCTTTGCCTGAATTGGATTGATTCCCCTGCCGAAAACCGCAACCATTCCCGCTGCCCCCATCTTGCTACTTTTCCAAACTAGAATAGGCTGCATGCCAAGCTGTTGGCCCGCATCGCTCTGGCCGGTACATATCCGGAAAGCGTCGCGCACGCCCCGCCCTTCGCCGCGCGGTGAATATGATAAAGTTGCGAACCGATGCGCATCTTCGTACTGGGAGTGGGAGGCGCCGGCTCCTTGCTTGCTCAATTGCTCGTGCGCCAGGGACACACGGTCTGGTGCGGCGATCGCGACCCGGACCGTGCGCGGAAATTTCTCGGCAAGAAGAGCGCGATTGAAGTAAAAGAAGCGAACGCGCGCAATCTCTGGTCCATCGTGCGCGCCGCTCGCGGCTGCAACCTGCTCGTCAATGCCTCCCCCGCCGTCTTCAACGAAATTATTCTGCGCGCGGCGCTGCGTCTGCGTTCGCATTACCTGGATCTAAATTCGCACCTGAATCGCAATCCCTTCAAGCCCGAGCAATTCCGCTTCCAGAAACGCTTCGCCGCCAAGAATCGCGCGGCGCTGATCTGCACCGGCGCGGCCCCCGGCCTCACCAATCTTCTCGCCAAACGCGGCTCGGAACTTCTGGACACTGTGGAATCCGTGCAGATTCGCCTCTACGAAAGCACTGAAAGCAAGGATCCGGTTTCCACCTGGTCGCCGGAAGTAATGTACGACGAAGCGATTTCCAGCCCGCGCGTCTATCGCCATGGGCGCTTTTCGCTGGCGAAGCGTTTCGCGGATCGCGAAAAATTCCGTTTCCCAGCGCCCATCGGCGAGACCACCGTGTACTTGGCCGCGCAGGACGAAGTCTGCATGTTGCCCTACGTGGTTCCCATGCGCGACATGGACGCCAAAATCGGCGGCAACGATTTCGATCGCCTGTTCCGCTGGTTCCGCCAGGGACGCCTGAATCGCTCGCAGGGAATCGTGCGCAAACGCTTCCCAAAAACTTTAACGCCCAAAGGTGTCGCGGGAATGATTCGTCGCGGCGTGCTGGAAAACGCCCGCTTCGCCGCAGCCGTGCTGGTGCGTGGCGTGAAAGATGATCAACCTCTGCTGCTGCGCTACGACGTCAGTTTCCCCACGCTCCATCAGATTCGCCAGCGCGGCCTGATTTCGACGCCCATCGCCTACGCCACCGCGCATCTCGCCGCCATTTTCATCCGGCATTTTCCGCGCGACATGGCCGGGGTCTTCGGCCCGTCGGAGCTGCCGATCGAAACGCGCCGCGCCATCCTCGCCGAAGCCCGCTCCCGCGATTTTCGCGTCGCATTCAAAATGACCCGCCTGAAGAAGGTAGAAGATGAGGAATTGTAACCGCAGAGTTCAGTACGGCTTCGCCAGCGGCTTTAGCAATCCGAAATCGGTCAGCCCATTCACGATGAACTGCACCGCCAGCGCCACCAGCAGCAAGCCCATCAACCGCATCAGAATGCGTATCCCGGTCTCGCCCAGATATTTGCGCACGCCGTCCGCGCCCGCCAGAATCAGGAATGAAAGAAATGAGGTGAGCAGAATCGTCGCGTAAATGATGGCCTGCCGCCACACCGAGTGCGATTCGCCCACCAGCACCATCACCGCGGAAATCGCGCCCGGCCCCGCCAGCATCGGTATTCCCAGCGGAATGATGCTCGCGTCCTGTTTTTCCGCGCCTTCCTGCTGCTCTTCGGCTGTCGCCTTCGTGCCGGACTGCTTGGCCTGCAGCATGTCCAGCCCGATCCCCATCAGAATGATTCCGCCGGCGATCTTGAAGGCCGGCAGCGTGATGCCAAACATTTTGAAAATCAGGCTGCCAGCCAGCGCAAACGAACACAGCACAATCGCACAGGTGAACGCCGAACGCCGCGCCACGGCCCGCCGCTCCGACGACGTAGAATCCGCGGTAACCGCCAGAAACAAAGGAATCACCCCAAACGGGTCCACCAGAAAAAACACGGACGTAATCGCCAGCAACGCGAATTCGAGAACGGTTTTGATCCAGTCGGCCATGAAATCCAGCGCGCTACCGTCGCGCCCGAGTCACAGTAACATTTTTGCACGAACCTACGCTGCGGAAAATTCCAGTGTAAGCAATTGTAGTTGACCCGGGCAGGTACTGCGAAAAGCTGAAGCTCGAAGTAAGTCAGCGGACCGACGCAACTTGCATTTCATTCGTAGCGCAAAGCCACCATCGGATCCACGCGCATCGCGCGACGCGCAGGAATGTAGCATGCCGCGAGCGCGACGAGCGTCAGCAGCGCCGCCACGCCGGCAAACGTGAGCGGATCGTTCGCGCTCACGCCGTAAAGCTGGCTGGCAATCAGCCGGGTCAACCCCAGCGCCGCGGCCAACCCGATCGCCACGCCCAGCAGCACGATGCGCATTCCGTGCCCCAGCACCAGACGCAGCACGTCGCTGCGCTGCGCGCCGAGCGCAACGCGAATGCCAATCTCCTGCGTGCGCTGGCCCGTGACGTAGGAAATCACGCCAAATATCCCCACGGCGGATAGCACCAGCGCGAGCGCAGCGAACACGCCGAGCAGGATCATGGTGAATCGTTGCGCAGCGATCGAATCGGAAACAACTTTCGCCATCGGCTGGAATTCATACAGCACCTGGCGGCTATCGAACATCTGCGACGCCGCGCGCAGCGATTCGCTCACAGCCTGCGGCGTTCCCTCCGCACGCACCACGAACGTGCAAGCGCGGCCCACCAGCGGCAGCACTCGATCCGGCAATTGCGATATCGCAAAATAAATCTGCGCGCGCTGGTCCAGAATCCCCGTCGCGCCCAGCCCCGCATGTTTCACGTGCCCCACCACGCCGACAATCTCGGCGCCCTCCACGTCAATGATTGAAATGTTGAGCCGCTTGCCGATGGGATTTTCGCCGGGGAAATTGGCGTGCGCGAAGCCAGCATCAACCACAACCACGAAAGGCGCCGTCTCCGTATCCTGCGCGCTAAGGAATCTCCCGCGCTGCAACGCAATCCCCATCGCTTTCAGATAATCGGGAGCGGTGGCATACCATTGCGCGCGCGTCATTTCCTTCGCCGTAGAAGGTTTCGGCTGCCCGGTGATCCAGAATCCCACCAGCGAATCGCCGGTCAGCGGCAGCGCGCCGACCAACGGCGACGCGGCTGCAACGCCCGGAACAGCTTCAAATCGCTCGGTGATTTCGCGATACGTTTCGCGGATATGCGCGGGCGTAGTGATGCGCGCAGCCGAAGGCGACACGCCGAACTTCACCACGTGTTGCGGATCGAAACCTGGATTCACGTTCGCAAGCCCGACCAGGCTGCGGACCATCAATCCCGCGCCGGCGAGCAACACGACGGCCAACGTCATTTCCAGAGCCACGAAAATATTTTGCGTCCGCGCGCGCGTTCCGCTCGAACCGCGCCCTCCCTCTTTCAGGCTCCGGTGCAAGTCAGGCTGCGAAGTTTTCAGCGCCGGCGCCATTCCGAAAAGGACGCCCACCAGAATAGAAATGGCGAAAGTGAAGAAAAGCACACGGCCATCAATTCCGATTTCGCTCGTGCGCGGCACAGTCTCGGGAATCACCGCGAGCGCCGCCTTCGTCGCCCACGCGGCAAATAGCAGACCCAGCGCGCCGCCCGCCGACGCGAGTAGAAGGCTTTCCGTGAGCAATTGCCGCATGATGCGCCGCCGCGTCGCGCCCAGCGCCACGCGTATCGCGAACTCGCGCGCCCGCGCCGCCGAACGCGCCAGCAGCAGGTTGGCAACGTTTGCGCACGCAATCAGCAGCACGAATCCCACCGCGCCCAACAGCATGTACAGCATCGGCGCGATGTCGCCTATGACGTCGTCCTTCAGCGGATCCACGACGATGCCAGTGCCCTTGTTCGCGTCCGGATATTCCGTCGCCAGATTGCGCGCCACCGAATCCATATCGGCGCGCGCCTGCCCGAGCGTCACTCCCGGCTTCATCCGGGCAATCCCCATCGTTCCCAGGCTGGCGCGGCGATCACGAAAGGGCTCTTCGTTGTATTGGCCGAGCGGTGTGAACACATCCGCGGTGGTGTAGATCGGCGATTTTTCCGGCGCGACGCCAACAATCCGGTAGCTCGTGCCATCCACCGTGATGCTCTTGCCCAGAACGTCGGGCGACGAGCCGAACTTGCGACTCCACAGCCCATCGCTAATCAGCGCCACAGGCGCCGCCTCGAGCTGATCCTCCTCCGGCCGGATCGATCGGCCCAGTAAAGGTTTCACGCCGAGCAAATCGAATAGGTTAGCGGAAATCTTCACGCCGTCCACGCGCTCGGGCTCGCCCGCGCCGGTGATGATCATGTTGTCCTGCAGGTACGCGCCCACAGCCGAAAAAACCGTGCTCTCTTTCTGCCAATCCAGAAAATTCAGATAAGGCACCGAGCTGTGTTGCCCGGGCGTGCGGTCCCACCACAATTCCACAAGCTGATTCGGCTGCGGGTACGGCAATGGATTCAAAAGCACGCCGTTGACGACGGAAAATAGCGCCGTGTTTACGCCGATGCCCAGAGCCAGCGTCAAAATCGCGACGGCCGCGAAGCCAGGAGACTTGCGCAGCGTGCGCGCACCGTAGCGCACGTCTTGCCACAGATTCGCAACCCAAGTCCACGCCCATTGATCGTGCGTCACCTCCTGAATCACTCCCGCGTTGCCAAGCTCTCGACGCGCCGCAGCGTCCGCGTCTGCACGCGATTCGCCGCGCGCCTCGCGATCACGCGTGGCCATATGCAAATGGCTGGCGATTTCTTCATTCAGTTCTTTCTTGCGCTGCTCGCCGTCGTCCCAAGTAAATTTCATGCCGCAGTTCCCTCGCCCTCACCCAAGCGGCAGCGCGCCGTAGCCTTCGCCGCGATCACTCATAGCGCAAAGCCACCATCGGATCCACGCGCATCGCCCGCCTTGCGGGAATGTAGCAAGCCGCCAGTGCGATCGTTGCGAGCAGCACTGAAACCGTCACGTATGTGACCGGATCGGTCGCGCTAACAACTAGGAAATTCCTGGCGACGCGGCCTGCCGCGAACGCGGCAGCCAATCCAATCGCCAAGCCCACAAGCACGATCATCGCTCCCTCCCTAAAAACCATCTTCAGGACGTCCGCTGGGCTTGCGCCAAGCGCCATTCGTATACCGATCTCATGGGTCCGTTGGCTGGCGGCGAACGATACGACGCCATAGACACCGACAATCGCAAGAATAAGTCCTAAGCCGCCCAGTGACGCGGCCAACCCTGCGCCTATTTGAAAACCGAGAAGACCACCTAGGGTGTAAAGTCCCTGCCGCATCGTCTCCACATCAAAAACAAGCAAGTCCGGTGACAACGTTGCAATCGTACGCTGAATTTCAGGCATCATCGCTTCGGGCGCTGCATACGTTCTCACCTGAAGCGTCTCCAAGGAATTGAACGTGTAGTGTTGCGCGAACGGAAGATAAAAGAACGGCGCAATCGGACTTGTGATGCTATCGAATCGAGAATCTTTGACAACACCGACGACCTCGATGGAATGTCCCGGCTCGCTACCGAGTTTGAAGTGGTGTCCGATCGGATCCTGGTTAGGCCAGAATTGCTTGGACATTGCTTCGTTGACGATCCCGACATACTGCGTGTTTGCGTCGTCGGCAGACGTAAACGTGCGCCCCCGCACCATCGGAATCCTCATCGTCTCGAAATAATCCGGAGAAATCACGTTATAAAGGAAGGGCGGCACGGATTGGCTAGTCGGCGGCTCGTAACCGTCAATTACGGGAGTGTCGGCGTTGCTCAGATAACCCAGCGGCACAACGGCCGCGATGCTCGCAGACTCGACGCCAGGCAGTGCGCGAACGCGATCAAGGAGATTCTTATAAAACTCGCGTCCCTGCGCTTCGCTGTTGCCAATTTGGTTTGGGTCCATACTCAAGTTCAGTACGTGGCTGGAGTCAAAGCCGAGGTCTATCCGTTGCGCCTCCATGAGGCTGCGTGCGTAGAGCCCCGCGATGATCAGGAGCATCAGCGAGCCGGCAACCTGTGCCACCGCGAGCGCACGGCGCAGCCGATATTTGCCTCCGGCAATTCCGCGTCCGCCTTCGCGCAGGACGGTCGCCAAACCGCTGGAGGAGCGAATGGCCGGTGCAATTCCGACGATCACTCCCGTCAAGAGCGCGACCACCAGGGCATAGGTGAAAACGCGCCAGTCGAACCCGAAATCGAACTGCACCGGAAGATCGGTCTGGAGATGGATCGAGCCAAGAGTCGAGCTTCCAAAATACCCGAGGAGAAGCCCCGCCACGCCGCCCAAGAATGCGAGCACAACGCTTTCCGTGAGCAACTGGCGGATCAAACGGCTGCGCACTGCCCCGAGCGCAGCGCGGATTGCCATTTCCCGTTCGCGTGCGGTGGCGCGCACGAGAAGAAAGTTAGCCACATTGGTGCATGCCAGCAGGAGCACCAGTGCGGCCAGCCCGAGAAAGAGTCCCGAAATAACAAGCGTCGTATGTTGAGGGTCGGCCGCTTGCAGTCTCAGAAAGGCTTGAATGTTCATGGCCTCGTCGGTGTTCGGATATGTCTGCGACAGGCGTTGACCAATAACGCCCAGTGAGCTTTGCGCCTGTTGGAGTGTGATGCCGGGTTGCAAGCGCCCAGTCACGATGACGAGACGCTCTCCTCGATTGACCATGAAGTCTTTCGGATAGACTCCAATTGATGCCATGCCGAGAGGTAAAAAGCCCTGGACGGACAAGAACGGGCTCATGCCGTGAAATCCTGCAGGGGCTATCCCAACAATCGTGATCGGGTGGCCGTTCACAGAAACTGCCCTGCCGACGACGTTCGGATCGCCCCCAAAGTGCACTTGCCAGTACGAATAACTCAGAACCATCACTGGATCCGCTCCCAAAGTTTCTCCTTCGGAAGGCAAAATCAAGCGGCCGAGCGCGGGCTTGAGGCCGAGTACAGAGAAATAATTCCCGCTCACGTAATTGGTCATAATCCGATCGGACTTTCCATTCACTGCCAAGCCGTCCATTCCAGACAGATAACACATCAGACCAGAGAAAGAGGCGGACGCCTGATCTCCCAGCTCTTGATAGTCGGGAACGGAGAAACGAAATTGCAGAGGGCCGTTACCCTTATGGAAGGCAAGAACAGCCGTTTGGTCGGGGTCCTTTATTGGCAGAGGACGAAGCACGATCGAGTCAACCATGCTGAAAATGGTGGTGTTGGCGCCGATCCCGAGGGCGAGCGTGAGGACGGCGATGCTTGTAAATCCTGGCGATTTGCGGAGTGTGCGCAGGGAATGGCGAACGTCCTGCAGCAAATCCTCCAACCACGTCCACGCCCATTGGTCGTGCGTCACATCCTGAACCACGCCTGCATTTCCCAGCTCCCGCCGCGCCGCGTCGGCAGCCTGCGTCGGAGATTCGCCGCGCGCCTCGCGATCCCGCGCGGCCATCTGCAAATGGCTGACGATTTCTTCATTTAACTCTTTCTTGCGCTGTTCGCCATCGCCCCAAGGGAATTTCATGCCTCGCTCTCCTCGCCGGCAGGACCCAAAATCCCCGCGATCGCCTGCGAAATCTGCGCCCAGCGCGACCGCTCCGACGCCAGCCTCTTTTTCCCCGCCGCGCTCAGCCGGTACACCCGCACGCGCTGGTTGTTCTCGGAAAGTTTCCACTCCGCGGCGATCAATTTCTGCCGCTCCAACCGGTGCAGCGCTGGATATAGCGAGCCCGTATCCACCTGCAATATGTCGCCGGAGTTCGCACGAATCGCCAGCGCGATCCCGTACCCGTGTTGCGCTCCCCAGCGCAGCGTTTGCAAAATCAATAAATCCAGCGTCCCCTGCAACAACTCGATGCGGTTCTGATACCGTTGTTTCATGGTTTCCCTCAGCTGTAGAGCATCTACACCCTGGCTGTAGACGCCCTACACCCCATGCGCGCTGCAATTATTGTGCCGATTGTCCTGAAAGGAAAATGCTTGCAGCCAAAGCTTTTAGTGGAATTGCACTAGCAAAACACACGCCGGCGGCTGCCCGATTCTGGGACGTACCAGTCGCCAAATCGAACGATCTTCTGCGCTGTGCCGCCGATGGGCGCAAGCGCCTTACGCGTTTCTCACGCAACGTTTAGGCGATTACTCGTCGGCGGCCAATCATTTATTGCGAATTGATAATGGTGAGCTGCTGATTACCGACGCAGCTGTAGCCTTCGACGCTTCCGGTGCAGACGGCTTTTGCGCCTTTGTTGACGCTGACGCGACCGCAGCAGGTGCGCTCTTCCTCGTTTCCCATGCCTTGCGCAGCTTCTCGCGCTGCGCCAGCACGTAGCTCTTGGCCTCGTCAAAATTGCGGTACACGCGCCGCCCCTTAATCATGTTGCACGAACGGCAACAGGCCACCAGGTTGCGCTCATCCTTCTTGCCTTTGCGCGCGCGCGGAATCACGAAATCCACTGACATCGCCAACGCGTTCTCGAAACTGGCCGCCCCATCCAGCCCGCAGTACTGGCAAAGGTACTGATCGCGTTCCAATATTCGTAGGCCCTCATCGCGCGTCACCGGCCTTTCCACCAATCGCAGGGTCATCAGGTCTAAAGGCATGGAACACCTCCCGAATCGGAAATCTTTCGGCGAGATGAAAATCGTGGATTTCCGACCGTCGTTGCCCAAACCATACGGCTGCGCACATATAAGTGTCAAGGATGCGAAGAAGGGGGACGCTCGTAGTGAAATGGGGGCACGGCTAATCGCGCTAATGCGCGCCGGCTCGCCGGGCCTGCGCGATTTTTGCAAGTGCTGGAACCACGACGCACCGATATCTTGTTCGAGAGAGCGCGCACCGCGCCGTCCCATGCTTGCTCAAATTTTCAAAGGTGAGTCCTACGCAATCTTGCCGAGCGGGTCCGATTGCGCGCGCAGCCGCATCAACTGTTGCCGTAGTCTGTCAACATCCAGCCCAGCCGACTGGCACACCATCGGAAAATCGGAACGATCCTGGAACAAATATTCTTCTGCGATTCGTTTGTAGCGCAGTGGTCCGGAAATCCATTCTTGAATCGTGCTCACGATTACCGCTTGCCACAATCGCTTTTCCACCTGCGCGTCTTGTTCGGTCGTTGCGGTTGTAAATAGGTTTGACATCTTTGTTCCCCCAGGGTCCCCAGCTGTAAATTAAATGGCGCAATATCTGCAGAGCATTGTTCCGGCCAAGTCGCGCATCAAAATCGTTTCGTTCGTGGATTTGTGCTCTTTCGGTCATGAGCAAACTTCCCCAAAACACAGGACTTATTTTTCACCGCAATCATTACAGCAAAAACCCGATTCCCTCCCGCGCACGGTCTCCATGCCCCAAGGAAATTCTCCCCGGTGACGGCAAGATTTTCACCGTGGCCGCACTCTCTCCTGAAGCTGAACCAGGCCGCCGCGTCTCGGGCAGACTTCGACCGCCTCCGCGCCATCTCTCCGCTGGAAACACAACATTAAAGTGTGCGCTTGTGTACAGTATGCGCCGCGCGCCGCGTCCACACTGGACGTGCATGGTGTGGATCCCACAGAAAAACGGAGCTTAATATATGAGCAAATTAAAATATCTCGTGTTACTCGCGGTTGCTGGTTTCTTCTTCACGGTGACCGCTCCCAAATTAGAGGCCCAGGTCGCCGTCGGCGTCAGCATCGGAGCCGCCCCGGACTGTCCTTACGGTTACTATGACTACGCTCCTTACAACTGCTCTCCCTACGGCTACTACGGTTCGGAATGGTTCTCGGGCGGGACCTTCATCGGCGCTGGCCAGTGGTTTCACGGCGCGGACAACTTCCAAGGTCACGTAAATAACCGCTACGACGTGCAGCGCGGCTATCGTGGCTCCAGGCCGAACGTGGGCGACAAGCAAGAACCGGCCAAGCGTGTTGACAAAGTTTCCCACTTCAAGGGAAATGAAATGCGCGATGGACGCGGTCACGTCAGCTCCGGAAAACACTAGGAACCGCTGACGCAAATGTTCTACGCATCACCGAAAATAAGTTCCGGGTGGTTTGCTATCCACCCGGAACCCAATTTCGAACGCGACTTCCCCACTGCTACCAAACCAACTCCCGTTCCATCGCCTCGCGTAACCGCAATTCGGCCCGTTGCCGCGCTCGATTTCCTTCAGCCCCGCGTCTCTTGCCTGAATGTTACGCTGCTGCTACACTATCGCGGCAAGAGCTAGCCTGCTGCTCCTGCCATACTCCCTGAAGAAGGTTTATCCATGTCTGGACACTCTAAATGGGCCACGATCAAGCATAAGAAGGCGGCTACGGACGCCAAGCGTGGCAAAATTTTCACAAAAATTATCCGTGAATTGACCATCGCAGCCCGCACCGGCGGCGCCGATCCCATCACCAATCCGCGCCTGCGCACCGCCATTCTATCGGCGAAGAGCGAAAACATGCCCAACGACAACATCGAGCGCGCCATCCAGCGCGGCACGGGCACGCTCGAGGGCGAAACGCTTGACGAAGTCACCTTCGAAGGCTACGGCCCCGGCGGCGTCGGCGTGCTGGTGCAAGTCGTCACCAACAATCGCAACCGCATCGTCAGCGAAGTCCGCCACATGTTCTCCAAAAACGGTGGCAACATGGCCGAAAACGGCGCGGTCGGCTGGATGTTCCACCGCAAGGGCGACATCATCGTCCCCAAGGAAGCCGCGGACGAAGAGAAAATGATGAGCATCGTGCTGGACGCCGGCGCGGAAGATCTGCGCGACGACGGCTCAGCCTGGGAAGTCACCACGCCCCCCGAAGCATTTGAAAAAGTGCGCGAGGCGCTTCTCGCCGCCGGCGTCACCCCAGCCACCGCGGAAATCGCCTTCGTCCCGCAAAATTACGTGAAGCTCAGCGGCGCGCAAGCGCAGCAAATGATGCGCATGGTCGAAACCCTGGAAGATCACGACGACGTCCAGCACGTTTACGCCAACTTCGACATAGACGAAAAGGAAATGCAAGCCGCCGTCGCCAGCTAGCCCCGCGCGAAGCCATTACGCAGTGCGGCGCCTTGCTCGTCCCGAGTCCCCGATTGACTCGGAGACGAAGGGCCGCCGCCTGATCTCTCAGGCCTCGTTTCAATCCAGTCAGAATGTCGACAGCAACTCAGTTTCCGATTTCAGCGTTTACCACGACCTACAAGACCGGAAGGACAGCTGAAAGTCCAACTCCAGAACTCGCCGTGGTTTTATTGCTACGCCATCATAATCTGGAACAGGAAATCGAACGGCACGTCTTAGGCGGGATTTACAGTGCGCAGAAATCTCACGAGCTGCTCACTGACCTCCGCAGGGGCCTCGTGTTGTACCCAGTGGCCCACATTGTTGATTTCGAGATTCCCCACAAGACCGGGTAGGCCGGCGCGGATTTTTTCCACCGGTGGATAGAGTTCTTGCAAACCATCCGCTTTCCCCGCGATGTAATAGCAAGGTTGCCTGATCTTCGCGCCTTTCCAAGCGGCGGACAAATAAAAATACGGTTCGGCGGCGCGGTAGTAATTCAGGCCACCGTGAAAGCCGGTACGTTGAAATTCAGCGACGTTATAAGCGACGTAATCTGGTTCCGCCCATGACGGCAACGGCCCGGGAGCTGGACGATGAAGGCTTCGCGCAGGATCCATAGGGCTCCACCGCTTGTCGGCTGGAGCAGAACCCGATGCCCAATACAAAACCCCTGGAATGGTGACTGCGGCGTCAGCCCAAATCTGATCGGCTTCCGGTTTCATCTGTTCGAACATGTAGAAATCGTTTTGATGGCCGGACTTCCGCATGCGCTCGAACGCGCTGACATCGCCACGCGGAACGTAAGGCACGCTCAGGCAGAACAACGCAGCAAATCGATCCGGACGCATCAGCGCTGCGCCCCACGCATGAGCCGCACCCCAGTCATGGCCCACGAGCACAGCACTGAAGATATTCAACGCATCGAGCAAACCAACTAGATCACCGGCCGTATGCAGCGGCGTGTACAAGGTTGCGTCCGCCGGAGCTGAGCTGCGTCCATAGCCGCGCATATCTGGAGCAATTGCTCGATATCCAGCGGACGCGACGGCTTTCATCTGTCGGCGCCACGTATAGGAAGTATCCGGAAACCCGTGGCAGAAAAGAACGGCCGGCCCTTCCCCCTGCTCTGTTACGTGCAAGGTGATGCCATTCGTAGCGATGTCGTACTCCTCGAGGAGGGGGCCTTCGACGCCTCCTAAACTTTCCGCTCCGGCCATTTGACCTAGCAACGGCCTTGCACCAACGTCAATCCCACCCGCGAGGAAAGTGCGGCGAGAAATAGGTGACATAGCAACCACATACTTCTCCCTGGCCGCTTCGATGGCAGGCATATCCTGTTCGAAGCTGATTTCTAAGCTTTTCTCATTGCCGGTCATGACGTTCACGTCCCAATTCTTCGGCGCGTCTTCCGATTTTCTTGAGAACTTCTTCGATTTGGCGGTGCTCCGCGGGCGAGACATGCTCAAATGCGCGTTTGATGAGAGCGGCGTGTTGGCGGAAGATCGGAACGAATACTCGGCGTCCCTTCTCCGAAAGCGAAACCGTGCGAACGCGGCGATCGCTCTCACTCTCCACGCGACCCACCAACCCCTTCTTGTACAGTCGATCGACTGCTACGCTCACCGATCCGGGGTTTAGGTCCACCTTTGGGCCAATGGCGTTAACAGACATCGGCCCTTTGTGCAGTAGAACTTCAAGCACCCGGAAATCCGACTCGCCCAAGCCCTCGTTGAGAATGGGACGGAGCGCAAAGTGACGGATCGCCCGTAATACCTTCAACATAACGAGCAAGGTGTGAGCCGCTTCCGGCGTTTTTCCGCGTTCCATAAAAAAATGAATCCCTCCCCAGTATACTCGACATCATATATATCGATGACGATAGACACGACATCGATGTAATTTGACGAGCCTCAATCGATGGCAGCCTTACTTCGTATCAAATTCGAGAGGCGGCAGGCGGCTGCGGAGGCAGAATACAATGAAAGTTCTTGTTACAGGTGCCACGGGCACGGTGGGCCGCGAGGTCGTCCAGGCGCTTCTTCAGCGCGGAGCGGACGCAAGCCGGACTCGGTGCCGAGAGGAGACGAGCCATGTCATACAGCATTTCGACCTTGCTTATACGGAACCTTCGGGACGTCTTCGGTGAAAACGATCCGGAGCGGAGACGCACAGCGATCGACGAACTCTACACCGAAGATGTCGTTTTCTACGATCCCAGCAAGGGTGTCTACCGTGGCCGCGACGAGATCGATCGCATCGCAGGCGCTAGCAAGGCGACTCATCCCGACTTTAGCTATCAGCTAATTGCCGAGCCGGAGGAGGTGGGCGATGGCGGACGGGTCCCGTGGGTATCGGGCCGCCCTGGTGATGCGCCAGCCTACGCCGGAACGGATTTCATCATCGCCCGGGACGGCCGGATTGCCGCCATTTATCTCTTCTTCGACAAGCTATCCTGAGCTGGACTTTGCCGTGCCACGGAACAGCGGATAGATATCGATGGAAACGACATCGATGTGAATGCCCTGAAGAGCACAAATCGATGGCGACTGTTGGCCCACGGAACTCATACTCACGTATCTGGAAATCACGTTGCGACATCGGTTCCTTTGTCTGGAACGTTCTGGGTTCGGTTTCGAGCAAAAAACGCATGTGTGCAATTTTGAACAGTTTTCCCGCGTGCAGCCGTCCATAAGAGATGCTCAGATTATGACCGTTACGCCCGCCTTGCAGTTGACTCGCGTGCCGAATAATCAGCTCGCCAAGAATCGGTTGAACTGGCAGGCCGCGCCTGTCCTGATGTTGTTTCACGTTGGCGCAGTCGTGGCACTCTTCTTTTTCACTTGGCATGCGCTGTTCGTCGCGATCTTTTTGTACTGGGTGACGGGGGGCCTGGGGCTCGGCATCTGTTACCATCGGCTGCTCACCCATCGCTCCTACGCGACGCCCAAATGGTTTGAGTATTTCCTCACGATTTGCGGTGTCACGGCTATGGAAGGGGGCCCGCTCCTGTGGGTGGCCATCCATCGTAAGCATCACCAATTTGCGGACAAGGAAGGCGATCCGCACTCTCCGCGCGATGGCAAGTGGTGGGCGCATGCGGGCTGGGTCTTTTTTGGCGAAGCTTTACGCCAAGATGTTGCAACACTCAAACGCTACGTGCCCGATCTGGCCGAGGACAAAGTTCATGTCTGGCTCACAAAGTACCATCTTGCGCCGATGGCGATCCTCGCAGTTGCGTTGTTCGCGATCGGCGGATTTCGCTTGGTGCTGTGGGGCATTTTCTTGCGTACCGTCGTGGGACTTCATGCGACGTGGATCGTCAACTCGGCTGCGCATATTTGGGGTTCGCGCCGCTTTGAGACCCGCGATACCTCAACCAACAATTGGTGGGTGGCGCTGGTGAGTTTCGGAGATGGGTGGCATAACAACCATCACGCCTACCCGGTTTCGGCCCGGCACGGACTGAAGTGGTATGAAATCGACTTCAACTGGTACACCATTTGGGTCTTCAAGCAGGTCGGACTTGCGTCCCATCTCCATAACGGCCGGCCTCCAGCTCGAGACTATGCCAACCAAGGTTACCTCGCGCCTGGTGCGCTTTCCTCAACTCCGCTAGTTTCGTTCGCGTCGCCTTACCCTGAAAAAACACTACACTCCGCATCCCTCGCGAACTACACTTGTGCGGACTCAGATGATTCACCAAGCATCCACCACGATAGTCGCGAAGACCGCCCGCCTCTGCGTGCTCGGCGTTGACCCCGCCGTCGCCGGCGCCACGGGCTATGGCGTAGTCGAATTCATCGGCTCCTCCCCGCGCCTGCTACGCTTCGGCGCGCTGAAACTTCCCGCGCGCGCCACCTTCGCCGCCCGCCTGCGCGAAATCCATGAATTAATCGCCCAACTGGTTGCGGAATTCGCGCCAGATGCCGTCGCCGTCGAATCCGTTTTCACCGCGCTCAATATGCGCACCGCGCTGAAGCTCGCCGAAGTTCGCGGAGTGGTGCTGCTGGCCGCCGCGCAAGCCTCGATCCCCGCGCACAGTTATTCGCCGCGCGAAGTGAAATCCAGCATCGCGGGCTACGGCGCCGCATCCAAACAGCAGATACAGCAAATGGTAACCTCCGCGCTCGGATTGACTGAATACCCCGAGCCGGCCGACGCCGCCGACGCTCTGGCCGTCGCGCTCTGCCACGCGCACAGCTTCCGCGCGCGCGAACGCCTGCTCGCCTCCATCACCGCCATCCCCGGCGCAATCCGCCAGCGTCCCGTACCCGGCGTAACGAAAACCACCCTGCGAAACCAAACCCGCGCGGCGCGCATCTCTGGGTTGTAATGCGAGAATTCATGAGTCGTTGCACACAACGCCACTGCGCCAGCGCGTTCGCGCGCACCTCGCTAGTTCTTTTCGCGCTCGCTGTTCTCACCGCGGAGGTATCCGCCGCAATGCCGGGCTCCCTGCGGCGCTCGGCTGCATTAGACCGCGCGTTCAACTTTACAAACGCTTCGGCGGAAAACTCCGCCGCCCAAATCACCTTCCGCAAAGTCTTCAAAACCAGCTACCCTGAATTCGTCGAGATCAAAATCAATCAAGCCGGCACAGGCACCTACGACATCCGCCAGCTCGACGAAGACCCCAACCCACAGCCATTCGAAGTCAGCGCCCCGCTCGCGCAACGCGTCTTCGCTCTGGCCGCCAAGCTCAATAATTTTCAAAATGTGGATCTAGAAGTCCACCGCCGCCTCGCCA
>Ga0210401_10003606_pt1 | contig 16459 bp, 23 predicted proteins | sample IncBWH32MmetaG_FD_150866 | JGI IMG/M metagenome (GOLD analysis project Ga0210401, IMG submission 150866) | Forest soil microbial communities from Barre Woods Harvard Forest LTER site, Petersham, Massachusetts, United States - Inc-BW-H-32-M | ecosystem: Environmental > Terrestrial > Soil >... | reverse complement strand
CTCAACAGTACCAGCCCGGCTTTTAAGTCAGGATGAGTTTTAACATGCTGCGGAGTTGCCGCAATACGCTTTCAGGGTGAAGACGCGCTTACAGTCGAAGTGTTTCAGGTCAAAATTTACCACCAAAGGGCGGCCAAAACCTCGCCGCACCAGAAATCATACGCATCTGGCTTAAGCAGTGAGCCGCATAAGCAACATTCGCTATGACGATAGAGTGTTGCTCATCCGGTAGAAGGAGTTGTGGGGGGAGACATCGACGAGGACGCCGATGGGAGGGAAATCCTCAGATGCGATCGCTGCATCCCGCTAGGTACCCCACCGCCGCTCGCAACCGCTCCATGTCATCCTGAAACGTGCTGATGCCGACCTTGCACTGCGGGCATAGCAGCCCACGAACCCGACCGTCGGCCGCCCGGTCGATGCGGGCCGGGCGGTCCGCGTCGAACCCGGCCCGGCAGATTCCGCAACGCCCGTTCTGATCGGCGAGCAGCCGATCGAACTCCTCCTGGGTGGTGATCCGCGTGGTGCGCCAGCTCTGGGCTACTCGGGCTCTCGCGGAACCTACCTATAATCTGCAATGGTCCCGTGCGGGGCGCCGCCGTACGGTCCTGACTGGCTTCGGCATCTCGCGCCGGGGCCGGAAATGTATTCTCGTCTGCGAATTCCGGTCTGAAATCGGTGTTTTGTGTATTCTTCATGTTGTGTGTTTTCAAGGATCTATGGCAAGCAATAGCTGTAAGTCATTGAAATATAATGGGCGTAATTTTCGAGATTGAACACGGTTCAGCAGTGAGGGTCATGGACAGCGCCTTGGCCCAGCCCGTCCTGGGACGGTAATCAGTGCTTACCGAGTGGTTACCGGATTTGGGTTCAGTGATTACCGTGTAAGTTGCTGACAGAACTGAAGTTATTAATCTGGTAATCACTGTAATCAGTGTAATCAGTGAAGAATATGATATACGGGCCGGATTTTTCGAAGCGCTCCGTTCCACAACCACGGCTTCCGATTCACAACTCGACCCTATCGAAAACCAGTGATTACAGTGATTACCAGTGGTTACCGCGGCGTAACAAATGCAGAATCTGTGGCTTGAGCGGTAATCACTGCGCCCACGCAGGTAATCACTCGAACCTCAGTGATTACCAGAGTCGGTCGCATCGCTCCCATCGGTCAAAATCGAGCTTTGAATGGCGTAGAACCAGATGGGTCGCTTGCCGAGGCTGGCGATTTTTTGTTGAACCTGGAGTCGAGTCTCGCCGCGCCGCAGGTGTCCACGTCGGTCGAGCTCCTGGGCGACTTTCTTGGAATCACCGTACCCTTTGCACAGTTCGGTTTTGAATGTTTCCGGAGGCACGAGATATTCCACGCCGTCACCGACGGTTTTTCGAAAACCAACTCGGTTGGAGATTTGCCGTGGCACTGGATTGTCCAGGTCCTCGAACCGGCTCTCGTTCGACATCACAAACCTTCGAATCCCGGAGATGGCTTTCTCAAGGTCGCTGGAGCCCGTCGAGGACCGGCCCGACAGCCAGCGTTGGAAGCACCACGACGCGGCGCGCATGGCGGTACCGGGTTTCCATCCGGTGATCTTCGCCTTCGTCGCGACCTCGCCAGCGGCACCCACCAACGCGAACCGCTCCGCAACACGGGAGATCTCACCGGAGGCTTCCGGTGGGAGGGTGGCGACAAAGTCGTGAATCCAGTGGTTAAGGTCCCTTGTCACCTCGTGTTCATTCTTGATCACACACTCCACGAACGCAGGACCTGCCGAGCCTCGATACTTCTCGGTACTGCTCTTCAGGAGACTAGCGAACCCCGCTGGATTCGGCTTGCCGTCGTGGTTTTCGATGTCGTACAGGGCCTGGAACAGTCCCATCCCCGCGCCCGCGTCTGCGTCGAGGTTCACCATTCGAACCTCGGTGCCGGCTTTCGTCTTGAGGCCGCCGGCCTCGGAATGGTCGGACAGGGTGACTTCCCCCGTGGAAAGAAACAACAACCGCCAATGCCGCTTTCTCTGCGCGACACCGTGCTGGCCCATGCGGTCCTTCCCGCCGCCGTTCCCGAGCATGTAGGCGACCTTCGCGGCGTGGGCAGGATCGATCTCTGATAGCTCGTCGAGCGCTAGCAGCACATCGTTGTGACGCTCGGCCGTGTCCTCCAGCGCGTTGTCGGTGGTGCGCCAGGACTGCATGGGGTATCCCCAAACCGACGCGGCGACCCGCAGCGCGGTGGTCTTTCCCATCGAGGAATCGCCGTGAAGGTGAAATCCGCCGGAATCTTTGCCGAGAATGTACAGGGTTGGTGCCGCGAATGCTGCGCACGTGGAGAAAACGAGAAGGTCGTTCCCAACACACAACCTGGCCACGTTGCTTTGCCAATCGCCCAGTGAACCCGAGTGGACCGGCCGTTGGTCCGAGTCGTATGCCTCGGACTGGAAGATGACATGCTCCTCATCCTCGCGCACGGCGGTCGCTCCGATAATCAGGTCCGGCGGGAGCACAAATACGCGACGATCCTTCAAATCATGCCAGCCCGTGCGGGGAACGTTGAGCATCCTTTTTCCAGGCGTCACATAATTGACGTACTGTTTCACTTCCTTTGGTGATGCTATCTTGAGGCCACGCCGGGCGAGCGCCTCCACAAGGTCGGTCTTCTGATTCACCAGTAACGACCTCGGCGCCGACCAAACGTGCTCTCGATGGTCTGGGTCATGCCAGGTGAGCACCGTCCCCCATTCGTTGCCCTCCTCGTTGCGGCTGAGGGCAGTTACCTCAAGCCAAGAGCAAATGAACTTAGGCGGCTCTTCAGAATCGGATCCGTCCTGTGATTCTTTCTTGTACACTCCGTCGGGACGTAATTCAAACAGACCGTAGCTGATGGCGGTGCGCGGTGCCGGGGAACGTCGTTCGTTGGAGTTGATTCGCGACGAATATTCCACCTCAGCCATATCGCGAAGTTTGGCAGAAAGGTCGGAATCGTCGAGGATAGTTTCCACGACGAGGAATGTGACCGACTGGTCTTCGTCAAAAACGAACGTCACACTCGCGATTTTTGCCGGTTCGGGTGGTGGGATCACGAAATCACGCGGCACGAGGACCCACGGGCCTTTGGCAGTGTCAGGAAGTTTGGCGGGAAGGGTCATGTGGTTTGATGGCTGGGCGGGCATCGCGCGTGCGATCCCACGTCAGGTTGATAGACGGAAGTGAGGCGGAACGTTAGGATGTTCTCGCAGGGCTCGCTGCTGGTCTACCGAATCGAAACACGCGAAGACCGGCCACCAGCCGACGCGGTGGTGCGGGTGGTCGTCGAGGTGGCGGGTTTCAACCGCCAAGTTCAAATTCCATCGGGCTGGGCCGCGCACTTTGGAGCCAAAAGGGTTTTCTTAAGAAAGATTGGATTGACCAATGCTCCGGGAAGCACTATCGCGTCACTACTTCCAGCAATTACGGAACCCGAAACATCGCCCGTGTGAAGACCTATGGTGAAGTTCTACAAGAATTCGAGTTTCACCCGGAGGCAAAATGCGCCGGACGTTCGGCGAGCGGTTCTGATCCAGCCGATTTGTCCCTGATCAGTTCGCTAACTGTGGCTTGCGTCGCCAGCAACGGGCGGCGAACAGAAGTGCAACCAAGCCAGCGCCTAGTGGGCCCATCAAAGCCGGCTCGGGCACTGCTGTGGTTGCGGGGTTCACCGAGACTGCATCCAGGGCGATCCCGAATCCGGAATGCGTAAGTGCCTCGAATTGGAGTATCGTCGTCGCCGAGTCCGCGGTGAAGTTTTGAGAAAAGAGTTGATAGTTCATGTTTGAAAATGTCGAACCAGTATGAGTAACATTCTGGTCCAGCAAAGTCATGCTGCCAGTGACCAGAACATTCATACTGCCGCTTGAGGTTGGTCCTGGTTGGGGGTTGTTGGCATATTCGAAAGATAAGTTGTATAGGTCTCCGGGCGTCGTGGCAAACGATTGGGAGATCAGTCCGGAAGCTCCTACGGCGCCTTCCATATCGAGCGATTGAGACCCGCTAGACCCGGTAAATGAGGGGTAAAAGAAGGTGTGAACCAAATCCACATTGTTCGGGGCGCCGTCGCTGGCGGTTCCGCTGATTGTCCACCCCGTCAGATCGGTGTTTGCGGGCGGTGAGAAGTATCGGATGAAACCACCAAAGTCTTCGTCGGTGCCGGCGATGATAAACGTGTCGAAACTTCCGTTGACGATCAGGCTAGCTTGGCTCGTACTCACCAGCAGCAGCATTGTTACAGAAAGCAAGCAAGTTTTCACAGAGGTCCCTCCATCCGGGATTTCCATTTTGGCCTCCCGGCACCAAGAAGTATACACCAGCCCGACTCGGTTGGAGCCGTTGAGTCGTCCGTCTGATTAAACCCTGCGAAAATCCAGAGCATCGATCTACGAAAGCGTAAGGATCAGCGCGGTTGGCCGGATCGGAAGATTGAAAAAGGCCCGCCGGGTTGTCTCCTGGCCGTTCGGAGGAACGCCGGCCCTGAGCTCATATCCCGGCGTGGCCCGTATTCTAAGACGTGGCACGCAGGGCTTGAATCCACAAAATAAGCTGCTTGGAATGTGGCGCTTCGACCTAAAGGCCGAGCAGGCGTTAAAAGGGCGCGCCGGGTTGCTCTTGACCTGTTCGGAGGAGACCGGGGTCTGGAGCAATTTGACGCTCCCGGCGTACCCATTTGTATAGACGTACGGAATCACGAAAGGGTCAAAGAAACAAGCGCCTTGTAATCCGGGAGTTGGAGTGGAATGTGCAGAGAGAAGACCGTAATCGAAAGTAGAATGTCCGGTTTTTTGAAATACCGCGACGCGTGCCCACCGACGCTGTGGTCAGGATAGCCGTCGATGTCCGGAGGCTTCGTGAAAGGATTGACCGGGAAGTGGCGAGGCTCCGGTGAGGGTAGTGGACTTTGAGCGTGTATAGTGTTGGTGGTCAGTGACCACGGGAACGCCACAGGGGTGGGGAGGGCGGAATGTCTATGCGGGCGGTGCGGCGCGGCTCGCGGACGTCTGTGGTAGGAGATCAGGCGACTGCCGGGGATGACTTACAGAATCCTTGGAGTGTCACGATCCAGATCAATCTGAGCAGACGCGATTCCGGTACCACGGTCGAGCTGACCATCCCCGCCGCTCTTGCATACGCAGAATCGCCAGTTGCCACCAGGCCGAGATCTCTGGGAAAGGGAACTTGAGGAGACAATACCACGAAAGAGTTAGTCTCATCTCCCCTCTTTGGTGGATGCATCTTCGTAGCGGCGGCGATAGCCTTGGAAACACGATGTTGAGGGGTGGCAAATGATGGAGCAGGACCGCATTCGAGTGCTGAGCGTCGATGACCATGCGCTCCTTCGCGAGGGGATTGCCATGATCATTAATTGCCAACCGGACATGGTGATCGTCTCACAAGCGTCTGGTGGCAAGGAGGCGATCGAGCAATATCGTGCGCATCGGCCCGATGTCACCCTGATGGACCTTCGTATGCCTGATTTGAGCGGCATTGATGCGTTGGTCGTAATCCGAGCCGAATTCCCCGAAGCCCGTGTCATTATGCTCACGACCTTTGAAAGCGATGAAGAAGTCCAACGCGCGCTCAAATCCGGGGCCTGCCTATATCTCTTGAAGAGCATTCCTCCCAGGGAGCTCTTGCAGATAATCCGTCAGGTACACGCGGGGTAAATAGCAGATTCCGCCGGAAGCGTTTGGTTCCTGATCTATTGCAAATACGACCATCATATCCGGGCGGCTGAATCTCGGCATCGCGTTACTGCTCGAGCTAGGCAGATTCTGCCGGATCTAGCGCCACATGGAGGTTAGTCCGGACGTCCCAGTTTGGGGCCACCGAAGGTTTACGAGATAAGTTGAAGCCTTCACATCCGGGGTATGTGCGTTACCGTCAAAGTCGAACGCCGCGATTTCACGATCCGCAATTCATAAGTGGAAACCATGTTGCCGGCCCCCGCATGACTTCGCTGTCCTGCTTGGACCATTAAGCAGTAAAGTGGAAACGCTTTGTAGGATGTGCTCTACTGCTGGACGTCATGGCAAAACGGTTGCGCTTGCACCTTGGACGCATCGAGGATGAGTTGCGTGATGTGCAGCGCCACTTCCCTGCAATCAATGCGGTGCTAAATTCCCGTCGTGATGACTTCAGTGATACGGTCCGGCAGAACATGCTCACGGCTACGAGTTTCTCGATGCAGTTGTCGATGAAGACCTCGACTTGTTCGGCAACGACGGGCTCGAAACGCTCTTACAGCTAAACCACCTCGTGCTGCTGGGTAGGGGCTACGATCCCCGCGAGTCGGCAGCCACATCTCCGTAACCCGACGGCAATTCTTCGACAACTTCCGCCGATACGTGAAGCCGATTCGCCGGTGGTATCGCAAGCATGAGACGGAAAACCCGTATAAGGTCGCCTCGGAGGTCTATGTGGGCGTGCTTAGCCAACCACAACTTTTTCAAGAAGGCAATCATCGCACCGGGTCCTTAATTGCGAGCGGCATCCTCTTGCAGAACGGTTGCCCGCCTTCGTCCTGACGCGGCACAATGCGGTCGCGTACTTCAATCCGTCATCGGAGATTAAGTTCACAGACAAGCGCACGATCCGTGGCAAGCTCCGTTTGCCCAAGTACGAGCGCGAGTTCCGAGAGTTCCTCCAACAAAAGGTAAACCAGACTTATGTGCGCTAGCGGGGTGATTCCACAGACCAGATCCGCGACAAGGGCGTTACAAAGGCAAGTGGGATAGCTTCCGGATGTGCCGTACACCGGCCGCAATTGGGGACCATGCTCGACCAGCACGGGCAAGTTGATTGGTCCCGTTTTGTCTCAACTCGAATTAGTGAATCAGTACGTCCGGTCTTCTCTACCTGGGCAGCTGAAAACCGATCCCACAATCGCGGTTCAGCTGGAGTGTGAGGGCGCGATCGATGGAACTAATCGGCGTTTTGTTCTGCTCACCTTGCAACGTAATGAAGTTAAGAGTTCCCTCCGTGTACCAATAATCCTGAGCCACCCAAGCGTTGTTCTGGTATGTCAACTTGATCAGATAAAGCGGTCTTCCATTTGCTTGTGGGCAGGAGGTCTGGTCGTGTCCGCCGTACGCATACCCGTAGTTGTCGGATGGATACGAATAAGCATAAGGGTACGAATAAGCCGAGTAAGGATAGTAGGCGTAACCGTAGTAAGGATAGGGATAAGCCCATCCTGCGCCGTAATAAGGCCAGTAGGGGAAGCCAAAACCGAAGACAAAACGGTTCCCTGGATAGTAGCCGCGGAATCCACCCCGAAATCCGTTGAATCCGCCACGGAATCCTGGGCCGACAAAGCCCCCACCCCGGAACCCGCCCATTCCACCACGGTAGCCACCCATTCCGCCGTGGAAACCACCGCCCATCCCGCCGTGGAAACCACCGCCACGCTGAGCTACTGCAGGCATTGCCAGAATGCAACCTACCAAGAGGAGCTGTGCAAATCTTCGCATCATACTTACCTCCAATCGCAGTCGAATGCTGCGCGGGGAGGTGACCCTAGTCCGGCATGCTCGGACCGGCTTTCTCAGCGACAGGGAGCTGAGAAGAGACGTGGTCCCAGTAGTGGTTCATGCCGGCCTACGTAAAGCCTCCCGATATGTTGATGCTGTGTTTGCCGCCCAGCGGCATTTACTCGGGTGCCAAAAGAGGGCCACAAGAATTGGAAGGCCGCGAAACGACGGGCCGGGTAGCCACTAAGATCGGCGAGCGTCGCCGGAACGGACTTCTGCGCCCAACGCATCGTCTACAGGACAGGTGTTCTCAGCCAAGTGGCTCTCCCCCCCAGAACCGTTCGGGACAGTTTTCGAATAGGCGAGTTGCGGCGCCATTGGATAATATCAAGACACTGGAAGATTAGATGCAGCGTGAGCGCTCATTCCCTTTTGCCGACAAGCCAGCCAAATCAAGTTCCAAAGATCGTGGAGTTGATAGGGCTTCCGGATAAAGGCCCAGGATTGCTGGCCGCCGACAGTAGGCAGGGTCGTTTCCTGGCTGTATGCGGTCGTGATAATGACTTTTATGTTGGGCCGAATCCGTCGCAATTCCGCGAACACCTCCGGGCCGCTCATTCGCGGTAGGGTTACGTCAAGCAGAACCAACCCGATGTTTGGTTCGTTGGCCCGAAAGAGTTCCACTGCGGCGATACCATCGATGGCCTCGATCACAGAAAGGCCTTTCTTTCGGAGCATCTTGGAAACTGCAATGCGGAGCGTGTCTTCGTCCTCGACCACGAGGACGGTTCCGTTAACGCTCGCCACTTCATTGGCGGAAGCCTGTGCCACAATGTCGGGGATCTGGCCCTGCTGATCAGTGCAAGGCAGCAGAACCTCAAAGCGTGTGCCTTGACCCAAAGAACTCACGACTCTGATTGCTCCAAGATGACTACGTACGATTCCTTGAACGGCGGCGAGCCCTAGGCCGCGGCCAGTGGATTTCGTCGTGAAGAACGGATCAAAGATCCTAGTTTGCACCTCTGACGTCATGCCGCTGCCCGTGTCGGAGACTTCCAGCTTTTCGTAATTGCCTGGGGGCAGGTTCGCCGCGCCCGTTACATGCGCGTCTGGGTCGACTCTCACCCGCGCGGTGGTGACGCGGATCACTCCGGCGCGGTCTCCGATCGCCTCTGACGCGTTAGTAACCAGATTCATTACCACTTGCCGGATCTGTGCCGGGTTGCCGTGCACGGCAGGCAGACCATCGCCAAGCTCGGTCTGTAAGATCGCGTATTTCGAGATCGAAACCTTAAGGAGCTGGAGTATTTCGTGGACGAGGCGCGAAAGATCGATCGGCTCGAAGGTCGAACTCTCTTCTCCCCCGTAGGTCATCAACTGACGGACGATCTCCCCGCCACGAATGGCCGCAGTCCGCATGGTCAGCAGCTCTTCTTCGGGGAACGAACCCTCCACACGATCAGCCAATGCTAATTCCGTGGTAGCAAGAATACCGCCCAGCAGATTGTTGAAATCGTGGGCAATACCCCTAGCTAGTTGGCCCACACTTTCCAGCTTCTGTCTGGCCAGCGCCTCTTCCTGGGCGCGTTTGGCATCTGTGATGTCAATGCAAGACGCGATGTAACCGGCAAAGACACCATCCGGCGCAAAGCGCGGGACCCCGTTGCACACAACCGATCGGTACTCTCCGTCTGCCCGGCGCAACCGGTACTCGATGCGGCAGTTCCGGCGACCTTCAAAGGACGAGGCGTAACTCGACAAGCAGTCGTCCAGATCATCGGGATGCACACCGTCGGCCCAACCGCCGCCAAGTTCCTGTTCCATAGTCCGTCCGGTAAAATCAAGCCATACCCGATTGAAGAAGGTGGCCTTCCCGTCCGGACCCGAAGCGACGATCATCACCGGCGCCGTATTGGCCAGGTTCCGGAAACGCTCCTCGCTTTCGCGCAGCGCAACTTCAGCCCGCTTCCGTTGCCTCAGGGAGCTGGCCTGCCAAAGCGTCAGGCCCAAGGCGAAGACCAGGCCGCCGATGGCCCAAGTCAACCATCGCCACTTTTTCTCCGCCTGCATCTGCTCATAAGAAGCCCATGTATCGTCCAGCCCGAAATAGTTGTACTTTGCGATCAAAACCGCCAGAATTCCATTTCGAAACATATTGTCGATTTCGCCCTGGATTTGATCAGCTGCCCCTGCCGATTCGAACGTCGACGCTACTCCTGCGTCAAAAATCAGACCAGGAACGGTCTGGACGCGAAGAGTAATTGACGGGCATTCCTGGGACTTCTCTCGTAGTAGGGTCAGAGCAACGCGCGCTTCGAGAAAGCCCGCATCGGCACCTTTACAGACTTGCTTGATGATGTCTTCGATGTCAGGGGCCACCACAATATGCGCCTCAGGAAATTGTTCCTGCGCGATTCTAACGTGAAGCGGTATCTTGAAAACTGCGATGCGGCCCTTAAAGCGGCGGTCCAGATTCGGCGAGCCATCGTGGACGAGCAGAACGTCGCTGCTGTGCATCCACGGCCGGGCAAAATGTACGCGCTTTCGACGGTCCGGCAAATCGACCATCAATGGCCAAAGGTCTACCAGCCCCTTTCGAAAAGCTTCGTCGGAACTCGTCCCCGTTTCAACCCATTCCAGCTTGATTCCGGCTCGTTTCGCCGCTTCGTTCACGGTGTCCACGGCCAGACCGGAAAAACCATTTTCAGTGCGAATCTGGACTGGAGGATTGCTCTCGAACCCTATGCGAAGTGTACGCTGCGGGACAGGCGGCGGGCGAGTCGACAAGTACCAAAGCACGACAACTGCGGCGCTCGCTGCCGCCGCGAGGATCAAGCTCGCTCTTTTCCACCTGCGTGAAACTGACAACAGGTTCACAATTCCGTTCTCCAAACCCGCACCCGACATGTCCAGCAGAGATTCTTCGAAGAGTATACATCACTCCCAAGTGATTGAATCTTGCTGGGGATCCAGTACGCGAAGTGTCTGTCGTAAGGCTCTCGTTCAGGCCGGGCGTCACGTCAACTTGAGATGAGTCGGCCACTCGGACGTTAATTTCTTTCGCGGAACTATACATTTAGAGTAGCGTCGCCGACTCGTACTTCTGCTATGTTTTAGCGCTGACGACCTCAGGCTCTTCTGGCCGTGTTCGAGGGATTTTACAACAACAGCTCGGGCTCGCCTCACCGGCGCACATCGATGGGTTCGGGCGTATGACGCCCATGTGTTCACGGCGCGATCCGCACGTCATCGTGTCCCACGGCGGGATGGTGTTTTCTGCCTGTCCATTGCAGCGACAAGATCCTTGGTGCCTGATCCCCACTGAGAGACCGCCTTGATAGCCCGTGTGAAGGGGACGTCTAGCGGATGTACACGATCCGGGTTGAGGTCATAGATAGCCCCAGCGAGAGGCGTCGGTACCGAAGGGACGAAGACTGTGAACGCCCGTCCTCATGTTCTTCAATAATGAATGCAGGGACGAGGGCCGCCTCAATCTCGGCCAGCGCCGGCTTCCACGCTTGGTCTTGCGTCTTTCCGGTCAATTGCTGAGTAAGACTTCGAAAGAGTCCGTAGCCAGGGATTCCGTGGAGTAGAGAGTTCTCCATTCGCTTCCATGTCGCTCGCCCTGTCGGCGTGCGAACTATGAGCCCAATGAGAAAGCATACAATCAACACGAGCAGGAACGAAAGGACGCGTTCAGCGGGTAACCATTTCGGGAGCAGCTTTGCAAGCGGCCGCACGACGGCTGTGAACGATTTCATTACCCTGAGCAACAGCAAGGCGGCGAGGTAAATCGGAGCGAGGGCGAGCACCGGCACCTAACCTACTCAGGATGAATTCGCTGAGCTTCTTCACACGATTTAGTCCTTTGGACCTGGGATTAGGAGTCGCTATCAGACTTAGTGTTAGATCACCCTAGACGGCTGCGCGCTCACCTGCTCGATGACCGCGGAGGAGCCCTTTGATCAACGCTACTGCAGGGACACGATACCCGTTCCCTGTCGCGCGGCTAACGTAGAATCCAGGTGCTTGCAGATGATCCATGCCCCTCAGGACGCGACGGGCTCGTCTTCCGTCAGTTGTTTGCATCTCCATTAGTAACTTCCCCTTTATGAATTCGAACGTGTCGCCTAGGACCGATTCGTGTTGAGTCGTGACGCGACTATTCGACCAATCACGGAGCTGTGGTCAGCGAGGAGATTCCGATCTGGATTTACAGGACTCATTAAATTTCAGAAACACGATCCCACGATTGCGGCTAAGGACATCGAAGGCCTCGGATCGCCTTTATCGAGTCGCTTGAAACGGAAGGCAGTCCGGTTACTTTTTGCGATCTAACGGTCATTTCTCTAAGGCCAGAGGCAGGCACATTTGCCCAAGAACAAGAAATGAACCGAAGAGGGATAAAGGATCATCTCCCAGCGCGAGCCACTGACAATCAGTCGGCAACCGACAAAAGCTTGAAAACAGAAAAGGAGAACGACCGTGCAAGTCAAGAATCCAAAAGAACTCTTCGTGATGCTGCTCAGCGACGCCAGGCAGGGCACCGAGCGAACGACAAAGATCCTGCAGGAGATTAGCCAAGCTGCCCAGGATCCAGAAATAAAAGAAGCACTAGAGGCAAGGATTTTCGTATCAGACCAAGTCCTTGCCAAAGTAGATCAGTGCTTCAAGCTTATCGGCGAGCAGCCAGTGAAGCTCGGTGGACGTCTCAACGACGTCTTTGTTGAGGACTTCCGACGGGAACTCGCTGAGATCCAGTCACCTGTCGGAAAACACCTCTTCATCCTGACCAAAGTCATCCACTTGAATCACCTTCGCATTGCCGAATACGCAGCGCTAGTCGCGGCAGCCGACATAACGGGAAAACATGGCATCGGAGTACTGCTTGAGAGCTGCCTGGGGGACAAACTTGCGTTCGTTGAACGAACGCGGCGTCTGATACGGAACATCGTCGAGACTAAGGTCCGTGAAAGGATCGCCGCCTGAGAATCTGCTAAACTTCTTGAGTTGCGCCGGCCCGCCGACCAAGTCCGTGCGGGTCGGTGGCGCTCCTGGTGGCCATTTGCCGCATAGTCGCCATCCCGCCGATCTGGCCACGACGTAGTCGGATACGGGGTACGTGACCGCCGAAGCGGCTATTGTCGGAAGAGATCGAAGGTGTTACGATCAATGCCTATGAGGCGAAAGCTGGCCCTTTGGATGCTCACAGCGCTGACTCCGATGGCGAGCGCTGCAACGATTACTTGCAACACCGGCGCCGTCTCGGTGCCAGTCTTCAATCCATCGAGTGTCTCTGGAGCGGTCGGCGATTACACTCTGGATTGTACCGGCGGGACACCGGTGCTGCCGCCCAATCCTGTGCCTCAGATTAATGTCACGTCCTTCATGAATGTCTCGGTACTCAACACGGGGATGGATTTTGACCGACGGCGTGAACATGACAGCCGGCATCCGCGGGCTAGACAACGTGGTTGAGTTCTTGGGTGTACCGTTTAATCCACCCGGTACCGGGCATACTGCTTTCCAGATTGAGAATATCTTGGTGAATCCGAGCGGAGAAGCACCTGGGTTCCAATTCAGGGAACTGGTGGAGATAACGAGCAACATATCGACGACTATCCTGAACCCCGACCAACTGGTAGCGGTAAACGCGACGCCTGAACCATTTACACTGGCGTTGGCTGGTGTGGGGCTTAGCGCTATGTTGTCGTTCGGGCGCCGCCGCGGGGCGGCTTAAGGTTCACAAAGAAATGTGGAGTCTCGCAGATCGCTTGCTAACGCGCGCGGCTCAGAAACATGAACACGCTGCCGATCGTACTGGGACCCACCGCGTTGGGTAAAGAGTGAACTAGCGATTCAAATTGCGCCGCGTGGTTGGGAACGCCGACGCGACTTTACCGAAAACAAAGAGGGCGAATCCGACACTTCAGTTCAAGAGGAGTAAATACAGATCCACGCACTCCAACTCCTGACCGACTGGCTCACCCGCGTATTTGCACTCTACTTTTCTGGCATCATCAGCTTTTGGCAGCAGCGGCCGCGACCGCTCTTATTCCCCCGGCCATGGTTTTCCGGCCTAAACAAATCTCGCACGCCGCCAACAGACCGTCGGGTTGGCGGTTCTGCAAGAGGCTTTGCAAGGAAGATCGGGTCGCTGATAGCGCGACTGCCTTGCGAGGGCCCTCGGGCCACTCCTCAATGACGTGCAACCGATAATGCTCTGCGGCGACCCACTCGGCGTACATAGATAAGCATTTAATGTGAAAGGAGTGGATCTGTCAATGCGACTTAAGGGCAAGAGCTCTGTACCCGTTCTTCTCCCGTATTCAGGCGATTTTGACCGATTATGATCATCCACTTCGTCTGCACGGGCAACATCTACCGCAGCCGGCTCGCCGAAGCGTACTGTAAGTCCAAAGGTGTTGCCGTAAAAGCCACCTGCGCGAGGGCAGACGTTGGCAAAGAAGGCCCCAAACTTACCGAAGGAGTTTCTTAAAGCCTTTTGCAATATGGATTCCGGCGCTTTGCGCATCGATGAGCACACCGATGTTGATCGAAAGGCCGCCGACGGTCTCCGCCGCAAAGTTCTCTCCAAAATTCTTTCCGGGCCGGACGGCGATGCGAACTCCCTTCGCTACCGTATAGTCGATCTCAGGGCCGAGGGTAACCAAAGGATCGCGATCGCTTTCGCGATAATCCACATTCACCGCGTGATCCGGATCGAAGTAGGTTGCGTGCACGTGGCTCCCGAAATAGGCAGCTTGAGCGAATCCGCTGAGTGCGAAATGCTTTCCCATGCGCAAAATCCGGTATTGGATACCAAACCCCAACGTGCGATCGCGGAGGTTTGCTTTGACCCCGTCGCTTGTGGAGTAGCCGGTAATACTCGATGTCCCGGCGAATCCATAGAGACCCAATCGCCCCAAATTCCCCTGCAAGATAACTCCTGGACCGAAAGCGACGCCATCTCGTCCGGCCAGTACGCCAACTTCGATAGGAGGCCCTTTCGGTTCGACAGATTTCAGCGGGGGATCATTCATGTAAGCAGCAGCCCAGAATGCAAAAAGAGCAATCACGCTTCCTCCTATTTGTGAGGGGACGCGTGCGGGCCGAGATAGGTGTCAATCGATCGCCGCATCGATTGTTAGCTGATTCCATCCCTTCCGGTTGATCGATGTGAGCGGATAAGTGGGACACCAGAGGTGTCAAGGGTGCCGCTCAAGCGAGCACGGCCTGTGCTACCGTAATCGCCGGAGGTGATCCCTATGCCGGCACCCGCACGCACAAAGGAACCCCTGGCCAAGACTCCCCTCGAAGAACGAATCCGGCATCGAGCCCATGAGCTTTACGTATGTCGCGGCTACCAATCGGGTTCTGAACTCGATGTTTGGCTCCAAGCCGAAGAAGAGATTCTTCATGCCGAAAAGGACGCCCGTGTTGAGGAAGCATCCGAAGAGTCTTTCCCCGCTAGCGACCCTCCGGCCTACTAATCTTTGAGCTGCCGGAACGATTCCAACGTCCACGCGTCGGCAGCAGTGTTGCGCCGGAGGATATACAGGTTGCCATCATCGGTGCGCACTTTGAAGAACACATCATCTGGGCCGTACCACTGGTCGACCACTTCCTCGACCATGTGGTCGCGCTCGCCCAGTTGAAAACGTACCGGCCGCTCGTCCGCCTTTGCGCCGGCGTAGCATTCCACCCGCAGTTTCATCTGCTTCCATTATCATCGTGACGATCGGCGGCACAACGCCTAACGGGAACTCAGTGATGGACGAGCTATTGCAGAAGGGAATCTTACTCTTCAACAGCTGCGAGTTTTCCAATGCCATGAAGTACTGGAAGAGGCTTGGACGAACGAGGTCGGGCCCCGGCGGCTCTTCCTGCAAGCTCTCATTCACCTCGCCGTCGGTTTCTATCATTGCGAGCGCGCAAATCCTGCAGATGCACGCAGTCAGCTCAAGAAGGGGATACGCAAACTAGCGCTCTATTTGCCTTCCTGCGAAGGCATCGATACGGCGCGCCTCCATCGCGAAGCACTCGCGGCGCTTGAGCGAATCGAGGCAGGCGCGGATACTTCTCCCGCGGATACTTCCCCCTATCCAAAGATTCATCTTTTATGAACCGACCCGGACCACATCACCAAAGCCGTCAAAACCGAGTAGAGCGGGATTGGGCGATAAAATGAAATTGAAGGTAGCAGGAGGAAAGATTCATGCCTCGGCACACGCACCAATACACGATTGCGGACGATGAGGCCGTGCAAGTGATGATTGATAAGCTTCTCAGTTCTGGTCCTCATCAACAGCGTCGTGAGAGACTACTCAAAGCGCTTGAGGAGGCGTCGCGACAGCACCGCGGTCAAAGAGCGCAAGGCATTTTTTCACGGACTGCTGACGGGCTACGCAGTCGCCCTAAAGCTGTGGTAACCAGCCCCCAAGACGCTCGTCGACTGCTGCTCCAAAAAGCCGAGCGACTTCTCCCGCAGGATGCTCATGAAAGCGCGCGCCGGAACGACCAGACCCCAGCGCAAGAATCGGGAACCCGATGCAACTGGACGGGATGAACTACCGCCTCAACTTCACGCCGCCACTCCGTACACAAGCCTCTCCCCGACCCTCACAAACGTCATCCCCGGTGCCTGCGGTTTATGATCCACTGAAAGCACGTCTCCTCCTCTCACCTGTTCCGATGCGATGAGACTCGCTAGAGGCTGAACTATCAATCGGTCGATGGCGCGTTTCAAATGCCTGGCGCCGTACCGAATATCCGTTCCCTGTTCGAGCAGAAATTCTTTTCCCGCGTCCGTCACCGTGAACTCGAACGAGCGATCAGCCGCCTGTTTCATGATCCGGTCCTGTACGGCTTGTAGCTCGATATCCACAATGCGCCGGAGCTCATCGCTTCCGAGCGGTTGGAAAACCACGATCTTGTCCAGTCGGTTGATGAACTCCGGGGTA
>Ga0210401_10003602_pt1 | contig 16471 bp, 11 predicted proteins | sample IncBWH32MmetaG_FD_150866 | JGI IMG/M metagenome (GOLD analysis project Ga0210401, IMG submission 150866) | Forest soil microbial communities from Barre Woods Harvard Forest LTER site, Petersham, Massachusetts, United States - Inc-BW-H-32-M | ecosystem: Environmental > Terrestrial > Soil >... | reverse complement strand
ACCGTGCACGGATGCAATCGTGTAGTATCGCTTCCCGAAATGCTTTGAAAGATGCGGCAATACCTGCAGTTCGAACGACGGCCACATCACCAAAGCCACCGGCAGCAGGTTCAGAACCAGTACCACGGCCTGACACACCCCATGCGCCTTGTAGTGCTTCTTGCGCGCTAGGAAAGCACCGATAATCAACACTGCACCCATCGCGATCTGAATCAGGAGATTTATGTCTGCGCCAAACCCGGCCTCGGTGCCAAGGAAACCTTTCAAGACTGCATCCTCCCCTGTTTCTGCCATTTGTCAGCCACTTCATCCAGACTGCTAGCGGTCGGTTCTTATTCCTCGTGAGGCAATTCTGCTGAAGGTCTGTCTGCATGAGAAAGCGTCGGCAGATCTTCTTTAACCTGCCGTTGGATCAAACGTTTCTTGCCCGGCTTTTCTGGTTTGACCCGCAGGAATAAAACGGCGCGCAAGTTGGTCAATCAGGGTGAGGAGAAACTTATGAATACTCGAAACGCGTTTATTACCCTGGGACTCGTGCTTGCTTCCGTGATCGCGATGCCTGCCGCACGGGCCAACGATTACGATCAGGCTTCGAAGCTTACGTTTAGCCAGTCGGTTCAGATTCCTGGACAAACATTGCCTGCGGGTACTTACTTGTTCGTGCTGGCCGACACTACCAATTCTCGCGATATCGTCGAGATCTTCAATTCCGACCGCACGAAGCTGTATGCGACTGTCTTTACCGTAGGAACCACCCGAGTTCAGCCAACCGACAACACTGCAATCACCTTCGCGGAGCGCGGACAGACGCAGCCTGAAACCATCGTGTCCTGGTTTTATCCAGGAGACGATTCCGGACATCAATTCCTGTATTCCAAGATGCAAGAGCAGGAGCTCGCCCAGGTCAAGCAGTACACCGTGGTAGCTACCGCACAGCACAAGAGCTCAAGTGGGGTGAACGGGTACTGAAGACAGTCGAGCGCAATTCCGACTCAGGTGACTGGCGACGGCACAGTGCCATCGCCAGTCTTTCTTTCGCAACTCTGCAAGGAAAGAATCGCTGCTCGAACTACTCGGGTGATCCTCAAGCCCCGCGCATTTGATTCAACTTCGCTTGTGAATCTCGGCGGCAACCGAAGGGCGACGTCCTCGGGCAAGAGACTCGCGCGATCACTAATACCTTCCAAACGTATAGCCGATCGCGACGCCGTACTCGGGAACGAAATCCCCGCCGAATTGAAAGAAGTTCTTTACCCAATGTCCGTCGAATTCAGGAGAAATGAACAGGCCATCCTTCACGTAAACGCGAAGCCCGGCGGAAAAGTGCAGCTGAAAGTGATTGGAACTCTCCAGGTAAGAGTTGGCATTCGAACAGCCGGCAAAAGCATCGCAATTCTGGCTTTCGTAGAATCGAAGATTCAATCCGCCCAGGCCGCCCTGGAATTCAGGCACGATCCGGCGCGAAATTCCCAGCGGTTCATAGGTCGTGTCGAAGTCGTAGAAAAGCGGGCGGTAGTCGAGCCCGGCGTAGTCGCCTTTACCTCGAAACGAAGTTCGGAATCCGATTCCCCAATGCTGCCAAAGCGCCCAGTCGCCGCCAATGCTTCCAAATAAGCCTGCCATTCTGGGCGTGTTGTATAGGGTTCCGTTTCCAAACGTGTCGATCGCCTTCCCGCTCGATCGGTCGATTGCGGTCCCCAAACCGAAGTAAAAACTTAGACCAGAGAAGCTTTCATATGATCTGCTTGCCGAAGGCCACTTTGGCGGCGTGCCGATTTGATCGGCGCCTGAGCCCGTGGGCGCGAGTGCAAATGAGTCATTCGCTCCGCTCTGTGCTTTGCCTGACTGGGCCGTCGTAAACACCATCATGAGAATCCACGAAACAGAAATGATCTGCTTCAAGACGCGGCCGAGGGGCGGATGGCCGATCTTGTTTGCTGCACCCTCGAAGACGCTTATGGGAACAAGAGTCGCTCTGCTGATCATTGGATCTTGACCGTAAATGTCATCGATGAGGATGGGTTCCCGCTGCTGGCTGTGCCCACCAGGGTCGCGGTCGTGTTGCCCGTGTTTCCGTTGCTTGCGCCACCACCACAGCCAGCAAATCCGGCCAACACGCCGATGATCAACACTGCAAAGAGCGCGACGCGCCGAAGCCGCGGCTGTCGGCTGCCGATCGCAAAGGTCGCGAGGAGCAACGTGAGAGTGAAGCAGAGAAGCGCGGCGATCGTACGCGAAGGGAGAGTGCCGAATCGCCGAACGGGCGCAACGAAGCTCGCCGATGTCGTTGCGACGGTAACTGCGAACGGAACGCTCGTCGTCGTAGACGTGAAGGCGATCGAGCTCGGGCTGAAACTGCAGGTCCCTCCGGTCGGCAGGCCCGAGCAGGCCAGATTGACCGTGCCGGTGTACCCGTTCACGCTGTACGCGGTGACGTTCATCGAGCCCGAGCTCCCCGGACTTGGTATCGTGACAACGGGACTCGAAGAAGACAGATAAAAATTCGGGCCGTAGTTCAGCACAAGGTTGGACGCGTTTATCGAACCAAGTCCGGTCGCCTGGTCGTAACCGGTACTCGCCGAGTAGCCGCTGAGGACGCCGATCGTATCGCCCGAAGTGTTCACCGTGCAGTTCGGTGAGCCCTTCGCGCAGGGCATCGCAATGGTGCCGGAAGTTACATCGACAAAGATGCAGCTGCTCGCCGGACTCCCCGTCGCATTGCAGTTCGCAGCGGTTTGCTCGGCGGCCATTGAATAGAACGCAGGATTGGGATTACCTTGATGCGAAGCCGCGTGTTGATCGAGCAGTGCCATCAGTCCCGCAAAGACCTGTGTAGAGACCGAAGTTCCGCCGACACCTAGAAAGTCCGCGTACGGGCTCGCGAGATTGCACGAGGCGCCGCCCGGGTCCTGATCGGCTTCGCACACCACGTAGAAGTTCTGTATCGTTCCATCGCCCGCAAAGAGCGATACATCCGGCTGGTCCCGCTTTCCGTCATTGGGCACGCCGGCGCCGGTTTGCCACGACGGCTTTGCGTATCCACCCGAGCAGCTCGATACGTTCTGACCGTCCGATGTCGTGCAATTGCTCACACCTCCCGTACCACCTTGCGTGACTACGACGCCGTCGTTCGCCGCTGTCGCGCTGTTGCAGGCGGCTTCAGCACCGCTGAATCCAAGCACCTGGTAGATGATCGAGTTGGTACAAGAATCGTTGTAGGCGATCTCCGGTATGTATCCCTTGGCGGAAGCCTGCGTGCTCGAAGCGTTCGAGCTATTCCAGTATGTCGCGGGATTACTGAAGTCATTGAAATCGGTTCCGCCGACGGCAACGTTCGAGGGCGTTGAGGCAACTCCGTTGACCGCAAGGCCGTACTGAGCGGGCTGCGCGCCCTTCTGATTGCGGTTCACAGAATCGCACCCTGCCGACCCGCTATCTCCGGTCGAAACGGCCACGGTGATCCCTTCGCTCGCCGCCTGGGACCAGAGATTGCTGTAAAACACGTTGCCGGCCGTGCCCAGCGCAAGTTCGCAGGCACCATAACTGAAACTCAGGATCGATGGCGTGGGACTCATCGTGTCGACGATGTATTCGGCGGAAATATCTCCGCCGAAGGAGGTGTTCGTAGAAGGTGAGACGACCAGATCGATGGTTGAACCTGTGGCCACCGCGCCTGACCACTCGGCGTCCAAAACGGCTTCAACTTCATCGTCGGTCAAGCCTGGATCAGAACCCGTGAGAACGACTTTTGGCGGATTCGAAGGCAAGCCGAACAGGCTCCGGAACGCGTTCACATCTCCGAGGCTTATGTTGCTGTCGGAAACGATTGCGATGGTCTCGCCGTTCCCGTTGATGCCGGCATTCCAGAGCGGCAGTACATCGTAAATCGCGGCGAAGTCATAGGGACCTACGGCGTAGCAGTTGCTGCCGTTTCCATCGCAGCCGCCCGAAAACGTAAATTGCGGATGAATCGCGCTGATTTTGCCGGTGGCCCGCTGTTTCGAGAATTTGCCGATGACATGGCTCATCGGCTTTTTATGAAAGTCGTGCAGCGTGTTCACCCCCGCGACAACCGGAGTGAGTGCGGTCGGAATTTGGGGGTTGGCAGAGTTTGCCCAATGCTCGGTGCCATCAGGAAGGACATACCGGTGGATCGTGGTGTGAAAAGCTTGCTCGACTTCGCCCGCCGTGCCGGAAAATTCGATTGCGGTGCGGCCTTGTGAGACGGCGTCTATGTGAAACCCGTGCGACGCAAGCCACGAACTGATTTTCTGGATATCCGCATCAGCCGGGCCGAATTCTCCGGCTTGGGCCGCGGTAATCCACTGATGGTAGTTTGCCGACGATCTGTCTTGCTGCTGAGCGAGCAGCGAGTTCAGGGCTTGCTCCTGCTTTGCACTTCTTTTCAGAACCAGTTGCATGTGGTCCATCGCAAGACTGGCGGGCGCAGCGCCGCGGTCGAACTCGGACCGGGCAAGAGGATGGACGTTTCCCGGAAGAACCGTCAGCTTGGTATCGTCGACGGCTTGAGTGATTTGGGGTTCGACCGCACTGAACTGGGATGAGCAAGTCATTACAACCACAAACAGAACAGCAACAGCGAGCACGACTTTGACCGAAACTCGGTGAGAGGTCTTCACAGTGGTCCTTTCAGGTAGATCAAGACGTGCTTACTGCCGAGCCGAGTTGTCCGAAGTTCTGTAAGTCTTCGGTAAGAAGTCGACTTACAGATGCCTTACAAGTTAGGTGCAGGGAAGCCAATCCGATTGCGGCGCCGCATGAGCCGTGGATGCATCCGTTTTTGCGACGACCGGAGAATTTTGAAATGTCGCTGAATGTTTCGTTCTTACTGCGGCGGTGGTGGAACGTTTGTTTGCTGTCGAGCGGGCGGCTCTCGGTCGGATTGGCCCTGCGGCGGCGGAGGCTGCGGAGCTTGGTCCCGGGGTCCGGAAGTTACCGGCGGCACAACGGCAGGTTCCTCTGGCGCAGTTCCGGAACCAGGATTGGTCTCGAGCGATCCTCTCCCGGCGTAGATGCGGTGGTTCTTGCGCGGCGCGAGTCGCATCATGCGCGGGGTGACCAGTATGAGGAGCTCGGTCTTTTGATCCTGCGTGTTCTGATCCTTATCGATAAGCCCAACGCCCGGAAGATCGGATATTCCTGGATTACCGTTGGCCGTGTTTGAGCGTTGCTGCTGCCGAAACCCGCCGAGGGCCGCGGTTTCGTTCTGGTTGACCCGCACGGTCTGGGACAAACTTTGGCTGCTGATGACCGGTATCGTGTTGATGGACTGGCCCGTCAGGCTGCTCATCTCAAAGTCGAGTTTCAAAGTGACGCTGCTATCCGGATGAATTTGCGGCGTCAGTTTCATCTTCAGGCCGACGTCGAGAAACTGCGCTCCGGGAAAGATCGAGCCGGGCGAGTTGCCTCCCGGTCCGAACAGGGATGTGGAGTTTAGTATTACCGTCGTCTGTTTCGAGCCGCTGTCGGCCGTCGCAGCGTCGGGCCTTCCGTCGCCGTTGAAATCGGCCGAGGTGATCGAGACAGGATTGCTCCCTACGGGCAATTCCGAGAGCGCCGTAAACGATTCGTTGCCGGCGTTCAGCAGCACGGTGACGGCATTGTCGGTGAGGTCTGAAACGGCAAGGTCGGGACTCCCGTCAAGGTTGAAATCAGCGACAGCAATAGAAGTAGGCCCGCTTCCCGCAGAGAAATCTCTGGTCGAGCCAGCAACAAACGTGCCCTGCGCGGCGCCTGCGCTGTTTTCCTGGTTGTAGTAAATGCTGACCGAGTCGCCGCCCTGGTTTGCGACAGCGATGTCGGGGGCGCTATCGCCATTAAAGTCCCCAAGAGCGACCGACACGGGTTTGCTGCCCGTGGCGTAGTCGGTTCGCCTTTGAAACGTCCCGTCGCCATTTCCGAGCAGCACCGAAATCGTGTCGTTTCCCGAGTCAGCGACGACAAGATCGGTATGGCCGTCGCCGTTTAAGTCTGCGGCTGCCAGTCCCGCCGGTGCATAACCGGGCGGCAGAGAAATCGTAATCGGTGTTTTGAAAGTCCCATCGCCGTTCCCTGCAAATATCGAGATTGTGTTGTCTTGCTGGTTTGCGACGGCAAGGTCAACTTCACTTCCTGAAGCCAAATCGTGAAAGTTCGCGGTAATTACCGATACGGGAGCTTTGCCGGTATTGATCGTCGTCTGCTCCTTGAAAGTTCCATCGCCGTTCCCCGCAAGCAGTGACACGGTGTTGGAGTTCTTGTTGGCGACTGCAAGATCGAGGTAGCTGTTTGCGCGGGTGTCAAACTCTCCGGTTGCGATCGACACCGGATCGGCGCCGGTTGCGTAGGTTGCCTGGGATTGGAATGTTCCATCTCCGTTTCCGAGCAAGACCGACACGGTGTTGTCCCCGGAATTGGTCGCAACCAGGTCGCTTGTGCCATTGTCTCGAAGGCTCCCCGCAACGACGCACGAAGGCGCTGTTCCCACGGCGTAATTCACAATTGGCGGAATCGATGAATTTCCGCTGCCCGATCCCGGAGACAGAATCCCTGAATAACTTGAAAGGTCGACAGGAATCCGGTCCCCAACGAAGAAATTGGCGGCCTGGCCATCCTTGGCTCGCAGAACGACCCTTCGCCCCTGGCGCACGAGCGACAATGCCTCGGAAAAGCTGGCGCTCGAGTTCGGAAGTTCTGCAAGAAACGTTGACCCGCCTCCACCTAAGGCCACGACCGGCGGGATGTTTGTGCTCCCGAAGATCTCGTCGATCACGTCAATCAGACCTTCATAGGATTGTTCGGCCTCTGCGACTTCCTGCGCGCTTAGACTGAAGATCCGGCTGCTCTCGGGCGGAGTTATGCCAAGGTCGCGAGCAAAAGACCGGTCGATTTCAAGTACTTCAATCTCCAGAAGCAACTCACCGGGAGGTTGTTCGAGATCTGAAATCAGCGCGGCGGCTACTCGAATGGCTTGGGGAGACGCCCGCACGGTCAGCGTGTGGCTGCGATCGTCCAGATCGGCTCGGGTGACACCGGCAATCTCCCGGATCGTGCGGGTTATTTCGGTCATTTCGGGCGGTGTCTCGGAGGACGGCAGAAGGAACGTCTGAACCAGTGAGATGTCGTAGTCTTTCCGCTTCTGCGACGTGTCTTGGGCTACGAAAAATCGGCTGCTCGTCAGCGGACGCCAGAATGTTCCCGTCGCGACGCCAACCAGTTCGAGAGCGGTCATGCAGTCGACGTCTCTAACTTCGAACCGCGTTGCGGCCGGAGGAAGATCGACATCGAACACGACCTCAAGCCCGAACTCTCGTGCGATTTCCTGATAGACGGTTTGGGCGACCCCGCGAATTTTAAAACTCCTCCTGTTCGCCGGAGAGGGGGGTTTGGGCGAGCCTGAAGTATCGGACAGGTTCGCAGACTCGTTGGATTGCGGTTGGTCAGCCCGAGACGTTTTCGCAACCGGCGCTGTCTGCGGATCGGCACTAGCGGCAACCAGACACATCAGGACGACCCATAGAAGCAGAAGACGCGCGCCGTCTGTGACAATACGCGGTGTCATTTCGCAGAAATGGGGCTGCGGATACTCGAGTGCAGGGAAGGGGCACTGGCAGCGAGGGTGGTGCCGGTTTTTCTCTGAAGCGAGCTCATGCCACTTGGCCGGAGCACCCGGGAGGCGTCAAGGCTCGATCAAACTCCTTGCCTTATTGCGCCCGGGAGCGACGAAACATTTTGGACACGCCGATCGCCAAGATGGTTGGCCCGGGACCTGTAAGAACTGCGTAAGAAGTCGACTTACAAAAACCGTACAACCGGAGTGCTAAGGGTAAGGAACAAACTTGTATCCAGATCGAAATACGGTCAGGATGTGGCGCGGGTTTTTGGGATCTGGTTCCAGTTTCTGACGCAATTGCGCGACATGCAGATCGACTGTCCGCGTGTTCAGTACGTGCTTGTATCCCCAAACATCCTCAAGCAGTGTCTGGCGTGAAAGCCGCTCGTTCGGGTTGGTGATGAAGTATTCGAGCAGGCCGAACTCTTTCGCCGTAAGCTCGACAGTCGTACCGCTGCGCAGGACTTCCGCTTTTTTGACGTCAACGATCAGGTCTCCAAAACAGAATACCGGATCGATCAACTGCGGAGGTGCGTTGCTCACTCTTCGGAGCAGCGCTTCGAGCCTGGCCAACAGCTCGTTCACATCAAAGGGCTTCGCCAGATAATCATCGGCACCAATTTTCAGACCTCTGATGCGATCCTTCACGCTGCTTCGAGCCGTGAGCATCAGGATGGGCATATTGAGACCGTGGCGGCGCAATGCCTGGCAAACATCGAATCCGCTCTTTGTGGGCAGTTTGACATCCAAGACGACCAGGTCGACGCCCCCGGCGAGCGCTTCGGTCACAGCCTTTTCGCCATCGCGACAGGGCGAAACACGATATCCTTCCTTCTCCAAACGCTCCTCGAGCAGAAGCGAGAGTGTAGGTTCGTCTTCGACGAGCAGGATTCTATTGTTCATCGCTCATACTGCCTTGTGCCCGTTGGGCTCGACATTTTGGGACGGAAGGAAAATTGAGAATCGCGTGGTTTCCGCGCTTCGAACTTCGACACTGCCATCGTGGGCTTCGACTGCCCGCTTTACCAGCGTCAGCCCAAGACCAATGCCTGAGATCCGGGACGTGTCGGCCGTTTTACCCCGATAGAAGGGTTCGAAGATATGCGGCAGGTCCTCGGCAGATATTCCAGGGCCATGATCTTCGACCGATATCTCGACAACCTGCTGGTCATGCCGGATCGCATGCCGCGCGCGAATCAGAATTCGTTTGCCTGCTGACGCATATTTGATTGCATTCTGTACGAGGTTTCCAACACATCTCGCGATCAGATGCGAGTCCGCGCTGATCGGTTGGAGGCCCAGGCCGACCTCCACCTCAACCTTCATCCCGGCGCGGACAAGAGCGTCTTCATTGCTTGTGAGTACGTCCTTCACAATCTGTTCCGGCCGAACCTGACTCCGATGCCCCGCGACGTCGGACCGGATTCGTGCAAGCGTCAGGGTCTCCTCAACCATGTTTGAAAGTTCCGCCGCTTGCGTGTGTATGATCTCTCCATACCTATGAGCCTGCTCCGGGTTCGCCACCATCCCCTTTTTCAAATTGTCCGCCGCGACGCGAATGACGGTCAGCGGGGTGCGCAGTTCGTGTGACATTCCAAGGATGAACTCGGCTTGCATTTCCGCTAGTGCACGCGCTCGTTCGGTCAGCAGGACTGCCATCGAGACACCTATCGCCAAGACGAGCAGCACTGTCCCGCTCAGAATCAGGTTCCGGCGACGGAGCGTTGCCATGGCTTGGTCAAGCGAGCCTTCACGATACTTCGCAAGCAATTCCCAGGATTGGTCCGGGTTGCTGGCGATCGGCGGCACCGAGACGGCGCATGTCGTTGGCTTCCGGGCGAGAATTTCCGAGACGCTGTCGATCGATGGCAGATTAGTCAGGGCCGCAGCACTCGGAGTGGCTGGCGCCGGAGAACTGGATACCGAAAAACAATCCGGCCTCAGCTCAAAAAGTTCTACGCTCTCGTCCGGTTTTGCAAATCCGGCGGGCAGAGGCTGCGACTGCGCGGGAAATACCACACTTGAGGACGTCCGGTTTCGGTCGACTACGATCAGATCGAAATCCGAGCTCATCGGGCTCTGAAAGTAACGCCGCACGATCGCAGGCAAAAACGTCCGGCGGATGTAGCCCGCGTCGAAGACGACAACAACCCACTCTGGCGGCCCGATTGCGCCGGCAGACCTGATGATCTCTGTCTCCTCAAACGGTTCCTTCTCAGGTGGGCGTACGAGCATTCGTCCGGCAACACGGGCCGCAGACAACATGAGCGGGAAGGCAAACGCGGGATTTCCGTCAACCGTTACCTGGGGACCGGACGAGAAGAAGGTGCCGACGCCCGCACCGGTTGAGAAGACCTGAATCGCCGCCGGCACGGCGACCGACGCCGTGACTCCGCCAAACGATGCTCTGGGCGGATTTTGGCGCCATTCGACCGAACGAATCGGCGGTTCTCCCGGAGCGACCGGTTTTGGAGGGTTGTCGCCGTTATTTGTCTCGATGGTGTACACACCCCTGATCAGATTTGGGTAAGGAGCGTGTCTGAGCCACTCGTTGTATCGCTCGGCGTAGCTTGCGTGCGCCAAGGGAAGCTGAAAAGTCTCAATCGCGCGTGTGATTTCTACATCGAAATCACTCTCGACGCTGGAAAGAGCCGACGTGAGATTGGCTTGTGTGCGCTCACGCTGCGCCTGGGCAACCTCATTGATCCAACGGTATTGCAGGACAGCGAGGACACTTAATGTGATCAGAAGACCACACAAAAGCCACGAACGATGGGACAAGCATGCGGTCCACGATTGGCGTCTTGCAGCGGTCAACTATGTGCCTCCGGGTCACTTCATTCGACGCTCGTCCTCTGCGAGTAGTTGGCTGAAAGCGGAACGCCCAAAAGGCCACTTGCTCGACCAAGTAGAGCCTGTTCCATCGGCCGCCCCTGGTTCACCAGGAGAGGCCGTATCAGCAGCCTCGCTCCATTTCAGCAAATCGACGGGCTCCGCGACAATATACCCTTAGATATAGGTAGGGTTGGGAGAGAACGCCATCTCGTCCGCCGCGGCTCTCAAAGAATTTCAGGCGGTGTGGCGCAGAATCGCCGTCACTTGGCCAATCACCTCAGCATCGATTCCATTTCTTAGATGCAGGGCCGTCTGTTGGGTGAAAGGGCGGGAATGAATTGTAAGTGTCTGCTGGTCCAAAGTGCAGCACCCGCAAAGATAGCTCCCGTCGCGCTTAAGGATCAGATAGATCGGCTGTTCCCAAAGCGTCTTGCGATTCGGGCGGATGGGATTCTTGACTCGTCGGTTGACGGCGACCAGCGACGCATTGACCAATAGTGGATGGATAGGGGTTTGGTCTGCGCCGACCCAATAGATATCGGAAAGCGACAGGTTCTTGAGGCCGGTCACCGCGTCGAGCGCTCCTTGCAAAAAGACGGGAATCTCTCGCCAATGCTCGAGAAAATCGCGCAGGAAGTTTCCGGCTGCGCCAACCGTGCCGCGATTCAGGTTCCGAGGCTTCGATCGACTATGAGACACCTCAACCGTTTCGGGGATATGGTCGCTGCCCAGTTGCTCGAGAGGGAATTCGGCGGCCTCCATAAAATTCCAGAAGCCCATCGAATATAAAACGCAAAGCGAAACGATCTTGTGAACGCCACGCGGCGCTCGGCTGCGGTTTTCGTAGTCCGACAGCGTTCCGGAGGCTGCGAAGTACCTCGAGTTCCCCAGCAAAGAGGCTATCGAGCGGCTGAATTTCGATGCTTCGTGCAACGAAAGTCCGGCTCTTGCCCGCGAAGTACGAATCAGTGTGTTGAGACGTGTCGCTCGCAACCGAACATCTGCGGCTGCTTCGGTCTCGGCCGAAGAGCTCACCGCCGCCGGAACCCCTTGGTTAGTGACAATGCGGATTTCAGCATCAACGACTCCAAGAATCGAAACGCCGTTACCCGAACCAAGTTCAATGTGCGAGAAAGGAAAATGCGTCGAGCAAAGCGCCAATCGGCCTTCGCGGTCGCGCCGCAGATGACCACAGTGGAGTCGCGGCCCGTGTGCCGCAAGGAAAACGGCTTTGCTGCATGCCGGTCCGAGCGAACCGAGCGCTTGAGCAGCGGCCTCACGGTTTATCCTGACAACACTTCCCGGGGCGATTTCCGGAAAGGCGTATGCGTCGTCCTGCCCCACTCTGGCATAAAGGAATTGCCGCTCGCTCCGTGCGAGCAACTCGGCCGCTCGCAAGTGCGGCCCATGTGCCAAGATCCGACCCAGCGGGCAGATTTTCCCGATTTCATCGAGGCGGCCGCGCTCGACAAACCAGGGCACCTGTTTTTCTTCGTCGTAGACCGACGTGTCGAGCAAGACCGTATGCCGTCGAGGCAAGATCAACTGCAAACGCGGAATATCGTCGAGCGAAACATCAAACACTTTGAGCCATTCGCTCAACCGATAACCGGAAATGCGGCTGAGCGTCACCAGTTGTTGCATACTCGGACGGCGCCTCAATTGCGAGATCTCGTAGTACATCTTTTCGGGAATGAAATATCGCGACCGACGGCCAAACAAGACCGCCGACTGGGACGACACCCGGGCGAGCGACAACCCCCGCCCCCGCAGAATCTCCCGGATTCGAGTCGTAAGCTCCATCGGCCTGGTAGGTCCCGCGTTATATCGGAGCGACGCAGACGTGCGCACCAAATTGAACCGGCGGCCGCAATTGCGACCGAGCGGAAAGTTTTACCGAGCAAGAGGAGCCATCTGTGTACCTAAGGAGATAAGTGGCTGTAGATTTATTCCGATTGAGAGCAGGTTCGTGTCTGATGGACGAGCGCAGGCCAAACCCTGGTGCCGGTCAGAAGTTGAAGGCTCTCCGTGTGCGCCTGGGGCTATCGACCCGCGATGTCCAGAGAGAGAGTGCGCAGATTGCCGCCGAAAAGCGGAACCAGGAATACTACCTGTCGCATGGATGGCTGACCGACATCGAGCGGGGAAAGTTCACGCCAAGCATTTTCAAGCTATACAGTATGAGCGCGATCTATCATCGTGGATTTTCGGAAATCGCTTCGTACTTCGGTATCGAGATCGGGGACCTGCGGCGCGACAGCGCTGGCATTGGGCTGCCCAGAACACATTTGATCGATTCGGAAAGTCAGGATGAAACCGACAAGGTATCGCTTCCGGTTGAATTGAAGGACAGCTTTCGCTTCGAGAAAACTAGTCTGCTGGCTCGAGTCGTCGAAAAATGGGATGAAGTGCCGGTCGGATTGCTGCAACACCTGGATCTGCGCAAATCGATATACGGCTATATCGGTCTGGAGGATTTCACTCTGTATCCCCTGATTCGGCCTGGATCTCTGGTGCAGATCGACGCCAAGGAAAGGAAAATCAGCTCGGCAACCTGGACAACCGAGTTCGAGAGGCCGATCTACTTTACAGAACTGAGAGATGGCTATGTGTGCAGCTGGTGCGAGGTTGACCGGGGACAACTGATCGTGATTCCTCATCCTCATTCTCATCAGGAAGTGCGCCGGTTCGACTACCCTTCGCAGGCCGAGATTGTTGGACGCGTCACGGGCGTCGCTATGCGCATCGTTGTCGAGCGCGAAGGCGAACGCCGACAATCGCCGCGCGATCGATGACTCAAGCCTATCTCGCGCAGCCTTCCCAATACGGTCGAGAAATTCGTGCCAAACGCCGCAGGAGATCTCGAGCGCGTCTTCGAGGCCAGGCGCGCCAATCTGAGCTTGTACTGTTCGATGAGAAGTTGCCCGAACTGCGGGGACTTTGCTGCAGCACAGTTGCTCTCGGGCGGTTCGAGAGATCCACGACGCGCCGGTGAAGCTCATCCGTGCTATCCCGGCTCGAAGCGGAGGTCGCCTTTAGCGTCATTCAAAGAGGGCCTCCATTCTTGCGGGCTCCCCCTCTCCCTTCACCACTCTTTCCCAAATCGCACGGACCTCGGAATAATCCACAAAAATCGAGGTACCCGTTGACGCTAAACGTCTCATAACCTCGGCGTGAATTCCCTGCAGCCCGCGCGCGCGGATGCCCGGTTCCCTCGCGACCGCCGCTACCAGGTTTTCAAGATCAATATTCTGTGATTCCATCCACGGTTCGCTTGTTTTCATCCTGGACAGAGGCTTCCGCAGATTGAAAACGACATCAAAATGGGCCACGTCTTCCTTATCAGCCCGCCCCTTGTAACCTTTGTGGCTCTGCTGCCGCCGGTCGAGCGACGTTGCTTCATGAAACTCAAAGCCTGCTTCATCCGCCGAATCCCGAATCGCCTCCCAAATCTTGCTGTCGGTGCTGTGAAAAACGATGGTGGCCCACCCACCTGGTTTGAGGACTCGAACCAGTTCCTGCATCGCTCCGGTCATAAGTGACTTATAAACCTCTACCGATTTCCCACCCTCGTTAATAGAAAGCGACCGGTTGACGACCACCTCCTTGGTGGGATCGGTCAGTTTTCCAAGCCACGATTCCCAAACCAGGTTGCAGTCCGCATAAAAGATGTTCGATCCGAATGGCGGGTCGGTGAAAACATAGTCGATCGAAGAATCTCCTACGGTTGACAACTCGGTCGCACTTCCAAGCAAAATGGCAGGCAAATCCGCCGCATCGGGTCTGAATTTCCTGTAGTAGCGCTCCAACTGCTTTACTTTGTTGCGCAGGACCTCCAAAACGTTCACCTCGGACGATAGCTGCGGAATATAGAGCGTACCGGTCAGCGGACGTTGTCCGCCGCGCGCATTGAAGCGCCGCATCCGCGTCCCGTGCCAAGCTGTATTGGTAAAGGCGAAGGCTAGGGCCTGTCTGATTCGATCGTCCGGAATGGGCACGATCTGCTGCCAAAGAAGCGCGAGTGCCTCCAAATTTCGGGCGGTATATAGATCTGCGACCGAACTCACCCCTTTGCGGTGCAATGCGCACCGCCGATACATCTCTCGATCGCGCCCTAAAGGTGCCGAGGGAAACCAAGCCGAAATCGATTCGCGTGTAAACCTAAGCGCACGGCGCGCGTCTTCGGCAGAAGCAGCCTTCTCAAAGTGCCTCCCGGAACTGGTCTGGTAGGAAATCCAAGCCGGCACCGAGCCCAGCGTCTTCAATCCGAAGCGGCTTAACTCCCTCGAACAGTTCGGGCACTGGATCGTGCGGCCGAGCCGCCCTGACTTCCGATCAATGGCGTCCCACAACAAGAAATCGCTCGAACACTTGGCGCAGCGATGTTGCGTGCTCCACAGCGTCCAACCGATTCTGCCCTTCGAGCCGTCTGTGTGTTGCGTTTCGTACAGATCATCGAAACGTTCCCGCACCCGATCTTCCAGCTTTCCGAATGCACGGCTGAGCGCATCCGGGTCCGCCGGCCGCGTATGGTTCCAGGAAAGATGCACTGCCGCGGGCGATAGATCATTGAGGATTGCGCGCCTCCGGCCAAGTGCCGCTGCGACACCGGTCATGCCCGAGCCGCAGAACGGATCAAGTACCACATCGCCGGGCTTCGTATAGTGTTCAAGGAACGGCGTAATGGCTTCAGGAGGTACCTTGGTGTGATAACTGTGCGCGAGATAGAAAGTGCTGTTCCGCCCGCCGGGAATCTGCATCGTCGGGAACGCTGACTTGGCGCTCGCGTTTGACCGGGATTTTGGTAATTCACTTCCGGACGTCAAATATCCGTCCATAAACTTCGCAGCAGCAGGATTCTTAGTCCCGGCCATCATGAACGCTGACCTCTAGTATCCATCACTTTTGCCAATCAACATATCCCTTGGCGAGCGTATTGCCGGACTAAATCTCGGCACCCTCATCAGGAGCGAGATGAGCAGACGCGGGGATTATTGGCTGTTCAGCCATGACCCCGACGCCGGCACAGCCGCCTGTCCACGCGACAAGTGGGGCAGTTTCTACTGGCGCGCAGACCGTCGTTAAACACTCAAGGTCAATCCCGCTCTAATGGTGAGAGAAAACGAATAGCCCAATTACCAAGACGATGATTACGACAAAGACCGCGTTGTTCTTATTCTCTCACCGTTGCAGACGGCGTTCATATTCAAGCGCAACTCTCGTACGAGCTGCCAGAGATAGGGGAAATGTATTTTACTCGGCGGTAATAGACAAGGGCTTGCGGCCACTCTCGAACGTGGTATTTGCTGACGGTTCTATGGCGAGTGACGCTGTTCAACCCGCGGTATACGGGGAGTGTGGGTTCTTTCTTATCAGCGCCGTACTTGCGACCCCGGCCTGGCGCCACCAACTTTCAGTAACGTGCACGACAAACGCGTGAATCCGATTCTCGCGCTCAGCGGACGGAAAATGGTCCGACGATGTTTCGCAGGCCGTTCAACGACGCTGCGAGTGGGAGTATTGGCTCGGGTCTTCGGGGGCTCGCTGCGTTCGTCCTGAGATATTCAGTCCTTACGATACGGCCCGGCCTAGGTATTAGGTGCGTCGGCGTCGAGAGACTTTTAGCGTCCAGGCACATGGCGTGCAGCAGACCGGAAGCTAGCAGGTCGACAAGACCCGAACCCGGGCTTTCGTGATTTGTTCTGGAGGTCGGCTGGACGGCACGGTCGGGCGTGGGGCAGGAGGTGGGAGTCCCATTGTTCACCAGGCCAAAAAGAGTGCCGGTCATGGAGCAAAAAATTCGGTCCGGAATTGTTTCTTCCGCTTGCTGTTTTTTTTAGAGTCTCAATTGGGACGGCAATTCTCGTAAGGTCTTAACGAACTTTGCAGTCCTGGTACGTCAGATGTCGGGTAACGCGAGCCCACAGGAGTTACAGCCAAACAGTTAATTCAGCGTTGGCTCCTCGATGTGATCGATCACGATTGCAAAGATTGCTCAAGGCCCCACCGCCGGACGCTCAAGCG
>Ga0210401_10003601_pt1 | contig 16489 bp, 16 predicted proteins | sample IncBWH32MmetaG_FD_150866 | JGI IMG/M metagenome (GOLD analysis project Ga0210401, IMG submission 150866) | Forest soil microbial communities from Barre Woods Harvard Forest LTER site, Petersham, Massachusetts, United States - Inc-BW-H-32-M | ecosystem: Environmental > Terrestrial > Soil >... | reverse complement strand
CAATTTGCTATCCGGAAAGGTGGCGGCGTAGAAGCGCGCCGCCTCGTGCGCGTCTTTGTCGTACCAGAGGCAGATCGTATTCTTCGGCTTCATGATCGTGTGCTCCTTTTCTTTTTCACTACTACTTTTCTTTTGATGTGCCTCAGGCCCGAACCCAAGACCGGCTAGAACTGGCACTCTATGAGGTATTTTACACCGCAGCTGTGGATTGTCTTTCAGGGGCCTCGAAGGAACGCTGCATTCAAGACTTGGGGTCGCAGGTAAACACAAGCGCGTTTATAGGGACCAAACGGGCTAACTCAAACACTCCTACCTTTCACGATGGCGTGTGCATTCGCTGCGAGATAAGCAACCGCCAAAGAGATCACTTTTAGTTGTGCATCTTCTTAATCCTCCTTTTACCGGCCTGCATCTCCGCGCCGATACTCTTCGGTTAGCTCATCAAGCGAGGTCCACACCTTAGAGTTCAGACCATCCTCCGTCTACCGGAAGCTCGGCGCCGGTCGTGTAGGTCGCATCGAATGCGAGGAAGAGGACCGCCTTCGCGACTTCCTCCGACGTCCCCCAGCGCTTCATGGGAACCATGCCGGTCATCTTCTCCCTAAGCTGGGCGGCCGCGTCTTTATCGGGGAACATCTTGCCCAAGATCGGCGTGTCGATGGGGCCGGGCGTCACCGCGTTGACGCGAATCTCGCGAGGAAGCAGCTCAGCGGCGAGCGTCCGAGCGAATGATCGCAGCGCGGCTTTGGCGGCTCCGTATGCGGCGTTGCCGGGCATTCCCTTGACGTTGGCGATCGAGGTCGTGAGGACGATAGACCCTCGCCGGTTTATTAACGGCGTGAGCTTCTGCATCGTGAAAAGCGGCCCTTTGGCGTTCAGGTTGAACATCTCGTCGTAGACAGCCTCGGTCATGCTCTCAAGAGGGGCTCGGATGCTGAACCCGGCATTGACGAAGAGCAGGTCGAAGGTGTCGAACTCGGCCTTCACCCGACTGGCGAGAGCGTCGATTTCCGTCAATGAACGTGCGTCGCTTGAAACCACGAGGGCGTCCTTTCCAAGCTCTTTTTGCGCCGAATCCAGTCCGGCCTGTGACCGTCCTGTCAACAGAACACGCGCACCCCCGTCGAGGAGCATCTTCGCCGTCGCGAGCCCCATGCCGCTGGTGCCGCCGATGATTACCACTTTTTTATCTTTATAACGTTCCACGTCTATTCTCCTTGCGAGGTTCGGGTTGCTTTGCTGATTTTGAACTGTTTGGTATGATAATCAGGGGCAGAGGCTACGGTCAAGGGATTTTTGAACTATTTATTTCAAAATACCGATAGGACCCTGTGGACGACCACGTAGCTCCGCAATCGCCTGCTGATGGTCACCGCAACCATTTCGCCGCGACCGGCGCTCCTTCAGGACACCGCGCTTAAGGATGCCGTGGAAGAGAAATCGACGCCAGAGACCTTAACGACGGCCTGCCACGCGGCTTCCTGATTGGCGCGATCGTGAAGGTGTAGGTGGCGCTGCGCCTCAATTGGGCCAGTGAACTTCCCTTTCGCCGACGCGAAGAATTGCCCTGAGACATCGGTTCCGAACTCCGACGCCTGGAGGTACCGACGGGCCGCAGTCTCCGGCGTCTGATTCATGCCGGGAATGTGGCTCACGATAGGGATGAACAAATACCTTAACGCCGGGCCAGCGCTTCGCACCACCTTGGTGTCGGTCGCCGCACCGGGCGAGACCGCGTAGACGGCCATGCCGGAGGGTAGCCGGCGCGCCAGCGCCGCGACCCACCAAGCGATGATGAGCTTCGCGTCGGCATACGCATTGTTGGGCACGTACTTCACGTTCGGCCCGTTGCGCAGCAGGGCTTCCACAGCGGCGGTTCGGTCACCCTGGTGGTGTTTGGCCGCGAAGGCTGGCACGTCGGTGTATTTAAACATGGGTACGCCCCCTCGGGCAGGTTCCGCGCCGGCAATAACAATCCTCGCGTTGGGGCTCAGCAGGTTGGCACTGAGCAACCCGACAGTCAGTTGATGATGGCCGATTAGGGGGGCCTGAGACGCCTCGATGCCCGAAGCAGTGAGTGCGCGCTTCTTGAATGGAACCAACCCTGCATTGAGCAGTAGGAAATCGATCGGCTGACCCCGCTTGACCAGCTCGGCGAGGGCGGATTGAACGCTGGACGGCGAGTCCAAATCCAGCTCCAGCGGCGTGAAGACCTTTCTCTTGGTCTCACCCGCGAGTTGAGCGGCCGTCTCCTGGACCCGGGCCAGACTGCGGCCGGTGACGATGATCTGGCGGCAACCCTTGGTGGTAAGCATGCGGGCTGCCGCATAACCGAGCCCGGAGGTGGTACCAGTGACGAGCGCGATCGAATGTTCCATGGGCATCTCCGTGGTGAAGTGTGAAGGCCGAGCCGCGAGGCAAGAAGCCGGCTTGCTAATTTCGAACTATTCGGTTATATATTGTGAGATGACCATTGTCAAGGAGTTTTGAACTAAATGATTCAAAATACCGCTAGGCCGCGTGGTCGACCGCGCAGCTTCGACGAGACGGGGGCGCTGGAAAAGGCGACTCAGGTGTTCTGGTCGAAGGGCTACGACGGAGTGACGATTGACGATCTCGTCGCCGGGATGGGTGTGGGACGGCCGAGCCTGTATGCCGTCTTTGGGGACAAGCGGGCGATATTCTTGCGCGTCCTTAGGGCGTACGCAGAACGCAAGGGCGCATCAGCCGCGAAGGCACTCCTCTCGCCACAGAGTCTTCGCGACTCGATCGCGGACTTTCTGAGGTTCGCCGTCGAAAGCGCGACCAAGAAAGGGTCCGCCCGGGGCTGCCTTATGATGTGCGTCGCGCCGCTTGTGGACGACGCTGAGGTTCAGAGGTTCTTGCAGAGCGCGGTCGCGGGCGGCGCGGCGCTGGTGGAGCGGCGTTTCCGGGACGGGATCAGCGCGGGAGACATCCCGCCTGACTTTCCGGTAGGCGTGCGCGCGATACAAGTCACGGATTTTGCTCGTGGCCTGACCATGCGCGCGCAGATAGGCACACCGCGCAAGACGCTTCTCAGGGATGCCGAGGAAGCGGCCGACTTGGTGCTCCTGCCGGGCCTGAAGGCCATCGGGAAGCAGAAGCCTACCCGTTTATGAAGGATTGTTGACACCCGCCGCAGCAGTCGTCAAACTGTCTGCCAGCAGTTCTCTCCGTGAAACGCGGATCCCGAGAGGAGCCAGCATTGCGAGCCGATGGACGCGCAGCCGATGATTTGCGCCCGGTAAAAATCATTCCCGATTTCATTTCCAACGCAGAAGGCAGCGTGCTAATCGAAGAAGGCAACACGCGCGTGATCATCACCGCCACAATCGAAGACGGAGTCCCTTCGTTTCGAAAAGGTTCGGGCAAGGGCTGGGTCACGGGTGAATATGGAATGCTGCCGCGCTCCACGGAGGAGCGCACCCCGCGCGAATCCGCTCGAGGCCGCCAATCAGGACGCACACTCGAGATTCAACGCATGATCGGCAGGGCGCTTCGCGCCGTCACTGACTTGAAAGCGCTCGGCGAGCGCACAGCATGGCTCGATTGCGATGTGATTCAGGCTGACGGCGGCACTCGCACCGCTTCCGTAACGGGAGCGTTCGTGGCTCTCGCTCTGGCCTTCGAGCGCATGGTTTCAGCTGGAATGATTCGTTCTGTGCCGCTGTTGGACTCGCTCGCGGCCGTCAGCGTTGGAATCGTGGACGACCAGCTCTTGCTCGATCTTGCTTACGAAGAAGATTCGCGCGCGCAGGTAGATATGAACGTCGTGATGACGGGCGGCGGCCGTTTTGTCGAAGTGCAAGCCAGCGCAGAGGGCCGCACCTATACGGATCGTGAGCTTCAGCAACTGCTGGCCCTCGCTGCCGGTGGAATTCGTCAGCTCCAAGAAGCGCAGCAGGAACTTCTGCACATGAATTTCAGCGCACGATCGCGATAAGGTCCCTTGAGCTCGCTTCAACCGATTGAGGTATTTCTCGCATCGTCAAACCCGGGGAAATTGCGCGAGTACCGCGTTCTTACGGGCAACTCCCCAATCGAATTGGCACTCCTCCCAAGTTTCAGTGAGATCCCACCTTTCGAGGAAACTGCGCCAACTTTCGCCGAGAACTCCGCGGGAAAAGCTCTGCACTACAGCCGGTTTGCGACGGGCACTGTGTTGGCTGACGATTCTGGCTTGGTCGTTCCGGCCCTGGGCGGCGCTCCCGGCGTCTATTCCGCGCGTTATGCCGGTCCTGGAGCGAGTGATTCCGATCGAGTGCAGAAGCTATTACGGGAAATGAGCGCACTGAGCGGCGACGATCGCAAAGCGCGTTTTGTTTGCGTCACCACTCTCGCGCAGAATGGGCGCGCTGTCGCTGTCCTATCGGACTCAGCGGAAGGTGTCATAGCTAAGGTGCCTCAGGGCTCCGGCGGCTTCGGCTACGATCCCGTATTTTTCTTTCCCCAACTGGGCCGCACCTATGCCGAAATCACGCGCGAAGAGAAAAATCAATACAGTCATCGTGGTAGGGCCTTTCGCAAGGCGATTGCATTCCTGGAGGGGCGCATCCCCTAGAGTCCTTTTTCTTCCCTACAGAATCAAATAGCTTGCTCCGAAACTCTGGGCTGCGGGAGAATAGCTGGTCTGCCCGCCGAGGTGACTTCGTGGCAACTTCCAAAGTCGCGCCGGATCTTCTTTCAAACTTGCTTTCGCGAATGGCGGATGCTCGCGCCCAAACCGATGCGCTTTTCGAGATCTTGCCTCCTAATTCTTTCTACGAGCGCCCGATTGCAGAACGCCATCGCCTGATTTTTTACCTCGGACATCTGGAAGCTTTTGATTGGAATCTACTGAGCGGCCCTCTCGAACTCGGCACGCACGATGCCGCGTTCGACAAGCTCTTCGCATTCGGAATCGATCCGATCGGCGGCGGCCTGCCCACGGACAAGCCCGGAGACTGGCCGAACATCGCGAAAACCGAGAAATATAAAACGAATATCCGCGCCCGTTTGGATGAAGCGTTGCGCAAGTCCGATCGCAGTCGCGAACCGTTGCTGGTCGACGGCACCTTGTTGCACGTGGCCATCGAGCATCGCTTGATGCACGCTGAAACGCTCTCGTATTTGCTTCACAATTTGCCACTCGAGAGAAAAATTCCTCATCCCGCTCCGATGAGCGACCCGCGGCCCGCGCCAGCTCCCCGCTGGCTGACAATTCCTGCGGGCACCGCAACCCTTGGAAAATCGCGAAGCGACGGCAGCTTCGGGTGGGACAACGAATTTGAGACTCAGCAGATTTCAGTTCCCGAATTTTCGATTAGCGCGTTTCCGGTGACGAATGGCGATTATATGGAATTCGTCCAGGCATGTGGCTACGAAGATTCCCGTTACTGGCGCCCCGAAGACCGGGAATGGAAACGCCAGCAGCGCCTCGATCATCCCCAGTTCTGGGTGCCGCGCTCGAGCTCAACGGTCACCGATCCTGACACGCAATGGGAATACCGGTCCATGTTCGGAGTTATTCCTCTGCCGCCATCGTGGCCGGTGTATGTGAGTTATGCGGAAGCTGCCGCATTCGCGCGCTGGGCCGGGAAGAAGTTGCCCACCGAAGCGCAGTGGCATCGAGCCGCATACGGAACGCCGCAAGGTGTGGAGCGCGAGTATCCGTGGGGCGATGCGCCTCCCGATCACTCACGCGGAAATTTTCACTTCAAAAGTTGGCACGCGGCGCCAGTCGACGCGCATCCCGCCGGCGCGAGCGCGTTCGGCGTCCAAGATCTGCTTGGCAATGGGTGGGAATGGACTTCTACACAATTTGGCCCGTTTCCCGGCTTTACACCCTTTCCCTTCTATAAAGGTTATTCCGCCGATTTCTTTGACGGCAAGCATTTCGTGATGAAGGGAGGATCGCCCCGCACCGACGCATCGATGCTGCGGCGATCATTCCGCAATTGGTTTCAGCCCCACTACCCCTACGTCTACGCCACCTTCCGGTGCATCGAGGAATAAATCATGTCCAGTTCCCCACGATTAGTTCCTACAACCGTCTCTACACAGGTTCTATCCGAGTTTGCATCCGATGTAGTCATCGGTCTTAGCCAACCGGGACAAAAAGAACTGCCTTCAAAATATTTGTACGATGAAGTGGGCTCGGGGCTGTTCGACGTGATCTGCGTGCTGCCGGAATACGGGCTGAGCCGCGCTGGAATGCGGACACTGAGCCGACATGCGGGAGATATCGTTGACCGTTTGCCGAGTCCGGTGATCGTCGCGGAATTAGGAAGCGGCAGCGGCCAAAAAACGAGACTGCTTCTGGAAGCGCTCGCACGCAAGCAGCGCGTGAACTACTACCCGATTGATATTTCGGGCAGCGCTCTGAGCCGTTGCCAGCAGGAATTAGGACAGATCGACCGAGTCAGCATCGTCGGCTTCGAGCGCGCGTATTTGGATGGCTTGCAGGAAGTAGCAGCACGTCGTCGCGAAGGCGAAAAAATCTTCGTGCTGTTTCTCGGCAGCACGATTGGTAATTTCGATCGCCCAGCCGGAGATCAGTTTCTGCGCGAAGTGCGAGCGATCCTGCACGAAGGAGATGCTCTGCTGCTTTCGACCGATCTTGAGAAACCGGTGGACATGCTGAAGTTGGCTTACGACGATCCCGCAGGGGTTACGGCCGCGTTCAACAAGAACCTCCTCGCGCGCATTAATCGCGAACTGGCAGCCGATTTTGATCTCTCGCGATTCGAGCACATTGTGCGCTATGACGAGTCGGAGCGGCGCATCGAAATGCATTTGCGTTCCACGGTATGGCAGCATGTGACGATTCGCGGAGCCGGATTCGGGTTCTATCTGCGCGAGGGTGAAACGATCTGGACCGAAAGCTCGCACAAGTACGATTTGAAAGAAGTGGTCGAGATGGGCGAGCGAACCGGATATCGCTGCGCAGGCCAGTGGACCGATTCCGAATGGCGCTTCGCGCAGAATCTTTTCTTCGCTTCCTAAGACATCGCGATCCGTGCGGTTCGAGCCATAGCATCGCTATGCTATAGTTCTGCGCTCGATGGCAAATTCCAAAAACAAAGCTCCGAAAAAAGAACCGCGCGCTAAGAAAGCACCGGCGCCGAGTCGCGCGGCAAAGCCTTCGGCACGGCCAGCGAAGCGCTCATCGCGCCACAGCGTATTCGGCCGCGGCCCAAACCCCGAGCGCGTGAAAGCGATTCTGCATGGATTGGACGAAGCGTATCCAGCAGCCACCTGCGCGTTGAAGCACGACAACCCTTTCCAACTCCTCATCTCCACGATTCTTTCGGCGCAGAGCACCGACGTACGCGTGAACATGGTTACGCCGGGGCTCTTTGAGAAGTATCCGACTCCGGCCGCGCTCGCGTATGCGAATCCGCGCGATATCGAAGAAGAAATCCGCTCGACCGGTTTTTACCGCAACAAGACGAAATCGATCCTCGGCGCCAGCAAAAAGATCGTCGAAGAATTTGGCGGAGAAGTGCCGCGCACGATGGAGCAAATCCTCACGCTTCCCGGCGTCGCGCGGAAGACAGCGAACGTCGTGCTGGGAACAGGGTTCGGAATTGCGTCGGGAGTCGTTGTCGATACGCACGTGCAACGGCTTTCGCGCCGGCTCGATTTGACGAAGAATACCGACCCGAAGAAAATCGAGACCGATCTGATGAAAGTGATCCCGGAAGATCGCTGGATTCTGTTTTCCCATCAACTAATTTGGCATGGAAGACGGATCTGCAAGGCCCGCAAACCGCTCTGCATCGAGTGCAATCTGGAGAAGATCTGCTACTCGAAAGACAAGACGATTTAGCATTTCGAAGAGAGCTGAAGGGTTCGGAATTCGCCTCGGGCTTGAATCAAAATTGGTTCATTCACAAGATTCCTTAGCCCCTTTTTACCGCCGATTAGAAATTCGGAAAGCTAAGAAACCAAGCCACTTGCTCGGAACTTTTAATCACGGAACCGCAGATTAAACTGGTGAAAGCAGTAACACCGTACTCGATGCTGGTGTGGAGTATGGTATTATGGCCTTAACTATGGAGACGGCGCGCAAAATTACCGTGGAAGTTCCTGAGGATTTGCTCGAAAAGGCGCAACAGGCCAGCGGGGCCGGGATTACCCAAACGGTGCGCACCGGGCTGCAGCTGGTTGCGGCTTCCCACGCTTATGCCCGGCTACGTGAGCTTCGGGGGAAAGTTCGTTTTTCGCAGACGACAGACGAGCTGAAAGCTGACCGTTGATTGCCGCTGATACGAGCACGTGGGTGGCATTCCTCGAAGGTGGCGCAGGTGACGACACGGAGTGGCTGGATCGAGCGCTCGAAGAACGCCAGGTCGTGATGGTGCCAGCGGTTCTCACCGAGTTATTGAGCGATCCTGAGCTCCCGCCGGAAGTTTCCGAGATGCTCCTGCAAATACCTCAGATGGAGATTCGGCCGGGATTTTGGCAGCGCGCCGGGATGTTGCGGGCGCAGGTGCTGGTGACGCGGCGCCGGGCCCGGCTCGGTGACGCATTGATCGCACAAACTTGTGTCGACGCACGTGTGGTGTTGTTGACGCGCGATCGAGACTTTCGCGCGTTCGTGGAAGCCGCGAAGCTGGATCTTGTTCTGGCAAAACCTTAGTTTTGAAGTTCGGGAGAGAGCGTAAGGCCCACGACAAGAAAGCCGTCGTCGTGGCTACCAAGAGACATCACGAGCAGCGGATTTTAGCTGGCGCTTGCGAGATTGCTGTTGCGAGGCTGAAGGCTTTTTATCATGGCTACCAAATCGAGAGCCAAGCGAGCCTTATCGATGCATCCGTCCGCGCCGGATTCAAGGGCACTTTGCTCGAATTGCGTGGCGTCGTGGTGGCTCATCATCAAAATTCTTACGTGAGGGATTTCCTGCCGGATTCGGCGGGCGGCTTCAAGGCCGCTTCCATCGGGCATGCTGATATCCAGAAGAACCAAATCGGGGCTCAGTTCGCTGGCCTTCTGGAAAGCCTGCGCGGCGTCGGTGGCTTCGCCACAAATCTCCCAACCAGCCTCCTTCGAAAGGAGATCTCCGACTCCGCGGCGAACCATATGATGATCATCTGCAATGAGGATTCGCATTTATTAGCGGAAAGTCCCGAAGATTAATCGGGCTTTACGAGCGTTGTTCATGCGATCTGTGTCTTCTGCTCTTCGGTTACCGCTTCTTTCTTCGACACCGGAATCGTCACCCGGAATAACGTCCCTTTTCCGCTCGATTCGATCGTCATTTCGCCGTTGAATTGGCGCGCTCGTTCGCGCATGCCCCGGATTCCAAAGCCGGCTCCCCGCGATTGAATGTCCGCGAGCTTTTCGCGCGAGATTCCTTTGCCTTCATCCCGCACTTCGAGAACGGCCTGTTCCGGCGTCCGCGATATCTCGATCGTGGCCCGTTTGCTACCTGAATGACGATGGATATTCGTGAGGCTTTCCTGCACCAGCCGGAAGATGGCAAGTTCCATCTCGTGGGGAAGCCTTCCAAACCCTTCGGAAATCTTAAAGGCAATTTCGAGGCCGCTGCGTTCTGTCAGTCCACGGACATACCAAGAGATGGCAGACCGCAGCCCTTCTTCATCCAACAGAGGCGGATGCAGCAGATAAGAGTTTGTCCGGATTTCGCTGGTCAACTGATGAACCAATTCGCGCGCTTCTTCCGCGGATTCTGCAAGTTCAGGAGCTTCTTCCTGTGCTTTGCGGATTAGCGTCGACATATTCATAGCGAGGACGGTAAGCAATTGGCCGGCGCTGTCGTGCAATTCGCGCGCGATATGGCGGCGCTCTTCATCCTGAATGCGCAACATCTGCCATGAAAGCTCGCGAAGCTGCTCGGATTGCCGCATCACGTCGGCATTGCGCTGCTCCAATTCCCTGGTGCGTGCGCGTACTTCGGAATCTAATCTCTCGGAAAGAGTCCGGAAGCGATTTTCGCTTTCTCGCAACGCTTCCTCGGCGCGCTTGCGGTCCGTAATATCTCTGGCAACCTTGGACGCACCAGTGACGATGCCGTTCACATCCTTTACCGGCGAAATTGTGAGCGAAATATCAAGAAGGGTGCGGTCTTTTCGAATCCGGACGGTCTCGAAATGGTCCACCCGCTCGCCGCGTCTGAGACGGGCGAGGATTTCCGTCTCTTCATTCCGACGGTCGGCTGGGATTATGAGCGTGATGTGCTGGCCAATCGCCTCGTCTGCCGAATAACCAAACAGCCGCTCAGCTCCTCTGTTCCAACTGGTGATGACGCCATTCAGATTCTTGCTGATGATTGCGTCATCCGAGGAATCCACGATGGCAGCGAGGAGGCCTGTACTGCGCTCGGCCCGCTTGCGAACTGTAACATCTCGCGAAATAGCCAGCTGAACCACCTGCCCGTCCGGCTGACTGAGCGGCACGGCACGCGTGTCCATCTGCCGACGACCGCCCAATAAACTTGAGATTTCAAACTCGAGCGAACCTTTCTCGCCGCGGCAGACTTTTTCGTTGAACGCGCGAAACCGCTCTTGATCCTCCGGCACGATCAGGTCGTACACATTCTGTCCCACCACCGCTTCGAGGGAGGACGCGCCTACCATGGCCAGCCCGGCCGCGTTCATGTGGAGTATTTGTCCGTCAGAACTTACCAGTTTTACGCATTCTGGTGATGTCTCGACAATGGCGCGGAAACGCTCTTCGCTCTGTCGCAAAGCCTCTGCGGCGCGCTGACGATCGAGAGCGAAGACTAATTGGCGAGAGATCGTGAGGCCGAGTTCAAGATCACTTTCTGAAAACGCGTGGGGGGCATTGAAATAGGCCATGAATTTGCCGATGAGCTTTCCATTCGAAACGAGCGGGACAAATGCCAGGGCGGCGATGCCCTCGGCTGTAACCGTAGCCTTCAGAGGCGGTTCGAGTTCGGAGGTCTCGACGTCGTCGACAGCAATCGGCTGAGGGTTACGTTCACTCTGGTGCCACGGCGAATGTCCCTCGGTAGCTGCGCGGTAACCGGCGGACAAGCCGCACCAACTGACAAACCGAATCTTCTCATGTTCGTCGAACAACAAGATCGAGGCACGGTCACATTCCAACGCGCCCAAGATTGCTTCAATCGCGGCGCTGAAGGTCTCATCGGCCGACGTGGCTCGGTGGAGATGATCGGCAAGATGAAAGAGCGCCTTCTCATGGCGCGCCGCATCGGCGAGCGCAAATTCCGCCTTCTTTCGTTCCGTGACGTCTTCAATTACACAGACAAAATAGTTAGGCCGGCCATCGGACTCGCGGACAGCGCTGATGGTCTGGTTGACCCAGACTGCGGATCCGTCTTTGCGGATGAGGCGTTTCTCGGTGGAGTACTGATCGAGTTCGCCAGCAGCAGCTTTCTCGGCCTGGGCGAGCTCGACTCTAAGGTCTGAGGGATGGGTAATTTCTCGCATGGTGAGCTTCCGCAAGGTTTCTTGCGTATAGCCCACGATTTCGCAGAGCTTTGGATTCACGCGAAGGAAGTGTCCTGCGTCCGAGGTGTGAGCAATGCCTACCGCCGCTTGTTCGAAAGTCAACCGGTAACGCTCTTCACTTTCGCGTAGCAGCCTCTCAAAAGTTTGGCTGCGCTGGAGGATTTCCTGCATGTCGACGTTGGGCGCAGGAGTGCCAGACACAAAATCGCCGAAAAACAGCTGTCCCTTTCGCACTTTGTCGATACCGTGAAGCAAATCCTGGGAAATGGCAGTTTTTACGACATACCCGCGCGCGCCAGCGTTGAAAGCCTGCCGCATCATCTCGGTGGAATTGTGCTGGCTGAGAATCAGGATATCGATAGTGGGAAGAGTGCGCCGGATTTCACGCGTGGCTTCAAGGCCGTTGAGCGTCGGCATGCTGATGTCCATGACGATAAGGTCGGGACTTAGACGCCGGGCTTGTTCGATGGCATCCCGGCCATCGATCGATTCGCCGCAGACTTCGATATCAGGCCGCGTTTGCAAGAGCGAGCGAACGCCTCTGCGCACTAGTTCGTGATCGTCGGCGACGAGAATTCGCACCTAGAAGAGCCTCCAAAGCCTTGCGCGGTGTTCCTGAGTGAGTCGAGCAGTGCGCAGCGAGACATGGTCACCTTAAACGGGGCAATGTGACATACATTGAAGGCTGTAGAAATATGAGCGGCAACACAATATTGTCTATCGTCTGTGGCGCCGTCTCTGCCTTAGAAAATGCCCGCTAGAACGAACGCGACGTGGCGCGACTCCAAGTTGGCACGAACGAATCGAGGGGGCCGACGGAAGGCGGAAGTAACGGCGCGAGCGATTTAAGAACGACTTTGCCGGAAGCCCCAATCGAGTGGAACCAGATCTTTAGTTTGGAAACCAACTAGATGCCGTCCCTGAGATTCGATGATGCCAGCGAATTATCCATCTCGCGTCCCGGTTGACGGGTGCGACGCCTCGACTAAGGCTCGGATGTCACGGTTCTCGAAAACCGGGCCCCGGCGCTGCCCTATTTCGCTTACGACGACATCTACCATGGCCCGGGCCAGGTCGTCAGCCCGAATCACCTGATTAGGGAATAGCACTCGAAATGCCGGGTAAATTCCGCGCATCAAGCGGTAAGTGAAGTTCGGTTCCTTCCGCGGCTCCACGGGGTAGATGTAAGCGGGCCGGAAGATATAAACGTGAGGGAATCCCTCCGCGAGTAACGCATTCTCCGCCTCTCCTTTGTAACGTGCAAAAGGCATCCGACTTCGCCCCGTCGGATCCGCGCCACTCCCGCTCAGGAATGAGAAGGCCGCGGCGGGACTGCTGCTGCGGAGAACTCGCGCGAACTCGACTGTGTAGCTCACGGTTATCGTGCGGAGTTCGGCGTCCGACACCGCTCCGGTATAGACGCCGAGGCAAAAGATGGCCGCGTCCTGACCCGAGAGCGTCTCCGCAAGTGCAGAACAGTCTGCGAAATCTCGATGCAGAACCTCTGTGAGCTTGGGATGGGAGATGCCGACCTTGCTGCGGCTGATCGACGTCACGCTCCGGACAGCGGAGTTCTCGAGCGCATAGCGAAGGGCATATTTTCCGACCATTCCTGTGGCACCAACGATTACAAGGCGCTTTTGGCCTGCCGTCGGGACGTTCATGCGCGGACTCGATACGCTGCAAACGTGCTCATCGTTGAGTGAGTCGAGGACTCCTCAATGCAGAATATGACCATGGCCTAGATGGGCAAAGTCACACTATCAGGAAAAGCTGTAGAAACGGAAGAGACCGTACAAGTTTTGAGGATCGAGGGCTGAATGGCGCGGGCCGTGTTGAACGAATGATTGCTACAAAGCAGCGCGGACTCTGCCTCTGAGTTGCAAAGTGTATAATCAAGGGGCTCATCATGTCGGGGCGTAGCGCAGCCTGGTAGCGCGCCTGCCTTGGGCGCAGGAGGTCTGGAGTTCAAATCTCCACGCCCCGACCAATCCCTTCAAATAGGTTAGAGGTTCGGGCATCATTGAACCCGCTCCACTGTAGTGTAGTGACTCCCTGACTTCTCGTCGCAAGCTCAATCGCACTCTCTGTTTTGAATTTTTCGATCTTTGCTGTCGCTTCACGTTTGTGTTCCTCAGATGGATGAACCTACCGCATTGTCATGTGGACACGTCCTCGCCTCTCCAAATCCCATTTTCTATTCCGCGAGTCTCGGTTTTTCTCACGCGGGGGCTGGTAAAAAGGCTACACACTTCTTCCAATATCGTTGCCAGTTCTGCGAACTCCATATCTTGCAGCGCGCGGAGGGTTTCTTCGGCGTAAGCCCCAACAGGATTTAACAAAAACTACAGCGCTTTCTACGTTGGCGCAATTCTGGTCCAGGCGGGCAGATGCACGAAAGTCTAGGAAGTAACGCGGTTTTGCAAGGTGTATTGAGCGTTCCAGGCAAAGGTCCCGGGGGTATAACGGATGCGGTCTTACGATCAGCTTGGGGTAAACCCTTTCGTTAAGACTGTCCGTTCGTACAGTAGCCGATTGCGCTGATTCTGTCTAAGCTGATCGGGCAGGCAGGGACCACTGTGGAAGCATCCACTGAAGGGCCAGTCCGTCTGCGGCTCCGATCGCTTGTGAAACCATTGAACAACTCTAAGCCTTCCGAAAGCCATCGAGCCACCGATGAGATGAGGGGACAAATGGTGGTCGAGGTAGATGCACTCGCTGAGTTTAAGGAGGGCGTGGCCCTTCTGAAAAATGGGTATCCTCAGAAGGCCCTCGTACGCCTTCGGCGAGCCTTCGAATCCGAGAAGCAAAACCCTTTCTACCTGTCGTTTCTTGGATTGTCGATCGCGCGCGCCGATCGGAAATGGGAGCAAGCGGCCGAACTGTGCGAAATTGCGGTGCAGTTGAGACGCAAAGAGGCTCAGTTCTATCTAAATTTGGCCGAGGTTTATGCACTAGCTGGGCGGCGTGCTAAGGCTCTGGATACACTGGACGCTGCTCTGACGTTGTTCGGTGACGATGAGCGATTGATACATGCTAGAAGTAGAGTGGAGAAGCGCCGCAATCCCTTGTTGCCCTTTCTGAGTCGCGAACATTTCTTGAATCGCAAACTCGGCAAATTGCGGCACCGTGCCCTGAAACGCCTCGGCAAAGAGAACATCTAACCCATCGCCTCTCCAGAATTGGGATTCCAACCCTTTCACCCTCGTTTCTCGAACGCAGTTGCAATCCCGTTTTGAGATAGATGGTGGGAGAGGATTTCTCAACATCTATCCGAAGAAAAATGTTTTGTCCCGCCTTGAAAGACGGACTCGTAGAGCGAGCCGGCCTCCGTACACTTCACTGGACGCAGGCTTGGCTTCCCAGCCAGGCGATCAGGCCCCTGCGGACACCACTTTGAAGGTGTAGTCGGTGAGCCTGACAGGGCTGGCGAGAGTTCCGCCGTTTTGGCCAACCATGGTGATCGCGTCGCCCGATGTGAGCGACCGAGCGCCACCTGTCGAAAAGGCGCTGATTTCGTCGAAATAAACCACCCCAAACCTCGCCAGCGGGGGAAACGGTTGGTTGAGCGGCCAAGTGCGAGTGACGCCGGCATTGATCGCGACGGCGGGAGGAAATCCGGTGTCGACCGAGAAGCTGATCGTCTGCCCTGTGGTCTCGTTGGCGAGGAAGTACGCCGCGGTACCGGCCTCGTTGGTCTCAAGGCAAAGGGAGGCGCTGATCACGTCGCCCGGCCGCACCGGCAGGTTGATAGTTCCGATGGCTTCTGCCCACACCTGGCAGGTGACGTTTTCCGCGGAGTTGACAGTCATCTCGACGTGCAGGTCAAGGAAGCCAAGACCGACGAAGGTATGGAAGAAGTCGGTGCCAAGCTCGCTGGAAGTGTACTGGAGGTCGGGCACGGTCGAGGTGACGAACAGGGATGTGATCGGAGCTGAGCTAAAGAGCTGATAGCCGCACGACTCAGTGGGGTCCGGGCCCAAGAGCGGGACATTGGCGGCGACTGCCTTTTTGCCTGCCGTTGTAGTGTCCGGCTTCGGCTCAAGATGTTCGAAGCTGCGGTAGCGGGATGCCAGTCGATCCCACAGCGCAGCCAAACCCGGCTGTGCATGAGAGTCAGGCCGTAACGGCACTCCGTGTCTCAACATGTCTTGCTTAGTAGCGGAGAACGGGTCGAAGTTCTTTGGTGGAGCCGGGTGAAGACGCAGCTTCCTGTTGTCGAGCATTCGCGTTCCAGTTCCAGTCATGACACTCTCCTTATAAATTGCCCGGTCCAGAGGGTGGAATTTGCACTGGCCCGAGGCGCGGGTTATCGAAGCCTCATCCAACGCGATAAAAGAATAGGGAATGCGGCCTTTTTGCGCCTTTCTAATTCGCAAGGTCTTGCGCCAAATCTCGCGTCGGAATGTAGTGAAGTGGCAACCCGATTCGTTTCAAGAAATGAACAATTCGGATCGGAACCGTCGAGGGCCGGTGCCGCACATTCAGGAAGTGCCACGCCATTTTCCACCTACTTATGCGGGATTTGGAGCCGAAATCGCTCACGGTCAGTCGCCAGCCCCCAATGTTTGATTCGCGCTCAATCGGAAACCGATTTCGTTTCCGGATAAATATCAAGAAAATGCTTCGTGCCTGGCGGTATCGCCATAGCGTCAAGGAAGGCGCGCCGTTGCGCCCATGGCTCTACCGAGTGGCTACGAACGCCTGCCTCGAAAGTATCTTTGTGGTGTGGTTCCAAGCATCGTCCGAAACATTTCAATGAAGGCACTTACACTGTCGTAGCCGACTGCGATAGCGACCTCCGTGACAGATTTGCTTTGTGCCAGCATCTCAAGGGCAGCAAACAACCGCGCCTGCTGTCGCCAACGGCCAAATGACATGCCTGCCTGAGCCGAAAACGCACGCATGAAAGTACGGCGTGCCATTCCGGTAAGATGCGCCCAGTCGTCCAGCGTGCGGTCATCTCCAACATCATCCAGCAGAGCGTCCGCAACTCTGGCCAGTCTTTCTTCTCTGGGTATGGTCAACCG
>Ga0210401_10003600_pt1 | contig 16493 bp, 15 predicted proteins | sample IncBWH32MmetaG_FD_150866 | JGI IMG/M metagenome (GOLD analysis project Ga0210401, IMG submission 150866) | Forest soil microbial communities from Barre Woods Harvard Forest LTER site, Petersham, Massachusetts, United States - Inc-BW-H-32-M | ecosystem: Environmental > Terrestrial > Soil >... | reverse complement strand
CCGAGCCGGGATCGCGCTTGTTGCATCGGGCGTCGAGCATCCTGAAGTACGGGCAGCGCGCCCGTTGCAGCAGGTTGCCGCCGATCGAGGCCATGTTGCGCAATTGCGGCGATGCCCCTTCGATCAATGCTTCGGCGAGCAGCGGCTGCAGCCGCTGCGTCTGGGGATGGGTCGCGACGTCCGACATCCGTGCCAGCGCGCCGATCAGCAGGTCGGACCCTTCCGCGCGAATGCCCTCCATCGGCAGCGCGTTTACGTCGACCAGGTGCTCGGGGCGCTCCACTTCTTCGCGCATCAAGTCGATCAGCGTGGTGCCGCCCGCGATATATCGCCCGCCGGCTTGCGCGGCGCCGATGGCCGCCTGGATGGTGGGTGCCTTTTCGAAGCGGAACGGGACCATCGTCACGGATCCCGGCCGGCGACTGCAACCGCCGCGACGATGCCGGGATAGGCGCCGCACCGGCAGATATTCCCGCTCATCCAGAATCGGATCTCGTCGTGCGAGCTCGCGTGGCCCTCGGCGATGCAGCCAAGGGCGGACATGACCTGGCCGGATGTGCAGTAGCCGCACTGGAAGCCCTCGTGCTCGATGAAGGCCTGCTGCAGCCGATGCATTCGATCGCCGCTGGCCAGGCCTTCGATCGTCATGATCTCGGCGCCGTCGTGCATCACGGCCAGCGTCAGGCAGGAATTCACCCGTCGCCCATTGAGCAGGATCGTGCACACACCACAGGCTCCCTGGTCGCAGCCTTTCTTGGTGCCGGTCAGGTCGAGCTTCTCGCGCAGCACGTCGAGCAGCGACTGGCGGGGATCGACCTCGAGCTGCCGGGCCTCGCCATTGATCGTCAGCTTCAAACTCACCATGTCAGAGCCTCTCGAAACGGACACGACGCAACAGGAGACGACAAGCTGGCGCCAAACGACCTATGCTAGCCGATCGACACAGCCGACGGCCCTAGGAACATGACGACATTGCTTTCCTGGAAGCGGTTTACGCAACTCGGCCCCCTTCGCTGGGAAAACGCGGCGCCGAGACGAGCGAGCCGCGTGGCGTTGGGCGTCGTTGCACCACTCGTCGTCGGCTTGGTCTGTGGCCGCGTCGACTACGGCGGTTACGCCGCGCTGGGGGCATTGCCCGCCGGCTTCGTGTCGTTTCAGGGCCAGTCGCGCACCCGCGTCACGGCGGTGGTCGTGGCCAGCGTCGGTATGGCGATCTCCACCTTTGTCGGCGCAGTGACCGCTGCAATTTCACCGTGGCTGCTGGTGCCGATTATCGCGCTGTGGGGGTACTTCACCGGCCTTGCTGTCTCGCTCGGACAACGCTACAGCGTCGCGGTGCTGCAGTGGTCGATTGCACTGCTGATCGCGGCCGGGCTGCCGTTCGGTCCCTCGGACGCGGCGCTGCGTTCCGCGCTGGTCCTGGCCGGCGGGTTGTTGCAAGGCGTGCTGGTCGCCGCCTCCTGGGCGATCAGTCCCGGCTCGGGCGAACGAGCAGCGCTCGCCGCGTCGTACCGCGCGTTGGCCACCTACGCCGCAGGTCTGGCAGCGGGCGCCTCGGGGCCGCCGCCACCCACCGCGTTCCCCGCCGGAACGGCGCTCGATGACCCGAATCCCTTGCTGCCAACCGCCGTGAGGCTGGCCCTCGTCGATCTGCTGGAAGAGGCCGAACGCGTCCGCGCCTCGCTGGCCGCGCTCGCTGTGCAAATAGCCGATGCGGCGCCCGACGAGGCACTCGAGATTCGTGCGCTGATGCCGGTCGTTGCGCGGATACTGAACCTGAGCGCTGACGCGCTGGTTGCCACAGGCGCTGAGCGGGCGCTCGTGGTGGGCGACCTCGCCGCGGAACTATCCCGCAGGCAGGTGCCTGCGGGTGCGGCCTGGCGCTGGGCCCGCGAATCGATGCTGGGTCAGTTGCGAGCTGTCGGACGCATCATCGCCAGCCTCGACGCAGGCCTGCCAGGGCTCGCGGAAGACGGTGGCCGCACGGCTCGTTCGCGCCGCTGGTGGCAGGGCAGTGTCGGGACGGTCATCGCGACGCTTCACGCCAACGCGACGACCGCGAGCGAGGCCGGGCGCCACGCGCTGCGCCTCGCCGTGATCGCAGCACTGGCTGAAGTTGCAGTCCAGATCACCGGCTTGTATCAGGGCCGATGGGTGATTCTGACGATCTTCGTGGTGCTCAAACCCGACTATGGTTCGACTCTGTTCCGTGGGGTTCAACGCGGGCTTGGAACGATTGTCGGCGCGGGCCTCGGCGGCGCGGCCGCAGAACTGCTTCACTCGGGCCAGGGCGTGCTGGTCGCGATCGCAGGCATTTGCGTGACCGCCGCCTACACCCTGTTCGACGTCAGCTTTCTGCTCTTCAGCGTGTTCGTTACCGCTTTCATCGTGGTGTTGCTGGACCTGCTCGGCAGCCCCGTGGTCCGGACCGCGGAGGCCCGTCTGCTGGATACGTTCATCGGCGCCGTGCTGGCGCTGGCCGCGTACCTCGCCTGGCCGACCTGGGAGGGCCGTGCGGCCCAGGAGAAGTTCGCCCGACTGCTGGATGCACACCGGGTGTTCGCGGCTGCGGTGTTCCGTCAGCTGATTCATCCCGGTCCGGAGGCTGCGTCGCAATTGCGCGCGCTGCAAGGGGCGGCCCGCATCGCGCGCAGCGACGCCGAAGCGGCGACGGCCCGGCTGCGCGAGGAGCCTGCACATGTTCCGCTGACACCGGAGCTGGCTCAAGGCGTGATAGCGGCGGTCACGCGCCTCGCGCACGCCGAGCTGGCGCTGCACGCGTTCGTCCTGTCCCGATGCGCCTCCATGGACCCGTCCGCGGCGTTGGATGGGGTTGCCGCGCCGGTTGATGCGTTTGCGGTCGCGCTCGATGCGGCGATGAGCCAATTGGCGGCCGCGGTATCGCGCTTGCGACAGCCGGGGCCGATTCCGGCGCTACGCCCGATCCAGGCCGCGTTGAGGCTCGAGCCGCAGTTGCATGACAGCCCTCTGATCGGAATCACCGACCGACTGGTCGATGCGGTGAACACGCTGGACTCGGTGCTGCGCAGCCGGCTGCCAGCGCAATCCTAGGCAAGCGATCGCTCCCTCAGCCCGGATCCGGGAGCCGTCCGGTTGGTCCCTTCGTAGTCCGGTTGGTCCCTTCGTAGAGTGGATCGGCACCCGCGCCTCGGGCATTCGTCGCATTTCAGTTCCGTGATTGAAGCCCTGTGACATGATGCGCGACAGGTTCAAGCGGCCGTCAATCTGAAAGCAGGGAAGATGACGCGGAAGAAGGTAACGATGAAGCGGAGGAGGGTCATGATGAGACTGCATGCACTGACTGCGGCACTATCTATCGCACTGGCCACCGCCATCATGGCACCCGTCGGGGCTGCTGCTGCGGTGTCGGACGACATTGCCAAGGCGCTCGCCGACCCGTCACGGCCCGAGGCGGATCGCAAGCTCGACGCCGATCGCAAGCCGGCGGCGCTCCTTGCTCTTGCGGGCGTCCGGTCGGGCGAGGTGGTGGGCGAATATCTTCCGGGCGGCGGCTACTACACACGCCTGCTGAGCGACATCGTCGGCGCGAACGGCAAGGTCTATGCGCTCGAAACAACCACCTGGGGCAAGGACAACGTGGAAGCGACCAAGGCGATCCTGAAAGAGCCCGGTCGCAGCAATGTGGTGCTGGATCTGGCGCCGCTCGGCACGTTCCATCTGCCGGAGAAAGTCGACTTGTTCTGGACCACGCTGAACTATCACGATCTGCACATCCCGAAAGATGCGAATGTCGACATGATGGCATTCAACAAGCTGGTGTTCGATTCGTTGAAGCCGGGCGGACTGTATTTCATCGCCGACCATGCCGCCGCGCCGGGTAGCGGCGCCACGCAGTCACCCAAGCTCCATCGCATCGATGAAGCCATGGTAGTCAAGGAGGTGACGGCCGCCGGCTTCACGCGGGTCAGCGAAAGCGACGCCCTGCGCAATCCCGCCGACGATCACACCAAACCCGTCTTCGATCCGGCGATCCGGATGAAGACCGACCAGTTCATCCTCGTTTTCCGCAAACCGTAAACGAGTTGTGCGCAGGGTTCAGTCCCGGCTAATCCATCTCGATGGCCGGGACTTGCGCTTTGATGCCCGTGGTTTTGAACTTAGACCTACGTCTAATTGACAGACCCTCGAGGCGCTGCTCAAGCTAAAGCGCCCGAGCTGCTGGAGCGCTGCTCCCGGCAAGACCTCGAACCTCCGGAACGACGATAGCGAGCCGAGGAAAGCGCGAGATCGCTCCGGCCGGGTTTCGTTTTGATCATGGGTTGAACGCACGAGGAGGAAGCGATGATCAGATCAGTCTTCCAAGATGTTTTGCTGGCTTGTGCGATGGTGGCTGCCGTCACACTGGCGGTTATCACGCCGCAGCGTGCTGTTGCCGCGCCGGCCTGCGACGCAGGCACCGTCGTGAACACAACAACCGGCCCGGTGTGCGGCATCGTCGTCAATGGCGTCACCGAATGGCTCGGCATCCCGTACGCCGCGCCGCCTGTCGGCAGTCTGCGCTGGGCTCCCCCGCAGCCTCATGCGCCCTGGAGCGGGACGCTGGCGGCGACCGCCTTCGGCAACATCTGCACGCAGGCCGCGGTGGGCAAGTCGGGCCCGAACACCGGAAGCGAGGATTGCCTCTTCGTCAATGTCTGGGCGCCTGCCGGCGCGAACGGGCTGCCGGTGATGGCGCACATTCACGGCGGCGGCTTCTTCAAAGGCTCCGGCAATGGAGACAACACGCTGCTGGCGAACACGGGAAACGAAGTGATCGTTTCGATGAACTATCGCCTGAACATCTTCGGGTTTCTGGCGCACGCGGCCCTGGGCGAGAACTCCGGAGACTACGGTTTGCAGGATCAGCAGGCGGCGCTGCGATGGGTGCAGCAGAATATCAGCGCTTTCGGCGGCGACCCGCACAGCGTGACGATCTTCGGAGAGTCGGCCGGGGGATCGAGCGTGTGCGACCAGATCGCGTCGCCGACGGCCGCGGGGCTGTTTCACAAGGCGGTCAGCACCAGCGGCGAATACAACGCGCTGTTCGGAGTGGGGCAAGCGCTGCGGCCAGGCGGCTCCGAAGACCTTGAACTGCAGGATTGCAAATCGAAGCTGCCGACGCTGGCGCAGGCCGAAGCCATCGGCGCGGGGTTCGCGACCGCCGTGGGGTGCGGTGGCGCCATGGATGTCGCGGCGTGCCTGCGCGCGGTACCCGCGCAGACGGTTTCGGACGTTTCCTCGATCCCCGCCTCCGGCTACCAGTTCGGCGCACAGGGCACGGTCGCGCCCACCCTGAACGGCAAGACGCTGACGATGTCGCTGCGGCAGGCGCTTCAGACGGGTCATGTGAACCGGGTCCCCGTGATCGCCGGCGTGGACCGTGACGAGAACCTCGTCGGTTTCCCAGTCACTGCGGCGGATTACACCGCGCTGGTCGAGGCGCAATACGGCTCGCACGCCGCCGACGTGCTCGCGCGCTATCCGCTGGTGCGCTTCAACTCACCCTTCGTTGCCTGGCGCACGGTCGCCGCGGATTCCGACACCGTCTGCAGCGCGCTTCGAACCGCCGAAGAGTTGTCCCGATGGATGCCGGTGTTCGCGTACGAGATCGATTTCGGAGACGTCTCTTCGGCGACGACTGGCGAGTCGATGGGCGCGAGCCACGTGGGCCAATGGATCCTGACGCCGGTCACGCCTGCCCTGGACGTGAACCGGCAGGTGCTCCAGAACCAGGAGCTCGCGTACGTGACGACCCTGGCTCGCACCGGGGAGCCGACCGCCGATGGCACTCCCATCTGGCCGCAGTTCAAGTCAGACTCGGAGGGCGAGGGGCCGCGTTGGGTGATGTCGCTGACCGTGGGCGCGGACAGCCAGGCGACGCTGGTTGCCCAGATTCGCCAGGCTCACCACTGCGCGTTCTGGGACGAGTTGACTCCCGAGCCCTAGCGGTAGCGATTGAGCGCAATCCGAACAGAGGGTCGACCGGTCAGCACGGTCGACCCCATTTCTGCGGCGATCTACTCGCTCGCATCGCCTTCGCCGAAGGCGGGCGGCGCCAGCCGATAGCTGGCCGGCGTCCGGCTCAGCTTGATCGGCGAGCCGATCCCGGTGTACTGCTCACCGATCCTGACCACCATCTGCCGATGCGCAGTGTGGGGGTGTGCCAGTGCTTCCGGAACCGACACTATGGGCGCGCAAGGGACTCCCGCCCTGATTAGATCGTCCGCCAGCGACGCAGATTGGAAACCTGCGAGGCTCTTCTCGAGAGCCTCCTTCAGCGCCTCGCGGTTGACCGATCGCACCGCGTTGCTCGTGAAGCGCGGGTCTTCGGCCAGTCGGCCTGCGCCGATTCGATCGCACAGCGTGCGGAATTGCCGGTCATTGCCAACGGCCAGGAAGATGGGTCCGCTTCCGGTGGCGAACGAGTCATACGGATAGATGTTGGGATGCGCGTTGCCGGTGCGCGCAGGCGTGCGGCCGTCCAGAAAATAGTTCGCGGCATGGGGATGCAGCAGCGACAGTCCGCTGTCGTAAAGCGAAGCTTCGACGAACTGACCCTGGCCACTCGCCTTGCGCTCGTGAAGCGCGAGCAGGATCCCCAGCGCGGCGTTCATCCCGCAGACCATGTCCACGATCGGCACGCCGGCCCGCAGCGGTTCGCCTCGGGCTTCGCCATTGACGCTCATGATCCCGCTCAACGCCTGAATGGCGGCGTCGTAACCCGGCAGGCCACCCAGCGGGCCGTCGGCGCCGAAGCCGGTGATTCGGCAGTGGATCAGACGCGGAAAGCGTTCACGCAACACGTCGACGCCGATGCCCCACTTCTCCATCGTGCCGGGTTTGAAGTTTTCGACCAGCACGTCGGCCTCGCGCAGGTGAGCCAGCAGGGCCTCCCGTCCGGCCGGCTGCGAAAGATCGAGCACGAGCCCGGTCTTGTTGCGGTTCACACCCAGGAAATACGACGCCACGCCATCGGCGAAAGGCGGCCCCCAACCGCGGGTCTCATCCCCCTGGGGCGGCTCGATCTTGATGATCTGTGCACCGTGATCGCCCAGAATCTGGGTGCAGAACGGCCCGCCGAGCACGCGCGACAAGTCGACCACCCGGACGCCCGCCAGCGAACCCTGCGAGGGCCTCATGAGGTCGCTCCATTTCGCTCGACGTGCCCAAGGAAATCCTCCAGCATCGCCTCGGTCGCTTGTGGACGGTCGGTCTGGAACATGTGGCTCGCCTGCTCCAGCAATTCAAGCCGCGCGCCGCCAATCGCGTCGGCCAGGATGTGCGCGTTCTGCGGAGGGATCAGACGGTCGGACACCCCATGCAGCACCAGCGTGGGTGCGCGAACGTTGCCGAGCCTCGGATACGAGGCCCATTGCGATAGCCCCTTCAATTGAGCGATATATCCGCGCGGGCTTGGATAGTCCGCGAGGCGCACGCCCAGGTCTTGCTCGATCATCGAGCGCGGGGTGGCGGCGTCGTAGATGTAAGGCACCATCACTTCCAGGCTCTGCTGCGGAGTCATATCGACCCGACTGAACAGCAGCTCCAGAACGGAGGCCTGCGCTTTGACGGCTCTGAGGCCGCCGCAGCTGGTGCCGCCCAGAATCAGCGAGCGGACCCGGTTCGGATAGTGCAGGGCGAACTCCTGGGCGATCATGCCACCCATCGAAAACCCGAAGACGTGCGCGCTGTCTTCACCGGCGGCATCCAGCACCGCCGCCAGGTCGTGCGCCATCTCGGGGATCGTGTGGATATCCGCGTCGGCTTTGGTGCGACCGACACCGCGGTTGTCGAGGACGATAACCCGATAGCGCTTCGCAAGGCGCGGAGACAGCCTGAACCACATCGCCGAACTGCAACCGAGCCCCATCACCAGCGCGAGGGGCTGTCCCTTGCCGGTAGCCTGCCAATGGATGGACGCGCCGTTGCCGCGGTCGACCTGCGCCATCACGACAGCTGCGTCACGAACTTCGTGACCAGGAACCCATCGAACGTCTCGGCTCCTCCCTCGCTTCCCTGGCCGCTGTCCTTCACGCCGCCGAACGGTGTCTCGGCGAGCGCCATGCCCAGGTGATTGATCGCAACCATGCCGGCCTCAAGTCCGTTGGACACCGCGGTCGCATTGCGGGTGGAGGTCGTAAACGCGTATGCCGCAAGCCCGTACGGCAGGCTGTTGGCTCGCTGCAGCACCTCCTCCGCGGTCTTGAAGCGCACCATGCCGGCGATCGGGCCGAATGGCTCCTCCGTCATCAGTCGGCTGTCGTCCGGAACATCCGCAACCACGGTGGGCGCAAAGAAATTGCCCGGACCCCCCAGGGCTTCTCCGCCGGCCAGGATGTTCGCGCCGTGTCGACGCGCGTCCTCGACGAAATCGGTCACGGCCGGTACGCGCCGCCGATGCGCGAGCGGCCCCATCTTGGTGTCGGGTGCCAATCCGGGTCCCACCTTGATCGCTTTGACCTTGTCCAGAAAGCGCCCTACGAAGCGATCGTAGGCCCGCTCCTGCACGTAAAAGCGGGTCGGCGAGATGCATACCTGCCCTGCATTGCGGAACTTGTAGGGCGCCAGCATATCGGCGGCCCGGTCGACGTCGGCATCGTCGAACACGATCACCGGAGCGTGGCCGCCGAGCTCCAACGTGCAACGCTTCATCAGCGATCCGGCCAATGCGGCGATCTGCTTGCCAACCGCAACCGATCCGGTGAACGAAACCTTGCGCACGATCGGTGACGTGATCAGGTATTTCGATACCTCGGAAGGAACGCCCCACACGACGTTCAAGCAGCCCGGCGGCAGGCCGGCGTCGTGGAACAGCCGCGCCAGCGCAACCACCGCGCTCGGCGCGTCCTCCGGCCCCTTCAGCACGATCGTGCATCCCGACCCCACTGCAGCGGCGATCTTGCGGATCGCCTGGTTGAACGGGAAGTTCCAGGGCGAAAAACCCGCGCAAACGCCGATCGGTTCCCGTAGCACCAGCTGGCGCACGCCCTCGGTGCGCGACGGGATCACCCGACCGTAGATGCGGCGGGCTTCTTCGGCGTGCCATTCGGCGTGCTCCGCACAGAAGATGACTTCGCCCGCCGCTTCGGCGAGCGGCTTGCCCTGGTCGAGCGTCATGTTGCGCCCGATGTCGCTGGCGCGCTCTCGCGCCAGCTCACCGACACGACGCAGCACTTTGCTCTTTTCCAGCGGGGAGACTCGGCGCCACGACTCGAAAGCGCGCTGGGCGCTGGCCAGCGCCAGGTCCAGGTCGTCGCGCGTCGCGTGCGGTAATTTGCCGATCACTTCATTGGTCGCCGGATTCAGCACGTCTTGCTCGACGCGGCCAGCGCCTTTGATGAATTGGCCGTCGATATAGAGGCTCAAGTCTTCGTACATGATGGATTACGCCAGAATTGGGTGAGTGGAATTGCGTGAGTGGTTCAGGGAACGAGGACTGCCCGGCCCACGATTTTGCCATCGCGCAGGTCACGCAAGGCATCGTTTGCCTCGGACAGCGGCCGGCGGGTCACCGGGATGGGGGTGGCGTTACGCCGTTTGACCAGCTCCACCAGGGACCTCAGCTCCTCGACGCTGCCGACGTAGCTGCCCTGGAGCGTGATCGGGCGCATCGGAATCAAGGGCAGCGGGATGCTGATGTTGCCGCCCATCAGGCCGCAGATCACGATGTGCGCGCCGCGCGCAATGCACCCAAGCGCCAGCGTCTGGGTCGCGGTTGCCCCGACCAGGTCGAGTATCGCGCGCGCTCCGCCGCCGGTGCGCTCGATGATCTGCCGCGCGGCGTCGTCGGCGTTGCCGTCGATGGTCGACAGAGCGCCCGCTGCCATGGCGGCCTGGCGCTTGCGCTCATCGACGTCGACCACAATGGCGCCGACGCCGTCCATCGCTCTCAGAATCGAAATGGCCGACAGCCCCAAGCCGCCGGCGCCGATCACGACCAGCGGGGCCTCACGAATGCGCTCGCCGAACTTGCGCAGCGCGCTGTAGGTCGTCAGGCCCGCGCAGGCGAGGGGGGCGGTTTGAATCGGATCCAGGCCTTCGATGTCGATCAGGTAGCGAGGATGGGGCACGATGACGTACTCGCTGAAGCCCCCGGGCTTGATGATCCCGAGCGTTTGCGGTTTGATGCAGATGTGCTCCTCTGCGCGCAGGCACGCGGCGCACGCGCCGCAACCGATCCATGGGTGGACCAGGCACTGCATCCCCGGGCGGACGTCGGCCGCCGAAGCGCCGGCAGCAGCGATCTGCCCGCAGATCTCATGGCTGGGCGTGATGGGCGGGTGGATTCCCCGCTCGGCCAGCGTCAGTCGCCTGCCGCCGCCCATGTCGTAGCTTCCCTCCCAGATGTGCAGGTCCGTGTGGCACAGCCCGGCCGCCGTGACGCGAACCAGAACCTCCGTTCCGGACGGCTCCGGAATCGGCTGCTCGACCGCCTGCAGAGGCTCTCCGTGGCGGATGATGCAATACGAATGCATGGTCAAACCCTTTTTCGCACAAAGTCAGAATGGCGGGCCGTCCCTGAAGCTGGGGGCGCGCCTTTCGCGCAGAGAAGCCAGGCCCTCGCGCACGTCGGGCCCCGAGAAGCCCAGCATCTCGAGCGCCAGCGATGCGTCGAACGCCGGCCCGGCGCTGCGCAGCCAGTTGTTCAGACTGTATTTGGTCCAACGCAGCGCCGACTGCGACCCCTGGGCCAGCCGGTGCGCGATCTCGCGCGCCTTGCCCACCAGCTCCTGCTCCTCGACGCACAGCGACACCAGGCCGATGCGCTCGGCCTCGTCGCCCCGCACCTCGTCGCACAGCAGCAGGTAGTACTTGGCCTTGGCCATGCCGCACAGCAGCGGCCAGACCATTGCCGCGTGATCGCCCGCGGCAACGCCCAGCCGCGTATGGCCATCGATGATCCGCGCGCCTTTGGCTGCAATCGAGATGTCGGCCAGCAGGCCGACGACCAGGCCCGCACCCACGACCGGCCCGTGCATCGCCGAAACGACGATCTTCGAGCAATTGATGACGTTGTAGACGATATCGCGCGCCTCGCGCCAGACCCGGGCGCGCGCGTCGAAGTCGTTCGCCATCGTCTCGACCAGGTCCAGGCTGCCGCCGCCCGAGAAGCCTTTGCCGAGTCCCCGGATGATCACGACCGAAGTCAGGGGATCCGCATCCAGGTCGCGCCAGATTTCGGCCAGTTCGCGGTGCCCTGTCGCATCGGCGACGGCGAGCTTGCCCTCGTCGCCCATCGCGATTTCAAGCACACCCGCCTCCGGGCGCGTGAACTTCAGCGTCCGATACCGCTCGTAGCCTTCCATGGTCAATGCTCCTTGAAGCGCTCCATCACGGCTCGAAGCTCGTCGGGCACTCGCACCGGCTTCAAATCCTTGATCGAGGCATGAACAACGGTGAGGGTGGCGCGCAGCGAGTCCTCCCCGCGCGCCACTCCGCGCACGCCAAGCACGATCGAGCTTGCTCCGATCCGCTTGACGCTCAAGCTCAGAGCCACGATGTCGCCGATCGAATTCGGAGTGAGGAACTCGCATTCCACCTTCACCATCGGCAGGCCCAAGCCTTGATCCTTCACGAATTGCGCGTAGCTGCGGCCGAGCCCTTCGGCGAACCAGTCCTCGACGAGCTCGTGGAAGAGCACGAAATAGTTGGGATAGAACACGATTCCGGCTGGATCGCAATGTTGGAACCGGACCAGCTTTTCCTTGACGAACATGGTCAGCTCTCGAGGTCGTCGATGAAGCGCAGAATCGCTTCGGTCACGATGGCGGGTTGATCGCGATGCGGCGCGTGCCCGCAATCGGCCAGTTTCAGGAAGTCGAAGCTTGCCGCGCCGACTGCGCAACGCTCGATCGACTCGACTTGCGCCGGCGTGCTGTATTCGTCGTCCTCACCCAGGAGTGCGAGGATGGGGCAGCGTATGCCGGCCAGGTCGCGCTCGATCGACCAGTTCCTGAAGTCCGGGTGCAGCCAGATATCTCTCCAGCCCCAGAACACGCCGTCCACGTCGTCGTGGTAGCGCGCCAGGCGCTCCCGCATCGGGGTCGTCTCGTAAAGCGTTTTGGCGGCTCGGATGCTGTCCAGATTGAATTCCTCGACGAAGGTCAGAGGGGCCATCACCACCAGTCCGGCGACCTCCGATCGGCGGTCGCCCGCATGGATCAGCGACATCGAGGAACCGGTCGAGTGCCCGATCAGGACCGGTCGCTCGATCGCGAGTGCCGAGCGAAGCGCCGGCAGGATCTCGAGCGCTTCCTCGTGCATGAAGCGCGGTGTGTAGGGAGCCTTGCGGGGCGAGGAGCGGCCGAAACCGTAGCGCGAGTAAACGACGGTTCGGCAGCCCGTGGCAGCGGCTATCTTGAACGGGAAGTCGCGCCACAGGGCGACCGAGCCGAGGCCTTCGTGCAGGAAGATGAGCGGCGGCCGATTGACCTGGTGCGCGGCGATGTCGATGGTCTCGAGCCGGTGTCCGCACGCTTCAACGAATCGGACGGTCCGGTGCGACCGTGTGGCATGGTCAGAGCTCGGGTGCGTGGATGTCATGGTGTTATGGTCTGGCGCGGCCCTGGCGCTAAACGCCCAGATGCTGCTGCATCGTTTCGCCTCTGCCACTCAGCATGCGCGCATCGTCGTCGAACACGACTCTGCCCTTGACCAGGACGACCACGCGATCCGCGATGCTGGCGACCGCACGGTAGTTCTTGTCGACGATGACCGTGGCCATCCCGCTTGCCCGGATCTCGGACAGAATGTGCCAGATCTCGCGCGCGATCAGCGGGGCCAGCCCTTCAGTGGCCTCGTCCAGGATCAGCAGGTCGGGATTCGTCATCAGCGCACGGCCGATCGTGAGCATCTGCTGCTCGCCGCCCGACAACTGGCCCCCGCCGTGGTTGAGTCGTTCCGACAGGCGCGGAAAGGTCGCGAGCACGCGCTGATAGTCCCAATCGCGCCGACCATCGCGGCCCGCGCGGGCTGGCATCAGCAGGTTCTCCCTGACGCTGAGATTCGGAAAGATTCCGCGCCCCTCAGGGACATACGCGATCCCCTCGCGCGCAACCAGGTACGGCGCGGCCCCCGTCATCGGCTTGCCGCGCACGAGGACGCCGCCGGCGCGAGGCTTGACATGGCCCAGCATGCTGCGGATCAGCGTGGTCTTGCCCATGCCGTTGCGCCCCATCAGACCGATCGTCTCGCCGCCAGACACGGTGAAAGAGACGCCGCGCAGGACATGAGACAGCCCGTAATAGGAGTGCAGATCAACCGCCCGCAGCAGCGCCTCAGCCATCGTGCTCCTCCGCGCCACCGAGATAGGCAACCTGGACCCGGGGGCTGGCGCGGATCTGTTCCGGCGAACCGCTTTCCAGCACCTCCCCGTTCACCATCACGGTGACCACCTTGGCGACCGCGAACACGGCGTCCATGTCGTGCTCAACCAGAAGGATGCCGTGCTCCGGCGCGATTCGGTCCAACAGCTCGACCATCCTGGACGATTCCTCACCACCCATTCCAGCCAGCGGCTCGTCCAGCAACAGCACATCGGGCTCGGTTGCAATCACCATCGCGATTTCGAGCTGCCGTTGCTCGCCGTGGCTCAGCGTATCGGCGCGACGATGAGCCCGGGGCGACAACCCGGCCAGCTCCATCGCGCGTTCTGCCGATTCGCACACCGCCCGGTACCCGAGTGCGCTGGAAAAAATGCGCGCCGGATGCGGGCGCCTGGACTGCGCGGCCAGGCGGCAGTTCTCGAACACGGTGAAAGCCGGAAAGATGTTGGTCCGTTGATAGCTGCGCCCGATGCCCATCTGCGATCGCCGATGCGCTGGCAGAGGGCTGATGTCGCGACCCTTGTAGTAGATGTGGCCGCTCGACGGTATCAGGTCGCCGGACAGCAGATTGATCATCGTGGATTTGCCCGCTCCGTTTGGCCCCAGAACGGCGTGCAGCAGCCCGCGGTGGATCTCGATCGCCACGTCGCGGTTCGCCAGCAACCCGCCGAATTTGCGCGTCAGCCCCTCCGTGCGCACCAACGCGTCAATCGTCATCGGCGTGCTCCTCGGCAGGCGCCATGACGAGTCGGGCCACCCATCCACCGAGTCCACCAGGCAGGACCAGAACCAGAGCGATGATCGTCAGCCCCAGCATCAGCTGCCAGTGAACGCTGATCGCGGAATACGCCTCTTCCAGCAGCGAAAACGCGAACGCGCCGCCGATCGCACCATAGAGCGTCCCGCTTCCGCCCAGAATCAGCATCACCAACACATTGCCGGATTGCTGCCACGAGAGCAGCTCGGGGTTGGCGAAGCCGCTTTGCACGCCAGACAGATAACCGGCCAAACCAGCGAGCGTGCCAGCAATCGTGAAGCTCGCCAGCTTGTAACCGAACACGGGATAACCGAGCGAGCGCATCCGATGCTCGTTCACCTTGATACCCTTCAAGGCGTACCCGAGGGGGGACGCCAGCAGCTTGCGCAGAAATGCGAACGTCGCACCCAGCAGCGTCAGAATGGCGTAGAAGAACTGCACGGAATTGCCCAGATCGATGCCGGACCACATGCCGATGGACGCTTGCGGTCGCAAATTCACCGTGATGCCGTCGGAGCCGCCGCCGAAATCGGTGTCGTGAAAGACAAAATAGAACATCTGGGCGAACGCCAGCGTCGCCATGATGAAGTAGATTCCCCTGGTGCGCAGAACCAGAGCGCCGATCACCGCGGCCGCCGAGGCCGACAACCCGATGGCCGCAGCCAGGGTGAGCCAGAGGCTCGCCGCTTCTTCTTTCGGCGCCAGCAACGCGTACGCATAGGCCCCGAGTCCGAAAAACGCAGCGTGACCGAAACTGATCAACCCGGTGCAGCCCACGAGCAGATCCAGGCTCATCGTGAATATCGCCAGGATCATCACCTTGGTCACGAGTTCCGTGTAAAAGGGCGAGCCGGCCCAAGGAACGAGCGCCAGGACGGCGACCGCAGCCAGCGGCAGGACGATCTGCCGGTTCATGAGCTCGGCGCGGCGCGGGGCCGGCCTGCCGAGAGACGGTGGGACGGCCAGGGGGGTCACCGGTGCGCGAGGGTTGCGGCGCAATGCGGTCAGATGCGTCGGAACAGGCCTTCCGGCCGCCACAGCAGAATCGCTGCCATCAGGATGTAGATGCCCGCGCCGGCCCACTGCGGGAACATCACCTTGCCAAAGGTATCGGTAAGTCCTATCAACATCGCAGCGACCATCGCCCCCGACACCGAGCCGATGCCGCCGATCACCACCACCACGAAGCAGACGATCAATACCTGCGTGCCCATGCCAGGGTACACCGACGAAACCGGGGCGGCGATCATGCCGGCGAACGCCGCCAGGGCCACGCCGAGCGCGAAGACGAGCCGATACACAAGCTTGATGTTGAACCCGAGCGATTGGACCATTTCCCGGTTGGCGGAACCCGCGCGAATGACCATGCCGAGTCGGGTTTTCTTGATCAGCAAATAGAGTCCTGCGGCCAGGGCCAGGCATACCGCCGATATGAAAAGGCGATACACCGGGTAGCTGAGCGTGTCGCTGAGCTGGATCGATCCGCTGAAAACCGCCGGTATCGCCACACCGTGCACATCGTTGCCGACGATGATGCTGCGCAGCTCCTCGAACACCAGCACCAGGCCGTAGGTCAGAAGCACCTGCTGCAGGTGGTCGCGGCGGTAGAGCCTCGCAAACAACGCCCATTCGAGGAGTATCCCCAGCGCCACGCTCAGGATGACCCCCAAAGCGATGGCCGTGGCCAGGTTGCCCGTCAGCGACGTCAGCGAGAACGCCATATAGGCGCCGACCATGTAGAAGCTGCCGTGCGCGAGGTTGATGATGCCCATGATGCCGAATATCAGCGTCAGGCCGCTGGCAACGAGGAACAGCAGCAGCCCATATTGGACCGAGTTGAGCAGCTGAATGAAGAAGGTCCCGATATCCATGGGTTGCCCATGCGGCCTTGCGCATCACGCGTTGCGCAGTCGCGCCCGGCGACGTCTCAGTTTGCAGCCTTGCAACCTCGCGCGGGATCCTCCAGCGCCTTGATCGCGATGCCTTGCGTCCTGTTATCCTTGCCCTCGACCTTGCGCAAATAGATATCCTGGATCGGGTTGTGCGCCCTGGACATCGTAAATGCGCCCCGGGGACTGTCGATCTTTGCACCCTCCATCGCCTTGATCATTTCGGCACGCCGGGTCGTGTCGCCTTTCACGGCCGTCAGGCCGATCTCCAGCAGCTGCGCCGCGTCGTATCCCTGCACCACATAGACGTCCGGCTCCGCGTTGAATGCCTTCCGGTAGGCCGTGCGAAACGCGCCGTCTTTCGGCGTATTCAACCCGTCGGCATAGTGCAGCGTGGTGAGCAACCCCTGGGCCGAATCCCCCTGAGCCTCGAGCGTTCCATCGGTCAAAAAACCCGGGGCGTACAACGGGATCGTCTTGCGCAAACCCGCGGCATCGTAG
>Ga0210401_10003598_pt1 | contig 16503 bp, 11 predicted proteins | sample IncBWH32MmetaG_FD_150866 | JGI IMG/M metagenome (GOLD analysis project Ga0210401, IMG submission 150866) | Forest soil microbial communities from Barre Woods Harvard Forest LTER site, Petersham, Massachusetts, United States - Inc-BW-H-32-M | ecosystem: Environmental > Terrestrial > Soil >... | reverse complement strand
GGAGTCGGTCGTCGCATCAGCCTGGCTCTTGACCTCATCGGACGCGTTGCCCATCGCGATGCTGAAGCCGGATCGCTTGAACATCAGCACGTCATTTGGCTGGTCGCCGATCGTGGCGATTTCGTCAGCGGGCACGTTCAGGTGGCTCGACAGATATTCGACGACGGCACCCTTGTTCGCTTCCCTGTTGGTAATGTCGAGATAGTAGGGCTGCGATCGCGCCGCCGTCGCGTGCTGTCCGAAGGCGGCCTGGGCATCGGCCTCGCAGCGCTGCACCTTGTCGTAATCATCGCTGACGCCGACGATCTTGGCCACCTGGTCGAGCTTTTCACCGACATCCGCCACGATCTTCGGCTCGAATTTCACCGTCCACGCCTCACGGGCGACGTGCGGCGCGTCGGCCTTCGTGATCAGCCAGTCATTGCCGCGATAGACCCAGGCGTCGAGGCCATGCTCGCGAATAAGAGAGATCGCCTGGCTCGCGACATCGACGGGCACCGTCTTGTGCGCGAGGATCGTCAGATCCCTGGTCACGAAGAGGCCGCCGTTAAAGCCGGCGATCGGCGTGTCGAGCGCGAGCGGGTCGAACAGCATGGCCATGCCGAGCGGCGGCCGGCCACTGGTGATCGCGAAGCGGATGCCGGCGCGTCGCAGTAGACTGACGGCGTTCTGCGCGCGCGTCGTCAGGACTTTCTCTTCATTGACGAGCGAGCCGTCCACGTCCGCCAAGACAAGGGAAATCTTTCGCTTCGCCACCATCGTGACCTCCGTGACACCCGCTCAGTCCAGCGGCCTCCAGGCGCGCCCATCGCGTGCCAGCAACTCGTCAGCCGCAGCAGGACCGCTTCCGCCCGCCGCGTAGTTCGGAAAATCCCGAGGCGGGTTGTTTGCCCAGACGTCAAGGATCGGCTGAACGACGCGCCAACCGGCCTCGATATTGTCGGCGCGCTGAAACAGGGTAGCATCGCCGATCATGCAGTCGAAGAGCAGCGTCTCGTATCCGGTGTTGGGTTCGATCTCGAAGTAAGTCTTGTAGGCGAAGTCCATGCTGACGGAGCTCAACGTCACGCTCGGGCCAGGGCGTTTGGCGGCGAATTCGAGCGCGATGCCCTCGTTGGGCTGGATGCGCAGGATTATCCAGTTTGGATTCATCCGCTCCACGTCGGTGCCACGGAAGAGGGTGTATGGCGCCTGATGAAACCGGATCGCGATCTCCGTCACGCGGCGCTTCAGATATTTGCCGGTGCGGAGGTAGAACGGAACGCCGGCCCAACGCCAGTTGTCAATCTTCAGCTTGCAGGCGACGAACGTCTCGGTATTCGAGTCCTGAGCCACATCGGGCTCCCGGCGATACGCCCGCACCTCGCGACCGAGCACGGTGCCGGCGTCGTACTGGCCGCGCACGACATCGTTGAGCGCCTGCGCGGGCCCGAGCGGATGGATGGCCTTGATGACCTCGGCCTTCTTGGTCCGAACCTCATCGGCATCGAAGGATATCGGCGGTTCCATGGCAGTCATCGCCAGCAGCTGGAATACATGGTTCGGCACCATGTCGCGCAGCGCTCCGGTCTTCTCGTAAAACCTGCCCCGGCGCTCGACGCCGACGGTCTCCGCCGCGGTGATCTGCACGTGGTCGATGTGCTGTCGATTCCATACCGGCTCGAACAGGCCGTTGGCAAAGCGCAGCGCCATGATGTTCTGGACCGTTTCCTTGCCGAGGAAATGGTCGATCCGATAGATCTGAGACTCGTGCAGCGCATTCAAGATCTCGGCATTGAGCGCCTTGGCCGAGGACACGTCGTGGCCGAACGGCTTCTCGATCACCACCCGCCGCCACCGCCCATCTCTTTCGGTCACGAGGTTCGCGGCCGCGAGCCCCGCAACGGCCACGCCGAAGAAACGATCTGCGACGGCGAGATAGAAAAGGTGGTTGCCTGCCGTCCCGGCGGTCTGGTCGAGCTTCGCCAGATGCTTGCCGATCCGCTCATAGGTCCCGGGATCGTTGAGGTCGCCCTGGAGATAACTCATCCGCTCGGCCAGCCATCGCCAGGAAACCTGATCGAGCCGATCAACCTGGAACTCGCCGTCCGTTCCGACGAATTCCTGCATTGTGTCGCTGAGACCCTTGCACCACTCCTCCACCGTCTTGGCGGCGAGGTCGACACCCACGAGCCGAAATCCCTGGGGCAGCCGGTTGGCATGAACCAGATTGTAGAGCGCCGGCACGACCAGCCGCTTCGTCAGATCGCCGGCGGCGCCGAAGATCACCATGGCGCACGGCGGCGCGACCTTCGGGCTTTCGGCCTCGGTCGAGCCTTCGGTCAACGGATCCGGCCTGCCTGACATCATCGCATGCTTCTTCTCGCTACCTGCGCCCGAGCAGTTCCATGGCGGTCGTGACGACCCGTTCCGGTTCGAAGCCGAACTTGCGCTGCAGCTCCTTCAGGGGTGCGGACGCGCCGAAGGTCTTCATGCCGATGATGCGGCCGGCGGCGCCGACATATCTGTCCCATCCGAGCATCGAACCCTGCTCGACGGCGATGCGTGCCGTGACACGCGGCGGCAGCACGTCCTCGCGATAGGACTGTGGTTGGTGCTCGAAGATGTCCCACGAGGGCATCGAGACGATCCGGCAGCGAATTCCATCGGACGTCAGCTTTTCATGGGCCGCCACGACGAGAGCAACCTCGCTGCCCGACGCAATCAGGATGATGTCAGGCGCGCCGCCCGGCGCGTCCGCCATGATGTAGGCGCCGCGCGCGACGCCGGCGGCCGAGGCGTACTTGCTGCGGTCGAACGTCGGCAGCGGCTGGCGCGACAGCGTGATCGCCGCCGGCTGATGGCGCAGCTCGAGGATATAGCGGTAGGCCTCGACGACCTCGTTGGCATCCGCAGGCCTGAGGACCACGAGGCCGGGGATGGCCCGCAGAGAGACCAACTGCTCGACCGGCTGGTGGGTCGGTCCATCCTCGCCGTCGCCCATCGCATCATGGGTGAAGACCCAGATACAAGGAAGCTCCATGATGGCGGAAAGGCGGATCGCTGGCCGCGCATAGTCGCTGAAGATGAAGAAGGTCGCGCCGAACGCGCGCAGCTTCGACAATGCGAGTCCATTCACGATCGCCGCCATGGCGTGCTCCCGGATGCCGAAATGGAGATTCCGGCCTCCGGGGGTCGCAGCTTCAAAATCTCCGGCTTCGGGAAATGTCAGGAGCGTCTTGTTCGACGTGCCAAGATCCGCCGATCCCCCCACGAGCCACGGAATGTTTTGGGCAAGGACGTTCAGCACCTTGCCGGAAGCGTCGCGTCCCGCAAGGCCCTTGGGGTCGGCGGGGAAGCTCGGCAGGTTGCGGTCCCATCCGGTGGGCAGTTCGCGCCGCTGCATCTGGTCGACCTCAGCGGCGAGTTCCGGGAATTTCTCACGGTAGGTGGCAACCAGGGTCTGCCATTGACGCCGCGCTTCGGCGCCGCGCGCGCCAATGCCAGCATCGAACCGCCGAGGGACCTCGTCAGGCACCAGGAATTTTGCGTCCTCGGGCCAGCCATAGGCGCGCTTGGTGAGCCGAACCTCCTCTTCCCCCAGGGGCTCGCCATGGGCCGCCGCAGTGTCGATCTTGTGTGGAGACCCGTAGCCGATATGGCTGTCCAGAATGATCAGGGTCGGTCGGCCCTTGGTTTTGCGAAAGATGGCGAGCGCATCCTCGATCCGCTCGAGGTCGTTGGCATCACCCACCCGCAACACGTTCCATCGATAGCCGAGGAAGCGCGCCGCGACATCCTCGGTAAAGGTGATTCGCGTACTGCCTTCGATGGTGATGTGGTTGTTGTCGTAGATCCAGCAGAGGTCGTCGAGGCCGAGATGGCCCGCCAGCGACGCGGCCTCCGCACCGACCCCTTCCATCATGCAGCCGTCGCCACAGATGGCGTAGATGTCATAGTCAAAGACGTCGAGGCCAGGCCGGTTGTAACGATCAGCCAGCCATTTGCGCGCGATTGCCATGCCGACGCTGGTGGCGATGCCCTGACCCAGCGGACCGGTCGTCGCCTCGACGCCGGAGACCCAATGATATTCCGGGTGCCCCGGCGCCTTGCTGTCGAGTTGGCGGAAGTGGCGGATGTCGTCGAGGGTGACGGACGGGTTGCCAAGACGTTCGTACTCGGGGTTTACGGCGCGGGTGCCCGTCAGATACAGAACCGACCACAGAAGCATGGAGGCATGGCCGTTTGACAAAATGAAACGATCCCGGTTTGGCCAGATCGGATCCTTCGGGTCGAAGCGCATGACCCGGTTCCAGAGCACATAGACGAGCGGTGCCAACGCCATCGGAGCACCGGGATGGCCTGACTTTGCTTGCTGTACCGCATCGATGGACAGGGTGCGGATCGTCGTGATTGCCAGTTGGTCGAGCTCTTCGTTGGTCATTCGACTTTGGCTCCGTTGCTGGGCCCGCGTCTTGATCAGCCGTGATCAAGCCTGCTTTTCGAGATGCCCGCCAAACTCGTAACGCATTGCCGACAAGAGCTTGTCGGCGAAATCGGCCTCGCCGCGCGAGCTGAACCTCTCGTACAGGGCAGAGGACAGCACATGGACGGGCACGCCCTCGTCGATGGCGGCTTTGATGGTCCAGCGGCCTTCACCGGAATCGGACACCCGTCCGGCGAAGGTTGACAGCGTGGGATCCCGGATCAGTGCGGTAGCCGAGAGATCCAGCAGCCAGGACGCGATGACACTGCCGCGGCGCCAGACCTCGGCGATCTCCGGCAGTTCGAGATCGTATTGAAAATGTTCAGGATCCCGCAGCGGCGTCGTTTCGGCGTCAACGACGCCGGGCTTTTTCCCGGCATTGGCCGCCTTGAGGACCGCAAACCCCTCCGCATAGGCCGCCATCACGCCGTATTCGATGCCGTTGTGCACCATCTTGACGAAATGGCCCGCACCGCTCGGGCCGCAATGAAGATAACCCTGCTCGGATGTTCTGCCCATCTTGCCGCCCGCCTCGTCGCGTCCGGGCGTGCGTGGAATGTTGCCGCGACCTGGTCCGAGAGTGGCGAAGATCGGGTCTAGATGTCTCACCGCATCGGCTTCGCCGCCGATCATCATGCAATAGCCGCGCTCGAGGCCCCAGACGCCGCCACTGGTGCCGACGTCGACATAGCGGACGCCCTTGAGCGTCAGCTCCTTGGCTCGGCGGATGTCGTCGATATAGTAGGAATTGCCGCCGTCGATGAGGATGTCGCCGTGCTCGAGGTGGGGCAGGAGGTCGGCGATGGTTTGGTCCACGCTGCCGACCGGGACCATCAGCCAGACTGCGCGAGGCTTCGCCAGGCTCCCGACGAACTCACTGAGCGAAGCGGTGCCGACGGCCTTCTCCTTCACCAGCTGCTCGACCGCCTTTGCGGACCTGTCGAACACGATGCATTGATGTCCACCCCGCAGCAGGCGGCGCACCATGTTTGCCCCCATCCGGCCGAGACCGATCATTCCCAGTTGCATGGGTCAGCTCTCCTGATCATGTTTCAATCGGGTGCGACATCGAACGGCAGGATAGAGGGCGCGGTCAGATCCTCGCGACATCAGGCGGAAGCCTTGAGCTTGCGATAGCCCCGGATCAGCGCGTTGGTCGAACTGTCGTGCTCAAGCTTGGATTCCTCGACGCTCTCAAGCTGAGGAATGATTTTTTGGGCGAGCGCCTTGCCCAGTTCCACGCCCCATTGGTCGAACGAATCGATCTGCCAGATCGTCCCCTGGGTGAAGACGCTGTGCTCGTAGAGCGCGACCAGCTTGCCCAGCGCTTCGGGCGTCATGGTATCCAGGAGGAGGGTGTTCGACGGGCGATTGCCGGCGAACAGCCGATGCGGCACAAGCCAGTCGGGCGTGCCTTCCGCCTTGACCTGCTCGGCCGTCTTGCCGAAGGCAAGCGCCTCGGTCTGGGCGAAGACGTTGGCAAGCAACATGTCGTGATGTCTGCCGAGCGGGTTCAGGCTGCGGGCAAATGCGATGAAATCACAGGGGATGAGCCGGGTGCCCTGATGGATGAGCTGATAAAACGAATGCTGACCGTTGGTGCCGGGCTCGCCCCAATAGATCGGTCCGGTGTCGTAATCGACGGTGGTGCCGTCGCCGGTCACATGTTTCCCGTTGCTCTCCATGGTGAGCTGCTGCAGATAGGCAGGAAAGCGCTTCAGATACTGCTCATAGGGCAGCACCGCGACGGTCTGCGCGCCGAAGTAATTGTTGTACCAGACGGCGAGCAGACCCATCAGCACCGGCAAATTGCGCTCGAACGGTGCAGAGCGGAAATGCTGGTCCATTTCGTGAAGACCATTCAGCATGGCGCGGAAGTTATCTGGGCCGATGGCGAGCATGGTCGACAAGCCGATCGCCGAATCCATCGAGTAGCGGCCGCCGACCCAATCCCAGAAGCCGAACATGTTGGCGGTATCGATCCCGAATCGCGCGACCTCCGAAGCGTTGGTCGAGACGGCGACGAAATGTCTGGCAATGGCGTCCGCCTCGCCGTTCAGAGCGGCCAACAGCCAGTCACGGGCCGTATGCGCGTTGGTCATCGTTTCCAGCGTGGTGAAGGTCTTGGAGGAGACGATGAATAGCGTCTCGGCGGGATCGAGATCGCGCACCGCCTCGGCGAAATCCGTGCCATCGACATTGGAGACGAACCGGAAGGTCATGGCGCGCTCGCTGTAATACCTCAGCGCCTCGTACGCCATGACCGGTCCGAGATCCGACCCGCCGATGCCGATGTTGACCACGTTGCGAATACGCTTGCCGGTATGACCTTTCCAGGCGCCGCTGCGCAGGCGGTCGGCGAAATCCGTCATTTTGTCGAGAACGGCGTGGACTTCCGGCACCACATTGCGTCCATCGTGAACGATCGAAGCGCCGCGTGGTGCGCGCAGGGCGACGTGAAGCACGGCACGCTTCTCCGAGACGTTGATGTTGTCGCCCCGGAACATGGCCTCGATGCGATCCCGCAACCCGGACTCCTCGGCAAGCCGAAGCAACAGTGTCAGGGTTTCGTCGGTGATCCGGTTCTTGGAATAGTCGAGATAGATGCCGGCTGCCTCGACAGTGAGTCTGTCGCCGCGTTTGGGATCCTTGGCGAAGAGTTGCCTGAGGTGAAGGTTCTTTACCGTCCGATAGTGCTGCTCCAGCGACGCCCAAGCGGGACGGCTGCGCAGGGCTTGAACACTGACAGACTGCTTCCTGGCCTGCTCCGGTGAACGCTTGCTCTGACCCATTGCCACCGTCTCCTTCAGCTCGCCTTGCGAATCGTGGCGCTCTTCGATTCGATGCAGGCCAACAAGTCGTTCCACGACTTCACAAACGACGCCGCACCCTCGTCCTGCAGCCGGGACGCAAGCGCATCGATGTCGACACCCGCCTCCGCGAAACCGGCCAGCACCCGCTCGCACTCGCCTCCGTCCGGCGCTAGCATCTCACCCGCTTCGCCGTGGTCTGCAAACGCCCGCAGCGTACCCTCCGGCATGGTGTTGATTGTAAATGGCGCAGCCAGCGCCTTCACATAGAGGATGTCGGAGGCCGTCGGGTCCTTGGTGCCGGTACTCGCCCACAACAGCCGCTGGGCCCGCGCACCGGCGTTGGCGGCGCGCTGAAACCGTGCCGAAGCGAGCAGCTCCCGATATGCCTTGTAGCTCCGTTGGGCGACTGCGATGCCAAGCCGATTGCTCAGCTCGCCCGGGACCTTGCCGCTGACCGCGACGTCCCAACGGCTGATGAACAGCGAGGCGACCGACGCGACGGCCGGGTTCAGCCCCGCCTCAATGCGTCGCTCGACGCCGCGCAAATACGCATCGGCCGCCGCGAGATATTGCTCGCAAGAGAAGAGCAGCGTGATATTGATTGGAACCCCGGCGAAGATCGCCGCCTCGATCGCCGGCAGCCCTTCCGCGGTGCCGGGAATCTTGATGAAGAGGTTGGGCTTGCCCCCACGCTGGTGAAGCGCACGCGCGGCCGCGAGCGTCGCGTTGGTGTCGTGGGCAAGGAGGGGCGAGACCTCCAGCGACACCCAGCCGTCCACCCCGTCGGTGCGGGCGAAGACTGGCTGGAACAGCCCGGCGGCCCTGGTCAGGTCCGCGAGCGCCAATTCGAAGAACAGATCTTCTCCGAATTTTCCTGCGACCGCCTTCGTGGAGATGTCGTCGTCGTAGGTCGCGCTGTGCCTGATCGCATGATCGAAGATCGTGGGATTCGACGTAAGCCCGGTCACCGAGAACTGCTCAATGAACCGCTGCAGCGTCCCAGTGTCGAGCAGTTCGCGTGTGATGTTGTCCAGCCAGAGACTCTGGCCAAGTTTGTGGAGCACGCTGGTCGGTTTCATCATGTCGTCTCCAGGCCGCGATGCAAGGAGTCGTCCGCGTCAGTGGGCTCGCGGCACCCCATGTTCGGGCAAGTCCGCGACGGATGCAATCGTCACATCTGCCGACTGGAACGAGCTGACCAACTTTTGATTGAAGGCGTCGGCCGATTTTGAGCGCAGCCCTCGGCGCCGCGGGAGCGCGGTCGTCACGCGATCTCGCTAAACGTCAGCGTGCTGGCGCAGGTGCTGCGCCGGGTTGTGCGCATAACCCAGAGGCTTGCCCAAAGTTCCTTGCAAACCATGCCAGCCAAAATGGCATGGGCGGACGGAGACGGGGCTCCCTCGCGATCCGCGCAGGCGAAGAACTCAAAATCCGACCTGGCCCGGTCGGAGCTGCTCTTGATCGGAGGTTGGTGCACCAAGTGGTCGCGGAAGAGCCGGTTTTGTCTCCGGCATGAACTCCAATACAACGACGACGGCCATAAGACCCACGGCTGTTACGCCTAGCAGGCCAGCCGTATAGCCGTATCTCTGGGTGACAACGCCCGTTATCAACGTGCTGAGGGAAGCGCCAACTCCGGAAAACGTGCCAGCGAGCCCTTGGGCCAGGTTAAACCGACCGGTCCCGTTCGTAAGGTCGGCAATAATGAGCGTCGTCAGCACGCCCAGTGTCGCACCGGTGAATCCGTCCATCAGCTGAAAGACGACCAGCAAGACGGGGTCCGCCGTCAGCGCAGAAAGCCCCGAGCGAATCGGTACTATGGCGAGTCCAAGCAACAGGAGCGGTCGACGTCCCCACGTCGCGGCCGTGCGTCCCACCCAAGGCGATATCGCGGCAACAACGATCTGCGGGACTACGATCAACGCAGACACCGCGAGCGAAGACAAACGTCCTTCTGAATGCACCAGTGACTGGCTGACCTGGGGCAGGATAGAGGCGTTCGCGAGTTGGAATAGAAGCAGGCAGGTCAGAAAGGCAAGAAAGCGGACGTCCTTGAAGAGAGTCAGACGGCTGGCTCTATCGGGCTTCATCGCATGATGATCGGGAGCGCCGCAGGATCGGCCGAAGTGAATATCGACGCCGCGTATCCGCAGCAGTGCCAATAGCAGTGGGATCGCCAACGCGGCGGCGACCAGAAATATGTCTCGCGTGGATAGCAGATACCCAATGGCACCCATGATCGCGGCCGCGGCCAGGCCTCCGATGGATGCAAAACGCTGATTCCGACCCAGTCGCACAGCGAGCGCGTCGTGCCCCACCAGGCCCAGACTGATCGCGGCGATGCTTGGACCGAGGACGCTGCCGACGCCGCCCTGCATGATGGCGACGGCTGCGACGGTAGGGAAGTCCGAGCGCAGTCCAAAAATTGTGAGGGCCAAAGCGAGGGTAGCTGCTGCGGCTCCGAACAATGCGCGCTTTGACGCGATCACGTCAATGAGTTCGCCGGCCGGGACTTGTGTCATCAGTCCAGCCAGCCCGCTGATGGTCAGGATGGCCCCGATGCTTGCAGGAGCCCATCCGTTTTCCGCCAGATGGACCGCGACAAACGGACCAAAACCCACAAGGAGGGCTGCAAGGAAGAAGTTCAGCCAGTCAAGCGCTTGCAGGCTTTCAAGGGGCTGTCCCGCGTCCAGATTGTTGAGTAATCTTGCAAGCATCGTTCCGCCTGCCGTGTGCGGACTTTAGACGAATTGCGCACCGAAGCTGCTTCTGACGACCGCGTTAGGGTTGCCTTTCAGCACCTCAAACTGCGTCTCATCGCCGTCGCGCCAGAACCGAAGATCAAATTTTTGGCGGCCGAGATGAAGATCGAGCAGCGTCAGGTCCGGAAGCCACTGCGGCAACTGCGGGTCGACATACAATTTTCCGCGCGGCGCGTCCGGCACGATCCCCAGGATCGCGTGCATAAGCGTGAAGACCGACCCGGCGGCCCAGGCCTGGGGCACATTCGCACCGAGATATTGCACCGGAAAGCTATCTTCGTCACGCTCGATCGTTGTGTAGAGTTCGGGTAGCTGGTTCGACAGGAAGTGACTTCCCGCTTCACTGATATCGCGGGCGATTCGCGCGGCCTCGGCTCCGAAGCCATACCGCTTGAACCCCAATGCAATGAGGGCGTTGTCGTGTGGCCAGACCGACCCGGTCTGGTAGTTGTAGGGGTTGAACGAGGGATGCAGGGCGGAGAGCGTACGGATGCCCCAGCCGCTCCACATGTCGGGTGCCATCAGGCGTTGCACGACCTTGGCCGCCCGCTCCGGCGGGACGATGCCAGACCACAAGCAGTGACCCGGATTGGACGCAACCGTCAGCACCTTCTTCTTTTCGCCGTCCAGCGCAAAGGCGTAAAAGCCTAGTTCCTCGTCCCAGAAAACGTCATTGAATCGTTTGAACAGCACGTCGGCCTTTCGTCGTAGCTCTTCGGCACGCTCGGGCTGGCCGAGCTCATCGAATATCTCGGCCATGCGCCGCCAGGCGTCATAGACATACCCCTGCAATTCGCAGAGCGCTTTTGGCCCTTTTACGAGCGTCCCGTCCGGGTAGACCACGCTGTCGCCAGAGTCCTTCCAGGCCATGTTCTCGTAGCCCACCGGAGATTTGGTCTGATATTCCTGAAATCCGTCGCCATCGCGATCGCCATAGCGGTCGATCCAGGACAGACAACCCTCGGCAGTCGCAAGATGCCGCTCGAGCAGCGTCTTGTCACCGGTTGCCCGCCAGGCGGCATGCAGCGTGATGAGGTAAAGAGGGGTCGCGTCGGCCGTGCCGTAATAGGGCGTATGTGGGATCAGCTTGAGGTAGGCGAGCTCTCCATAGCGGATCTCGTGCAGGATCTTGCCTGGCTCAGCATCACGATAGTCGTCCTCGGCTTTTGCCTGCAGTGAACCCAGGATGTCGAGGCTGCCACGGGCAAAGTCGGGATAGATCAAGAGATTCTGGAGCGAAACGATCAGGCTGTCCCGACCGAACGGAGCGACAAACCAGGGCAAGCCCGCAGCCGGCAGGAACACCTTGTGATCCGTGCCAAAGATCGGCAACCGGAGCGCCGCCATGTCTTCAAGCGCCTGACGATAAAGACGGTAGAATTCCTCGTTGCTGCAACGAATCTTCAGCACCGTCCGCAGCCAGTCCGATAGCGTCTCGCCGTGCTTCTTGTGATGTTGGCTGGAACACTCCTGCGGAGGTCGATGGTGTCGCTCACCGTCCTCCAGGGTGTAGAGCAAGCAGCAGTGCCAGGCTTCGCCGGGATCGAGGACGATCTGGAAGTTGAGCCGACCATTGGAATAAATTGCTTTGGGCCGATGGTGTGACGGAGCCACGGTCACGGCGCGAACGAAATCGCCATTGCGATAGCCGGTCCGCAGCTGCTGCCTTGTCTGCGACCACGTCGTGGCAATGTGCCCGCGGCGCACGATGTTGTTCGACTTGACTTCGAATATGTCCGCGAAGTCGCAACGCAACGCCAGCTCAAGCTGAAAGTCCACGCGCCGCATGCTGTTGTTGGTCACGTCGAGGTCCTCGTGCATTCCCTCGCTGATCAGCCGGCTGATAACGAGACCAAGCGTGCGCTGTGGAATGATGCCATCCGCGGTCGGGATCGCTCGATTCGTAAGACAAATTCGCGAGGCGTAGGGCGTGATCGCACCTCCATTGAGGAGCTCCCAAGGCTCGCCGTTTGCGTAGATGGTCCAACTGCTGATGACTCGCGTGTCAAAGAAGTAGAGCCCCTTTTCGCTGGGCCAGCGAATTTGTCCGTCCGGTTCACCGACCAGGACTGTCTGGCCGTGATGGATTGAAATCTGGTGCGGACCAACCTGAACCCTGAAAGGCATCACGTATCTCCACGGCGCCAGTCGTCTCAGCCGAGTCTCAACTCCGTCGCCTCAACAACAGGAATTTCCTGCGCGGTGACGCTTCACAATGCGGACGATATGATGGCCGGTTTTGACGAGCGCGATGCGAGAAAGCGCAGCGGGAAAAGTTCCAAAGGCAGAACGCGCTCATCGCATTCCTCCAAACGGAGATCAACGACGTTACAAATGCGGAGCCACCGAAAGGCCGTGCTGGATCCGTCGTGTGCTCCGGGTGACCACATAGCCATTCTAACAACAGAAAATTCGCTGCGATAGGCGTCCCTGTTCCGACGGCTTCACTACTTCGTATGCGCGGCAGCGCAACCTTGCGACATCCGCCGAATGCCACAACGGCCTTCCGAAGTTAAGGCGCCAACGTTAGGCCGCATCTCAGTGTGGGCGGTATGTCGCGATCTGCCAGATGTTCGACCAGGAATCCCGGACTGTGGCCCGTCTGTCGCCGTAAGGCATGTCCGCAGGACCCTCAATCGATTCAGCGCCCGCTGCAATCGCGCGCTCGTACGTCTGGTCCGTATTCTCCACATAGACATAAAGGAAGGCCGGCATTGCCCCGCGCGCGCCGCCGCCGTCGCTGATCAGTACAATCGAATCGCCAATCGTCATCTCGGTTGGCGCGCCGGACCGGAGCTCACCACCCGCGCCGAACACGGCTTTCAAAAATCCCACCAAGCCGGCGACATCGTCGGTGATGACCCTCGGGGTCACAGTGCGCCAGCCGTCAGGTTTGTGCCTGTTCATGTCCTCGTCTCTGAGATGGGCAGCCACACGTCCACGTCTGGCAGCGGCGACGCAAGCGACGTTGTCTGGCGTATCACGTGACACCATCGAGGACACGTCGCGACTTAGTGAACGCGGCCCGGCGTCGTGCAAAATTGCAAGGGCTCGAAGATTTGCCGGTTGCGCGTTCGGCAAGACGCTTCTGATAGACTCCGGCGTGGATCGTGCCGTCCGTCGCAAGGTCGTGGTTTGTTAACCCGTTGCAGCGCATGGTCGCGGTGGGATCATGGCGCCACGGCGAAACGATGGTGCCCATCTTCATCGGTCATGGCGCGCCATTCTCGAACCGCGATGGGAACACGTTACGGCGCGCTGGACCCGCCCTCCACGATTCTCTCATTCAGTTTTTGATCCACAATCTGGACCGTATGGTCGATCTCGGCATTGGGCACGCCAAGCTGGTGCGAAATCAGTTTCACCAGCAGATCGACCCTTTCAATGAAGGGCGCTCCATTGGCCACCGCCCGGGCCGCCGACGAGGGCTTGCGAAGGCTTTCCGCGGCCTTGGCGTACTTCTCGAACGGCACCTGATCTCTGGGGTCAGCGCCCAGACGCCGAGCGATCGCATCGACATGCTCGTAGATCGACTGGGAAAGTTCCAGATCATCGTGGACCGCGTCGCGGATCGATTGTGGTTCGCGTTGCGTGATGCAGCGGTAGTTCCCGGTCAGCAGCATCGACCATTTGGCCAGAGGGACGAACAGCGAATCGAAAACCTTGAGCTTCACCGGAACGTCGCGACCATCCAGCCTCACCGCGTCGATGTCCGCTTCGAGTTGCCGGAGCAGCAGATTGTGCGTCTCGTCTGCAAATGTCGCTGCCTTGAAGTTCGTCGGCAGGCCGACATGGAGCACATTCGCTGCCTCCTCCGGCGGGCGGAAGGCCTGCGGATCAGGCGAGCAGAGCGACACCAGTCCCGGCTTGAAGCGTTCCCAAACCTGGGCATTGGTATAGGCCTCCTCCAGGTCCATGTCCGCCAACGCCGGTATCCGGTTGAGATAGGGCAGCGGCGGCATGTTCATGATCGAAAGACAAGGCAGCCTCGCCTCGGCGATCTTGATCATGAGAACCCGGATCGTATGGTTGGCGTATTGCGGTTCCTGCATCGCAAGACCAACCAGATCGTAACGGGAAACGTCGACATTTGCGGGCGGCGTCGCGTCCAGTTTGCCCGGCAGATCGCGCGAAAAGATCGCGCGGTGCATCGCTTCGTCGCGCAGCTTGATGCGAACCTCGGTACCCTCGCGATTGATGAGGTCCGCGGTGTTCTTCCGGCAAACCAGGGTCACGTTGTGACCCGCCATCAACAGCTTTGTCGCCAGCAATGAGCCATACGAGGCTCCAAGAATCAGAATGTTGCGCGCCATACGCCCTCTTTCAGGGATTATCTGACGTCCCCCCGAGCCACGCTGAAGTTTCCGTCAGGAAACCATTTGGGCGAGGCAACGGAGCAGGCCGGACCTTGCGTCACACGGGCACGGCCACTTTGGACAATGAGCGCGGTGTCTAGCGCAGACTGATGGGCACGACAATCACGTAGCGGCTTCGACGCGTTCGTGGCTGTCGATCGAAACCTGCGCCCATGTCGCCATAGGGCGCTCATGGATGAGTATGCCCACCTCACAATGTTTTGTCGGGTCGGTCCGGGTCCGACGTGTCGCACGTCGCTTCAACTGCACCCGCCGCATCCACCGCCGCCGCCGCCCCCGCCGCATCCGCCGCCGTCGCCACCGCTGTTCATCGTCTTCGAGGCGGCATAGACCGATGCGTAGGCGGTGCCCGACAGGACGACGGCGCCTGAGAGCGCCACGGCGAGAAGGAGTTCGTGATCGAGCGGTGCGCGCGACGCCCGCGCATGGGAGGCCTGATAGGTCCGCAGAACGTCCTTGCCTGCCCGGGTCCGCGTCGGAGACCTTGCCAAGGCGATGCCGACGAACGTTGTGAGGATGAGGAGGACAACCAGAAATCCGACCGGATGGTGCCGTTCCGCGCCCACGAACGCCTTGATGATCCCAAACACCAGGAGGAGCCCAACGAAGGGCAGGACGGTCAAACGGAAGGACGACATCTGATCGTTGGTCGGGCAATAGCCGAACTCCTGCAGGCCCCCCTGCACCCGCTCGACGAGCGGTTTGACCGCCGTCTGGAACTGCTGTCGGGTCATGTCGGGCTTAAGCGGCAGACGAGTCGGTCGGCCCAGGAGGGTCGCCAGCCGCGTCTGGTCAGTAACGGTAATCTTGTGGCCCTTGGGGGCGATCATGGCGCCGTTACCCGACATCAGGCCGAGCAGGGCCACATCGCCGAGGCGGCGCGCACCGCCGGCGAGATAGGCCAATTCCAACATGCTGAGTTCATGGATCGCCCGCGCCGCCGGACCGATCATCGACCTGAAGCTGAAGCCCGCGGAGAAGACGATGATCGCGATGGTCATGTAGAGGGCAAGGAAGGGGCCGGCAGTCCAGTCGAACGGATTCCATGGCATCGGTTCACCTCCCGAAGTGACGGCAGATCCATGCGATGGGTTTTGGCATGATCAACCAACGACGGCGGTCCGTCACATGATAGCGCGGACGTCCGAAGCGCAGATGCGTCGCCGGCCAGACCGCCGGGCTCGGCGGCCCGAACACGCGCTCATGCAGCGCCAGCGTTTCGGCATATTGCCGGCGATAGATCGTTTGCGCCTCGGCGCCTCCGGGCGTGGGGTCGTGGTGCAACGGTAGCTTGAGCCTCTCGCCGCACCAGATCATCCAGTAGTCGCGTGAATAGGTGAGATGCTGGTGCCAGACCTCGTCGACGATCTCGCTCGGCGTGACCGGCGTCGGCGAGACGATCGAAAGAAAGCAGAAGCGGCGATAGGCATCGACGGCCGCGCGGGCCTCATCGAGGCTCCAGCCGTGGTCGCGCGCGAGCCGGGCGGTAAAATTCAGCGGTGTGTCGGGCTCGAAATCATGCTGCTCGACGCGCCGCCACAGCTCTCGTCGGGCGGGAGTCCAGACGGGCTCGTCCGACCGGAGATCGATTTTCAATGGCGCCTGTTGCAACGAAGGCTCCCAATCATCGTCCATGAATGACGCTAGCATGGGATCGCGGGGTTCGACGACGATCGAACGACCGGCGTTCTCACTCCGGCAGCGCCGGCGCAAGGCCGGCGTGCCGCCGCACCTGCCTCTGCCGTACTGAGCATCAGCACGAATGCTGGTGGGAGAAGGCGCTCTCTTTCAACCCTTTAAGTCGATCACCAGGTGACCGGCGCGAGCCTCACCTTGCTTCGTGCCAAAATTGCGGGTGCCGCGGAAACAGGCCCAGCACATCGAAATGACAGGCGAGCAAGGCGCCGCTCATGCAGAGCAGCGTGAATGCGATCAGAAAATGATCCAGCCCGTAAAAAGGGTTGATCCAGTTCTTCCTTGGCACGACCAAGCGCGGTCTCCGGTCCGGTGTCATGCAAACCTCGCTGATTGGATTCATGGCTTCGGCGGCAACAATCGTGGCACCAGCCGCCACCACCGCGAACAAG
>Ga0210401_10003595_pt1 | contig 16511 bp, 11 predicted proteins | sample IncBWH32MmetaG_FD_150866 | JGI IMG/M metagenome (GOLD analysis project Ga0210401, IMG submission 150866) | Forest soil microbial communities from Barre Woods Harvard Forest LTER site, Petersham, Massachusetts, United States - Inc-BW-H-32-M | ecosystem: Environmental > Terrestrial > Soil >... | reverse complement strand
CGGTGCCGGCCTGATTAATGACGTGGTTTTCAACGCTTGTGCCCGCGTACAAAGTCACGCGGGGATAGAAACGACACGCTTTTCCAACAATAGAACCTCGTCCGACGAAACAAAAAGCGCCAATTTCAGTACCTGCTCCAAGCTGGACATCCTCCTCGATCACCGCATAAGGGCCTACGGAGACCCCTGCCGTAATTTGGGCAGATTTCGCGATGATGGCTGTGGGATGTATTCCCTTTGCTATCGGCTCGGCAGGCAGGAGCCATTCAGCGGCGCGCGCGAATGCCAGTTTGGGCTTATCTGCACGCAGCAGTACCTTCCCATTTAGCGATAGTCCCGGGGCAATCACCACACATTTTGACGCCGAAGCGGCGGCCCGCTCCAGGTGCTGCACAGATTCCACGTAGATCAGGTCTTCAGCGCTTGCAGACACGGTCGATGCCACGCCGGAGACAGGAACCGCTCCATCGCCCTCGCAGGGGCATCCTAGGAAGTCTGCCAATTCCTTCATTGTGCGTGTCATATGCGGTTTCCCCTTGCGGTTATTTACTTATGGAGCTGGAAATAATGGAACTTTGTACTTCAGAAAAGGATATGAACTTATTTATAGACGGACGGTTCCCCAGACGGGCGTGTTTTCCATCGACGATGCACCCACAACCACTGATCAGGATACCGCCGCACATAATTCTCAATCACGCGTGTAAACCGCTGCGTATTTTCGCGAATATCGGTTGGGTCATCTCCCGTGCGGATCAGCTCCACTTCAGGCTCAAATCGTAACCTGTATTTGCGAGTAGAGCTGTCCCAGTGAATGAAGCCCGGGACAACCGCGGCATCGGTGTGCAGTGCAAATCGGGCAATGCCGGCCGTTGTGCATGCGGGGATTCCAAAAAAATCCACAAAAACGCCCTCCATCGGTTGCGTATTTTGGTCCGCCAGTATGCCAACTGTGCCCTTCGCGGCTAAAACTTTCAGCACCGCGCGGGCGGATTGATTTTTGTCGATGGGTTGATTTCCATGCGAACACCGGTATTTCATAATCAGCGCGTCCACCAGCGGATTGTCGATCGGTCGAACCAAAAAATGCAGCGGATTCCCGTAAAGTGCCTGCGCGAATGGAGCGATTTCCCACGCGCTCATGTGGCCTGTGAGGAACAGGACGCCTTTGCCGCGCGCTTGCGCCGACGCAAAATTCTCAAAGCCCTCGATCAACACTGTGCGCTCTATATTATTTTTGTTGTAGTGCGGAAAATGTGCAAATTCAGCGCCCATCCAGCCCAATTGCCGCACCATGCCGCGAATGGCGGCGCGACGCTGTTTCTTATTCCACTCTGGAAATGCGAGTTGCAAATTTTCCGTGGCGGCATCGCGCAGTCCGGGACGCAGCAAAAATAAAAGCGCCGCCGTTCGCGCACCAACAAATCGCGCCAGCGGTCGCGGTAATGCTCCAATGATCTTGAGCAGCAGCCATAATGCCGCATATTCCAGATGTTGTTGCACCCGGGGATTATAACGGGTACGAAGGAAGGATGGTGACTTGTGAATAGTGATTCGTGATTGGTGATTGGTGATTGGTGACTAGTGAAATTATCGACGCACGGTCCCTCCGCTATTCCTTGCCGACAGCCGTATTCCTGTCACTACAATCGAAGAACAATTTCGGGGACCAGTAAGGAGGGCACTTGGAGATTTCCTTGAATCACAAATCACGAGTCACGAATCACCAGTCACTAGTCACTGGTCACTAGTCACCAATCACCACTACTCCCCCCCTCTCCTGCTGAAATCCGCTGCCGCAGATGCTAGACTCAACCGTTTGAATTCCACGTCTCCAATCCGCTCGCGCGCCGTCGAAGAAGGCAGCTTTCAAATTCCGATCTGGGGCGTTCCGTTTCTTCTTTTGTTTCTTTATGTCTGCTTGTTTAGCGGGTTAAGCGCGCTCGGCGTTGTCGGGCCGGATGAACCGCGCTACGCAGCAATCGCCAGAGCCATGGCCGCGACGGGAGACTGGATAACGCCGCGTCTCTGGGGCTCGCCTTGGTTTGAAAAGCCTGTGCTGTATTACTGGGGCGCGGGAATTGCGATGCGTATTTTTGGAGTGGGCGAATTCGCCGCACGCTTGCCATCAGCCTTGGCGGCGCTGCTTGCGGTGATCGCGGTTTCATGGACCGCGCTGCGCTCTTATGGCATCGCTGCTGCCTGGTTCTCGCTTTTGATGCTTCCGACTTCTGTCGCGGTCATTGCTTTTTCGCGCGCCGCGAGCACGGACATGCTCTTCGCAGGTTTCATAACCGCAGCCATGGCCGTTGCGAGCGAGATGTTACAGAAACCGCGGCCGGGCAATGTGCTGCGCATCGCGTTCGGATTTTTTCTTGGCGCAGCGGTGCTCGCAAAGGGCCCTGCAGCCGTGATCCTCGCCGGCGGCGCAACACTTCTGTGGGCCGCGCTTTCACACCAGTGGACAGCGCCGTTTCGCTTTCTTCATCCATTAATCATCGCGGTTTTTTGTGTCACGGCGTTGCCCTGGTACGTGCTTTGCGCGCTGCGGAATCCGGATTTTCTGAACGTATTTATCTGGCAGCACAATTTTCAGCGCTACCTCACTCCCGTGTTTGAGCACCGGCAACCGTTCTGGTTTTTCGGCGTCGTGTTTCTGGTAGCGATTATTCCCTGGTTACCGTTTTTGATTTCGTCGATCTCGGATGCAATCAAGCGGTTGCGGGCATCTGAATGGCACGATTCCCCAGCGCTTTTTATCGGTTGCTGGTCACTTTTTACAATTGTGTTTTTCAGCCTGTCGCAATCCAAATTGCCGGGTTACATCCTGCCCGCAATTCCTCCGGCAGTCTTGCTGCTTGCAGTAAGCACTGCGGGGCGGGTACGGCAAAAATCTTTCGGCCTGCCCTCAGCGGTTATCTGCACTGGATTGATGTTTCCGATTGGCATAGCCATTGCCGTTGCGCAGTGGATTCATGCTGCAAACATAGATCCGCAATTGCACGTCCACATTGCCCGGGGCTTTCAAATTGCGCTCGGTGCGGCAACCATTCTCGCCACAGTCATCGCCATATATGCATTCCGACGCAAGTTGAACGAAGCGATTTTCGTCACTGCCTCAACCACCTCGCTACTCGTCCTGCTTGCGAATCGCCTGATTCTTCCAGGTGTCGACACACTTGTTTCCCCAAGGCCGGCCGCTATGTGGGCAATGGGACATTCCGTTCGCGCGGATGAAGTGGCGGTGTACGGTTTGCCGCGCGCGTACGGTTATGGATTGAATTATTACTTCAACGCGACTTTGCCGGAATGGACGCCGGAGAACACCCACGCAAAGATATTATTCTGCGGCAAGGAAGCGCTCAATTCTCCGCAACTGGAAAGCCTGCATGGGGAAGCTAAATTCCCGGCGACGGACGATGAGAAGGTATTTATTGTCCTTCTAAATTCCGATTAAAGTCAAAAGAGAAGTTAACCTTACCGGATTTGCGGCAAGGGTTCGCCGGCAATCGGCAAGTTCACCAGGAAAAAACTCACGATCCGGTTTTCATAATTGCGTTTTTCTTCGTCCGCCATACCGCCGTAATTTCCGTGCGGCAGCATGGCGAGTTCGTGGGGCTCTGGCGAAATACGGAATAATTCCGAGGTCGAGGCAGCAAGGCGCGGCTCTTCCGGCGATTCCAGATAAAGTTGCGGGACGCCTGAAAGTTTTCCGATTCGAGCATTGAGAGGTTGCACGTTTCGGAATTGCGAATTGACCCAACCAAAAATCATTTGCGACATTCCCGTGACGAAAGGAACCGATCCAAGTCCGTAGCGGTTCACCTGGAGAGCCACCATATCATTCGGACTTTTGTAAGCTGAATCGACAACGATCGCGCGAACGCGGGCATCGTTCGTGGCCTCAGCCATCGCGACATACCCGCCCATGTTCGCGCCCCACAACCCGAACCTGTTTACGTCCACATCTCCGCGGTTGGCCACCGCATCGATAGCGGCCCGCAATTGCGCTACTTCCTGGAGGCCGAGCGTCGAATGTCCTCCGGAAGATCCGTGGGCGGAAAAATCAAAAGTCAGGACATTGTACTGCTGGTCTTGCAAACCGGAAGCCAGGGTTAACAGTTCTCCGCGGCTCGATCCGTAGGCGGGGCAAAGAATAATTGTGGGAGCTGTTTTCAGTCCTGGGAAAAACCATGCATCCCGCTCTTGCCCACCACTTATGTTGAAATGCAAGTCCTCAGGATGGCCGGGAAAATTCTGCAGATTTATATCTGAACTCCTGCGGGAGGGCGACTCCATCCGGTAAACCGCGAACCCGGACATGGCGCCCGTAACAAGCAGTCCAAAAAATAACAGCGCCAAAATACCAATAGCGACTTTGCTGTACCAGAATGTGGGATGTCGAAATTCGGATATGAAATCCATGCGCTCGAATTCTTGATTTATGACGAACTCCCGTCCAGAGATTCAATCCGTGGAAGGGGCTAATTTTCACTGACATTCGCATGGTAGCACAAACGATAGCGCGTCACAGACTAGCGATCGCATGGTTGTTTCTTAAGGACATCCAGTCTCAATGGGGCTAAATATGATAATAATGGTGGTGTGTTTGCCACCAGCCAGAGACCCGGTGCCCAGTCCATGCAGATAGTCGACCTGCGGCAATTAACCTCCCGCCAGCTCGAGCCCCTGCTCGCGGAAGAGGCTGTGCAATGGCGCGAAGAATTGCATTGGGATTATCACGGATCAACCGAGCTCATTAAAAAATTTATCGATGCCCGCTCCCTCACGGGCTCCGCCATTCTTGAAAATGGCAGGCCAGTCGGGTACGCGTTTTATGTGCTGGAAGAACACAAGGGACTCGTTGGCGGGTTATTTGTCTCTCCCACCTATTCGCAACAGGAGCTGAGTCATCAGCTTTTGACCGACATGCTCAACACGCTCAGCGGCATTCCAAAACTTGAGCGCGTGGAAGCCCAGCTCATTCCCTTCGGATATCAGCTTGATCCTGTTCTGTCCGAGTACGGTTTCCGACTGTACATGCGCCAGTTCATGATCGCGCGATTCGAACAGCAGGCAGCTGCATCGCCGGACGTTGTTCCCGGCCTGATTCGCGAGGGGCCCGGAAGCGGCTTGATTCTTGAGCGATGGGACCATCGCTACTTTGAGCAATGCGCCCGGCTCATTCAACTTTCGTACGCGAGCCATGTGGACGGCGAAATTAACGATCAGTACCGCAGCGAATCCGGCGCCCTGCGTTTCCTGAAAAACATCATTATTCTGCCTGGTTGCGGACAGTTTCAGCCTGAGGCTTCCTTCGTCCTCCGAGCTCCCTACGAAAATCAGCTGGTCGCGGTCATCCTCAATTCGCGCGTCGCAAACGGAGTTGGCCATACCACGCAAATCTGTGCGATGCCTGGATACCAGGGCCGCGGCCTGGGCCGCCGCCTGATGGAAGCATCGCTGCAAGCACTGCGCGTGCGCAACTTCCACACGGTCTCGCTGACCGTAACGTCGGGCAACGAGCGCGCCGTGCGCCTGTATGAAAGACTGGGATTCACAACGGTCAAGAAATTTGCCGCAGGTGTGTGGACTGCGTTTTGAGAGTTTAAAGTTCAGAGTTGAGAGTATAGAGTCGTGGGTTTGGAGTTTTGGGTTTGGGTTGCAAAACTAAAATTGAATGTTGCGTACTGCGAATAAAGGCCGAGCGTTAACCTAGGGACATTTCAAATTTGAAATTGCAATTCTCGCGCGCATTGACGCAACGGAAACTCCCGCCCGCCTTCCGCTTGCCGCGCGATTCCCCTATTTGCCATACTAAACGTGCAATGCGCCGCGCAACCATCCCCGCACTGGTCCTGCTTTCATTACTGATTCCGGCGGGCGCACTGCGCGCGGACGAAATTCGGCTGAAAGACGGCACAAAAATCGAGGGCACGATCGTTGGCTTTGAAAACGACTCATTCCGCGTGGAAACTTCGTTTGGATTTGCCCTCATTCGCAAGGACAAAGTCGCGGACATCAATATCACCGCGTCGAAAAAGGATACTGATTCGAAACAAAAACAGGCGGCGGCAGTGGAGACTACTGCACCTGCGGCATTACCCGTCATACCCGCCGTTGTGAAGGAGCCCGCTTCCACCAACAGTCCTTCCCTGGATGGAAAAGGTGCGGCGCATGACCACTCCGCAACTTCCGCAGGGGGTGCGACCAGCGCGGCGTCATTCAAATCCGATCTCGCAGCTTCCAAGCCAAAAACGGTGGGAGCCGCGCAGATTACGCCTCCGGCCATGACTCCTGCCGCATCGACAAGCGCTGCGATAGCTGCGTTGCCAACCGCACCAGCCACGCCGCCGCCCGCTCCTGAGCCTGTCGTAATCCACGACGAAATTCGCGGCAACCAGTATGTAAATGTCACCTACGGATTTCAGATGTACAAGCCGCCCAGCTGGGAGCTGATTCCCGCGGCGCGCAAAGCGCTGCCCGATGCAGTCGCCGCGCTCGGAACACTCGATCAAACCACGCTGCTCGTTATTGGCCGCGCTCACGCCAAGGATTCTCTGGACGCGCATGCTGCAAAAACCGTTAAAGAGCTGAGTGATGTGTACGAAAATTACAGACAGATTTCGAGCCGCCAATTATCCGTAGCAGGCTTTCCCGCAGTCGAACAGCGCGCGCGCGGAACTGCCGACGGCCGCGATTGGTCGGTGACTCTTTTAACATTGCTGAAGGGCGGCGAAGCATACACTTTGCTGGGAATGACGTGGGCGGATTCCGATCTGATCCAGGTTCAGGAAAACGTGATCGCCAAGGCTGTGAACAGCTTGACGTTTGTGACGCCGTGAATCGTGATTCGTGAAGAGCAGATCGCCGAAATTGTAGCACGCTACCCGCCTCAACCAATCAAATCATCGCAATGATTGCTAGACTCCTGCAATTCGACATGTTGTCGTAGCGCCGGCGTCTCGCCGGCAACTTTTCGTGTAGCCAGATCGAGCAGAAAACCTCCTGCGAGACGCCGCCGCTAGTAAAACCGAACAGCGTATTTTTTGCGATAAGATTGCAGAGAAAGGTCGAATAAGTCAGAGCGTTTCAGTCGAGAGTAGTTCACGAATTACAAATCACTACTCACGAATCACAGCATCATCCCACATTCACCTCAACCGTGTGATAGCCCGTCGCGCCATCCGGCCATTCGCCCGACTTTGACGACGTTTGCAATTTTCCATTGCCGTCCGTTGCTCGCACTTGAATCTCGTGCTTCCCGCTCGCCGGATTCGCCCACACGTAGCGCCAGAAGGCCCAGACCTGCGATGGCATCGGATTGCTGAATATTGTGCACGCATTCCAGGTTGCGCCGCCGTCCGTAGAAATTTCCACTTTGGAAACGCCCGCGGCATTCGCAATCGCCCATCCTGTCACTACGAAACTCTGTCCGGCAATCTGCGTTGAGCCATGCGGATCGGTGATCACTGACTGCAGTTGCCGCTCGCCATCGTTCGACCAGCCCATCCACTCCCAGTAGCCCAGGTGGCTCTTGTCGACCAGCTCGATGCGCGTGAGCCATTTCGGCGTTTTCATCCCGTAAATTCCCGGCATCAGCACGCGCAACGGAAATCCGTGAATGCGCGTAAGCGGTTCGCCGTCCATGTCATAGGCGAGAAAATTGGCGCCGCGCGACAGCCGCTCGATCGTGTGGCCTGTCGTATAGCCTTCCGCCGCATAAAGGATCGCGTACTTCGCATTCGCTTTCGGTCCGGCGCGTTCGAGCAGCGGATGAAGCAGCGTGCCGCGCCAGTTGGCTGTATCGATCAGGCCGCCCGCGATTTCATTCGAAATGCATTCCAGCGTTAGCGTCGTTTCGTAGGGCGCCAGCTTTCGAATGTCATCATAATCAAAATGCAGCGGGTCCGTCACGAGGCCGTCAATCGTCAAGGACCACTTGTTAACGTCAACCGCAGGCTCGCTATGCGACGATGTCACGTAAAACTGGTCCACTGGCGCAATTGCCCGCAGCGCCGCCTCCGGCCCAAATTTTTCGTAGCCCTTAACGTCAACATTCGCCGCCCCAAACCCATACGCCAGTGAACGATACACCGCATAGGGCAGCAGTATCCCCAGCCCCGCGCCACCGGCAATCGAAATGAATCTGCGTCGGTCCATATGTCTTTGTTCGAATGTACCACTACTTAGATGTTACGGAGAGAAGGCGGATTCGGATGAGTTAGCTGAAATTCAAAGGTGCAATCCCACTAGAACTTCGTGACTTCGGAGAAATTAAAATTGCGGACTTTCATTGAGGGGACGACCATGTCGAAGGATTCTTCGCCGGCGGCGCGCACGGATGGGCCCAGCAGCTCGACGTTCGAAAGCATTTCGAGGACGCTTTGATTGAAGCGAAAATTTCGCAGGCCGCCTGCCAGTTTGCCGTCCCGCACTAGAAACGTTCCGTCGCGCGTCATGCCGGTCAACAATTTTTCGTAGGGATCGACGTCGCGGATGTACCAGACGCGCGTGACCAGGATGCCGTTTTCCGTGGAGCGCACCATTTCGTCCAACGAAGAATTGCCGCCGGTGAAGACCAGATTCATGGGCGCTTCGCCCATGTCGTTGGGCAAGGGCAAGCCGTGCCCCGTGGGCTTGGTTTTCATTTTTTTGGCGGTAGCGCGCGAGTACACGAGGTTCGTGGGAACGCCTTTGTCTACCAGCAGAATTTTCTGGCGCGGGATTCCTTCTCCGTCGAAGGGCGCGCCGGATTGCAGCGGGTGGTACGCGTCATCGTGCAGCGAAATGTTTTCTCCCATCACGCGCTTGCCCATGCGCCGGTTAAAACACGAGCGCTGGTCCGCCATCGCCGTGCCCGCAAAATCGTAAAAAAGAAAACCAACGAGATCAAGCGCAGCCGAAGGTTCGAGAATTACTGTCCACTTTCCGGGCGCAACTTCGGACGGCTTGCGCGACGCGGCGGATTTTTCGCTGGCACTCTTGGCCAATGCCACCGGATCGATTTGCGCGAGGTCCGGCGAATTGGACTTGGCCCAGCCGGAGGAATCGGATTCCAGAATGGTGATCGAAAATTCGGCGCGCGTCTGGCGGTGCGAAGCGAAGAGGCCGCGCGAGTTGGCAATCGCGAATTGCGTGACGCCCGTTGCAAAAATTCCAGCCGCGGTTTGCTTGTTTTTTTCCGCCAATTGCGCGACTTTTACCACGGCGCGAGCGCGATCGGCGGGCGTGGCGTGCGCCGTGTTTTCAAAATAGCGCGCAACTTTTGTGTATTTTTGCGGGCCGGGCATTGGTAGCGAATCGGGATTGCGCGGCTGGCTGCGCGCCAGCGTCTTCGCGGTCTCCACCACGCGCCGCAGCGAATCTTCGTCCGTCTTGTTGGTGGTGGCGCGTGCCGTGCGGCCGTCGAGCACGGTACGCACGGAAACATTTAAAACCTGCTCGGCGACGTTCTGGTGAATCGTGTTGTTCGCGAAACGCGTGAGCGCGTCGGACGTCATGCCGATCTCGACTTCGGTTTCGTCCGCGTCGCTCAATTTAAAAATTTTTTCGGCAATCCGGCGGAACTCCGCGTCGGAAAGCAGATGCAGGCCAGCGACGGCCGAGCCGGATTTGCGGGGCGTGGCTGCGTGGGCATTCTTCGCGGGTTTTGTCTTCTTCTTAGCCACAAATCCTCTGGTTCCGGAATATGTTACTTTTTGTGGCATAGGCTTCAGCCTGTGCGGGGTTAGTCCTTGCAAGGCCAAAACCCGCACAGGCTGAAGCCTATGCCACTTAAAACCATTACGGCTTTGCGAATGCTGCGCCCAATTTAATATTGCGGAAGCGCGCGGGGGCCGCGCCGTGGCCTGTGCCCATTGTCTGCATGGGCTGGCCCTTGCCGCAATTCGGCGTGCCCCATAGCGTCCAATCTTCGCGCGAACAAATTGCGTCGCAGCTGTTCCAGAATTCCGTGGTGATACCGCTGTAGCTGGGATTTTTCAGCATGCGCGTTTTTTTGCCGCCCTTTATTTCCCAAGCAATTTCCGTGGAGAATTGAAATTGGTATCGGCGGTCGTCGATGGACCACGAGCGATTCGTTTCCATGTACACGCCGCCATCCGTATCTGCAATTAAATCGTCGAAGCGCCATGTGCCGGGAAGAATGCTGATGTTGGTCATGCGGATGATCGGCAGGCGGTTCCAGGATTCCGTGCGCATGGTGCCGCCGGAAGTTTTCTCGCCAATGGAAATCGCGGTCTCGCGATTGGACAAGTATCCGGTGAACAGGCCGTCAGAAATAATCGGAGTGCACTGCGCAGGGACGCCTTCATCGTCATATCCGAATGTTCCGAGGCCGGGACCGTGTTCGAGGCGCGCATCGGCAACTACGTTGACGATTTCAGACCCATATTTCAATTTGTTCAGTTTTTCGAGCGTCAGAAAACTCATGCCCGCAAAATTCGCTTCCATACCCAGCACGCGGTCCAGCTCGATGGGGTGACCGATGGATTCGTGAATCTGTAAGCCGAGCTGCGAGCTGTCAAGAATTAATGTGTGGGGACCAGCGGGAGACGGCGCCGCCGAATGCAGCGCTACAGCCTCTTCCGCAACGCGCGGCGCATTGCCCACCAGGTCAAGCGACTCGACAAGCTCGTAGCCGGCAAGCATGTGCTGCCCGCCAAAACTATTCGGGTAGGAGCGTTTTTGAATTTCATTTCCCGCAAACGCAGTTGCGCAGATTCCCGCGCCGGACTGCATTTTGATCTGGTGAATGGCCGATCCAATGGACGAAGCGAAAAATTGCTCTATGCGGCGAAGTGTCATAGAAGTTTCTGACACCGTGACGCCCTTCACTCGCGACATTTCGCGGTCGGCTGCAAGCAACAAATCGAGTTGTCGCTCAATTGGAATTTGAAAGGGGTCTTTGATGTACGGATTCTGCCAGGTGTCCTGATAGGCCGCGACTGGAACCATTTCCACTTTGCGCAGCTTGGCCGAGGCCGACGCTTTGGCGATGGACACCGCATGCGCGGCGCACGCGGCAATTCCCTCCCGCGTCAGGCGGTCGGTGGAAGCGAAGCCCCACGAACCCTGCGCGATCACGCGAATGCCGATGCCGTAGGATTCCGATTCGGAGAGTGTGCCGACTTGCCCGTTTTTCGTGGAGAGATCGCGGAGGCGGATATCCATGACGCGGGCGTCCGCGTAAGTTGCGCCGCGGACCTTCGCGGTTTCCAGCGCCCAGTTGGCGAAGTCCCGCATCATGGATTCACGAAAACGAAAACAAAAAACAAAGGCAAACGCTTTGACACCGAGAACACAGAAAAAAACAAATGCTGAGAAAACCTGAGAATACTTTTACGTGCCTTCCGACCAACTGGCCAGGTACAACTCCTGCTCGGGCGTGAGCTTGTCCATCTGGACGCCCATCGATTCGAGTTTGAGCTTGGCGATCTGGCGATCGATTGCTTCGGGCACAACGTAAACTTCAGGCTTCAGCTCCGAAGCATGCTTCAGCATGTATTCGGCCGAGAGCGCCTGGTTGGCGAAGCTCATATCCATCACGGCGGCCGGATGCCCCTCCGCCGCGGCTAAATTGATGAGGCGACCTTCGCCCAGCAGATAAATCCTGCGTCCGTCCTTTGTGGAATATTCCTCGACGAATGGGCGCGCGATTTTTTTGCCGTTGCACATTTTTTCCAGCGCGGGGATATCGATCTCGACGTTGAAGTGTCCCGAGTTGCAGATTACCGCGCCATCCTTCATGCGCTCGAAGGAGTCGTGGGCCAATACCGATTTATTTCCAGTCACGGTGACGAAGATGTCGCCGATCTTGGCGGCTTCCGCCATGGGCATCACGCGGAAACCATCCATCACGGCTTCGATCGCGCGCACCGCATTGATTTCGGTGACGATCACGTCCGCGCCTAATCCCTTGGCGCGCATCGCCACGCCCTTGCCGCACCAGCCGTATCCGGCGACCACGACTTTGAGTCCGGCAATCAGCAGGTTCGTCGAGCGGATAATGCCGTCAATCGTGGATTGGCCCGTGCCGTAGCGGTTGTCAAAGAAATGCTTCGTCTCCGCATCGTTCACCGCAATCACGGGATATTTTAATGTTCCGTCTTTGGCCATAGCGCGCAAGCGAATCACGCCTGTCGTCGTTTCTTCCGTGCCGCCGATTACGTCTTTCACGAGGTGCTGGTGCTTCGTCAGCAGCAACGTCACGAGGTCCGCGCCGTCGTCCATGGTCATTTGCGGCTTGTGATCGATGCAGGCGTTCAAGTGCGCGTAATACGTGGCGTTGTCTTCGCCCTTGATCGCGTACGTCGGAATTCCATAATCCTTGATGAGTGAGGACGCGACTTCATCCTGCGTCGAAAGAGGGTTCGATGCGCACAACACCAGATCAGCGCCGCCGTCGCGCAGAGTAATGGCCAGGTTTGCCGTTTCGCTGGTCACGTGTAAGCACAAGGAAAGGCGCACGCCCTTCAGCGGCTGCTCCTTGATGAATCGCTTGCGGATCAGCTGAAGAACGGGCATCTGCTGATTGGCCCATTCGATTTTTCGTTTACCAGTCTCCGCGAGTTTAATATCGCGAACGTCCCCCGCCGTGCTCTGCGTAATATTTGTCACGCGAATCTCTCCTGTCTTTCAAGTCGCACAAGCTATCGCCTGTGGGTTACCCGCCAATTGAATTGAAACAAAAGTGTTTGGGCTTAGTGCCGGGCCACAACTTCTTTTCCGCTGAGTCCAGCCTGACTGCGAATCGAATCCGCCTTGTCCGTCAATTCCCATGTAAATCCAGGGCCTGTGCGTCCGAAATGGCCGAAGGATGCCGTGGGGCGGTAGACAGGTCGACGCAGATTCAGCGATTCGATGATCCCGCGCGGAGTCAGTTTGAAGGTGCTGCGAATTAAATCCGTGATTTTTTCATCGGGAATCGTGCCCGTGCCAAACGTATCGGCCATAACTGAAACAGGATCCGCGACGCCAATCGCATAGGCGAGTTGTACTTCCACCTTGCGCGCGACTCCCGCAGCCACCAGATTCTTGGCGACATGGCGCGCCATGTAGCAAGCCGAGCGATCGACCTTCGAAGGATCTTTGCCGGAAAACGCACCGCCGCCATGCCGGCTGTATCCGCCATAGGTGTCCACAATAATCTTGCGGCCCGTGAGGCCCGCGTCACCCATCGGCCCGCCCACTACGAAGCGGCCGGTCGGGTTGATGTGAAATTTTGTGTTTTTGTCCATCAGTTCGGCGGGAACCACTTTGCGGATGACTTCGTCGCGGATTACATTTTGCAGGTCCGCGTTCGAAACGGATTCACTGTGCTGCGTCGAGATGACTACGGCGTCCACACGTACGGGCTTGTCGCCGTGATATTCAACCGTCACCTGCGATTTGCCGTCAGGACGGAAGAAGTCAACAATGCCCTGCCGGCGAACATCAGACAGGCGTTTCACCAGCTTGTGAGCGAGCGTGATGGGGAGTGGCATCAACTCTTCTGTTTCATCGCAGGCAAAGCCGAACATCAGGCCCTGGTCGCCTGCTCCGCCCGTGTCAACGCCCATGGCAATATCCGGAGACTGGCGATGGAGCGAGGAAATCACGGCGCAGGTTTCGGCGTCGAAGCCGAATTTGGCGCGCGTGTAGCCGACGTCGCGAATTACGTCGCGGGCAAGGTCGGAATAGTCCAGCACGGCAGTAGTCGTAATTTCGCCGGCCACCATGACGAGTCCGGTGGTCACGAGCGTTTCGCAGGCCACGCGCCCCATGGGGTCCGCCGTGAGCACGGCGTCCAGTACCGCGTCAGAAACCTGATCGGCAATCTTGTCCGGGTGACCTTCGGTCACGGATTCCGACGTAAACAAAAATTTGCGATTCTTATCGCTCAAGCCAGCACCTCTATCTAAAATAATCCGCAAAAAATCGCGGTTATGGCTGCATCCCAAGAACTATTTTGACCCAAATCGACGCTAACATGCGACTACACCCATGTCAACGAATTGAGGCCAAACGGATTTAGCAAACGCTTAATAGCGAAAGAAGTGAGTTGAACGGTTCGCGGAGATCATCGACTGGCGCATAACGATTACGAATCATCTTCCGTTTCGGCCGCCATGCCTAGTGTGCCTTTTCGCCGCGCCAACAAATAATGGCGGATAAATGGATCAAGATCGCCGTTGAGCACGCGATCGACATCGCCCATTTCAAATTTTGTGCGGTGATCTTTGATCAGGCGATAGGGTTGCAAAGTGTATGTGCGAATCTGGCTGCCAAAACTGATGTCGCGCTTGGTTTCGTCCATCTTGCGGGTCTCAGCCTGGCGCTTTTCGACCTCCACTTCATACAGGCGGGAGCGAAGCCACTTCATGGCCAGCTCGCGATTCTTGTGCTGGCTGCGCTCGTTCTGGCATTGCACGACGATCCCTGTGGGTATGTGTGTGATGCGCACCGCGGTTTCCACTTTGTTTACGTTTTGGCCGCCCGCGCCGCCCGCGCGGAATGTGTCCAGGCGAATTTCCTCCGGCTTCACGACGATATCAATTTGATCGTCAATTTCCGGAATAACGAAAACGGAAGCGAAAGAGGTATGGCGCCGCGCGGCTTGGTCGAAGGGCGAAATACGGATCAGGCGATGCACGCCGCTTTCTGTGGACAAAAATCCGAATGCATTCTGGCCTTCGACGCGCACAGTCGCCGACTTCAAGCCTGCGCCTTCTCCTGGGGTCAAGTCCATCACGGTTGCAGTGAATCCCTTCTGCTCCGCCCAGCGCAGATACATGCGCAGCAGCATTTCAGCCCAGTCCTGCGATTCCATTCCGCCCGCGCCGGGCTTGATGGTCATAATGGCGTTGAGGTGATCGTTTTCACCGGTGAGCAGGGTGACGGTTTCAAGCTCGGAAACGTAGGTTTCCGCGGCGGTCATTTCGCGCTCGGTTTCCTTGAGCAGCGAATCGCGCTGCGCCGAATCTTTTTCTTCTTCGGCCAGATGAAAATAGGTTTCGATGTCGCTGGCCATGGTCGCCAGCTTCGTGTCCGAGGCGAGGACCGCCTCGGCCGCTTTGCGCTGCTGCATGACTTTCTGAGCCTGTTCCTGGTCACCCCAGAAATCAGGCAGCGCAATTTTCTTTTCGAGGGAGGCTATGGTGTCGCGGCTGCGTGCAACGTCAAAGATAACTCCGCACGAGTTCGATGCGCTTGCGAAGGTCGTCCTGCTGCCGCTGTAAATCTTCAATCATCATGATGGGATGTCCCGCTCAATCAGGAAATTTTGCGCGCTTGCATGCCGCGCGCAGCCATCAACAGTAACACGAGCGCGAGGAGAACGCACAGCCACGGCAGCCAGTCTCCCCATCGCGTATACAGCGTCATGTCTGAGCGAAATGCGTAGGGGGCGTCCAGTTCGCCGCGAATATTCTGCTGCATGCGTGCGACGATTCGCCCGTAGGGATCGACGGAAACCGTGATTCCGTCATTCGTGTCGCGCAAAAGCCACCGGCGGTTTTCCACAGCCCGCACGCGAGCCATCGCCAGGTGCTGCTGCGGAGCGCCCGAACCGCCGAACCAGCCATCGTCCGAAATATTTATAAAAAGTTGCGCACCGGCGAGCGTGAAACGCCGCACTTCATTTGGAAAGATTGCTTCATAGCAAATGTAGACGCTTGCAGGGCCACCTCCAATTTTTCCCACTTTGAATTGCGAGCCGGGCTGGAAATCGCCGATCAAGCTGGTCAAATCACGCGCAAAGAAAAACCAATTCCGCCACGGCACGTATTCGCTGAACGGCACGAGGTGAATCTTGTCATATATAAAATCGAGTTCGCCGTTTTCGCCGAGCAGCGCGGCGCTGTTGCTTGCGCCAACCTGGCCATTGCCCAGCGGCTTCCAGTCGATCACACCGACCAAAAACCCGTTCCCCGCGCCGCGCGCGATGCGCATGGCGCGCGAATGAAAATCCGCGTCCTGGAGAGAAAATGGCGCGGGAACTTCCGGCCACACGACGATGCCGGAAATTTTTTGCGCCGCCTCGATGCTAATCTGCTCCAGCTGATCCATTTCCGCGGCGTGGGTTTTCATCCAGTCCGACGGATAGCCGTTGGAAACTGGAAAATTTGTTTGCACCAAATGCGCAACATGATCCGCCGTAACTTTCGGTACGAATTGCGGCCCCACACCTGCGATTATAAAGAGTGCGGCTGTCGCGCGCCCCAACAATTTGCATTCCGTTTTTTTATGTTGAATGAATCGCAGGATGGCCCACGCAACAAGACTGTTGTAAGCCGCGACCAGAAACGAGAGCCCAAAAATTCCCGTGATTGCCGTTATTTGGACGAATGCCAAATTTCTCGCGGCCACATAGCCGAGCAAATTCCAGGGAAAACCGATGGCAGGCATGTACATCGTGGCAAATTCCAGAGCCACCCAAAGAAACGGCGCGGCGAAACACGCGCGTTCCACGGAAATTTTTCCCAGCCAGGCAATGGTCGCGGCAAACACCGCATGGAATATGGACAAAA
>Ga0210401_10003594_pt1 | contig 16513 bp, 24 predicted proteins | sample IncBWH32MmetaG_FD_150866 | JGI IMG/M metagenome (GOLD analysis project Ga0210401, IMG submission 150866) | Forest soil microbial communities from Barre Woods Harvard Forest LTER site, Petersham, Massachusetts, United States - Inc-BW-H-32-M | ecosystem: Environmental > Terrestrial > Soil >... | reverse complement strand
TCGTTGAAAGCATCGAGATTTCGGCCCCATCTAGCCCCAGGGATTAGACGGGCCGAAATCTCATCCCAAAAACCATCAAGAGTATTGAAGCGTGCACCGTCGAATTCGATTGTTGGTTTTAGCATCCGATGAGGACCTTGAGGCGAAGTTCTAAACGCGCAGAAGAATACTGCCGTAAGTTCATCAGTCCAAAAGGATCAAGGAGTGGTGCGCCCGGCGTGATTCGAACACGCGACCTCTTGCTTCGGAGGCAACGCGTGCAAAAATCTAACCGCCTTGTTTGTAACCGCATCCGGGCGTCGCCACTACAAAATTTAGCCCTTAGTTGGGTTATATGGGTTACAAATCCTAAAGTTTCATGTGAGACTTGATGAGTCGAGCAAACTTTTTCATCCCGTGACTCTCGAGGTATTCGACAAAAACAGACCACGGAGGAATGTTACTTCGGTAGGGTTCACGGCAAGAGCCAGCATAGAGTCCGCCACCTGCGCCAGCGTAAAGGCCTCCACCGGCCCCCGTATATAACCCACCGCCTGCCCCCGTATAGAGGCCACCACCTGGGCCGGTGTAGAGACCACCTCCAGGCCCGCTGTACAATCCTCCTCCAGGACCCGTATACATGCCGCCCCCTGGCCCTGAATACATGCCGCCTCCTGGTCCCGAGTAGGCACCACCGCCGGGTCCGGTGTACATCCCGCCTCCGGGTCCGGTGTACAAGCCTCCACCAGGTCCCATGTACTGGTCGCGCGGCCACGTGTTTGTATGCGTCATGTCTGCACCTTCGCAGCGACAGTGAAAATCGATTTGAAACTACTCGCCAGGGCCAATGATTACGTAGCTCAATACCGACACAACCTGAAGTCCCCTGGAAGGTCTTCCAACTCCACGCTACTGAATTCGCCCCACGTCGCGTGATTAAATTCTACGTACTGAGTCTGCGTAGGCATTGAATCCAACACGTGCCCTTGATACCGCTTGCCAGGTTCGAGCTTGTGAGCGTCGCGCTGAGCTGGAACTTCAATAGCGCCGATGAAGAATCGACCGTCGGCCTTTATTCTCGCGGTGAACATGGATGTTTCAGCCTCCCGAAATCCTCACCAATTTGTATCTGCATACGAGCTGGAAGTCCAGGGTGCTCTGGGACTAGGAGGGTCGGTACTTTTTCAGCGGAGATTTCTCCTGTGGCGGATGGGACTTTACAAGTCCCGGCAGTTACGCGGGACAACAGGAGACCGTATGGCAAAAGCAAAGGCAGAGAAACCTTCAAAGCGTACCGAGCGCAAGTTGAAGTACGACCCAGACCGCATCTTGAAGCTCTGGGAGGGTGGTAAATCCATTCGTGAAATTGCCGAAGCGATGAAACCCATCTCCCGCGTTTTCGTCCACCGCACCCTGGTCACCAAGTTCAAGGCGCAGTACGACACCGGGCAAAAGGCACGCGCCGCAGCCCGTGAGAAGGCGGTGACCAAGTAATGTCCTCACCCTTCCAGGCACTACAGGTATTGCGCACTGAGAAGGCTGCCATGTGCCCGAGCTGTAAGGGAGCCGCATTTGCGTTCGTACGGCTGTCTGGCGGCGGGATGGTTTGTGTGCCTTGTGGGGAAAAGCCCGCGCCCATCGCCACAAGGGAAGACCTGCACCACCCGACGCGAAGCATGGAGACAATTTTCCGACACGGCAATCCGGTGATTTGCACTAGCTGTGAGAAAGAGAGGACGGTGTTTTCCAGGCTGAGTGGCCTTTGCATCGCCTGTTCCAACGGAGGTGCTCATGCCAGCAGATAATCCAACCGTGATGTGTTCCCTACACGCGGAACCGTTTCGCTGCGTATCCGAAGAGGTAGACCACGACGGTACGCAAACCCTGGTCAAGCAATACTGGGAGGCGGGGTGCGGCTGCAAGGTGGAAATCACCCTGGCCATCGCGGACACGCCTGGCAAGCCAAGCTAGCGCCGAACATAACCTAGGAATTAAGGGCCGGGCCTCCGGGTTCCGGCCCTTTTCCTTTTCCCTCTGTCGCTACATGGCGAAACCTCGGTAGCACTCGTAAGGATAGTCGCGCGTTGTGAGTCCTTGCGCATTGCCCTCAGACCGTTTAGGATTCCCTCAGCATTACGTCCCTACGCATGTACTCCCTTTAAACTGAAATAGCGGGAGGGCAATTTCTTGTGGGTAGTGCTTTAGCTCAGGTGGACTTCTCATTCAAGAAGGATGCTAACGATGAGCCAATGGACCTCACGAATACAGACCCACCGCATATGGGAGTTGATGAACAAGTTTGGACCAACCATAGACGAAGCCGAGCAAGTTGAGGACGTTGACCCGGAATCGTCTGAAGGGCTGGAACGCCTGAGGGCGGTCCTGGCATTCTGCGGCAAGCGCCTCGGTGGGTCAGACCCAATAGCGATTTCTCCTGCGTCACTCGATGCAATCGCCGGCTCACTGGAGTCCGCGAAGACGGAAGTCGAGGCATTCGTCAAGGACCACAACGCGGCGCACCTAACGAACGCGAACACCGCTGCTGATACTGCCCTGGTCCAACTGTCGCAGGTACCCGGAGTGACGACACCTGAAGACCTGGTCGGCTTGATTCAGGCTGTAAACTCACATCGCGAAGTGTTTGAGCGGCAAGCCCATTCGTCAGCTGCGGCTCGTAAGAAAACAGAGTCCGAAATCAAAGATTTGCGGTCAAATCTAGAGGCCTTCACATCTCAATCGCAAGCGTCCATCGCAAACCTCCAGGCTCAACTGGAAGCCGAACGTCAAAAGATTTCAACACAAGCCTCGGAACAGCAGAAGCTTTTTGCCGACGCGCAGGAAGGCCGGAGCAACACTTACAATGAGACCCTGCGGAAGGTACAAGAGAACCTGAGCCAAGCTCTAACTGAGCACCAGCGTCAATTCTCGGAGGCACAGGAAAACCGGAACAGAGAATTTACCTCTGCTCAAACCGACTCCCAGAAGAGGTTTGGCGACCTTGTTGCCGACTACACTAAGCGCTTGGCAGAGCAGGATGCAGAGTTTACAAAACAGCGCGACGCCTCCGCGAGCGATGCTAAAAGGAGTTTGGAGGAGCTACATAAAGGATATGCAGACCAAGCGGAGGAAATGCTGAAGAAAGTGAATGCGCGCCGTGAGGAAGTCGAAAAGCTTGTGGGAGTTATTGGCAATCTCGGTGTGACCAGTGGCTATCAGAAAACTGCGAATTCGGCTCGAACTTCAATGTGGGTGTGGCAAGGGGTAGCGGTCGTGGCTTTGGCTTTGGTAATTTGGTTCGCTTATCACGCATTTCTACCGACAATGCAGGGCGATTTTAAATGGGGCGGATTTGCCACCAGAGTCTTCCTCACCATAACTGTCGGTGTCCTTGCAGCCTATGCCGTTAGCCAAGCTGACCGTTTCTTTCACATGGAGAAGCACAATCGAAAGCTGGCCTTGGAACTCGCGGCCATCGACCCGTTCATCGCTCTATTGCCTCCGGACGAGCAATTCAAGTTCAAACTCGAGATTGGTAGGCGCACATTTGCACAGGAAGAGCCAGCTAGCTTGTCAAAAGGTGATAAAAGCCCAGCGACTACGCTAGACGTTTTGGCTTCGAAAGAGGGCCAGCAACTTCTGCAATTGCTCGTAGACAGCGTACAAAAAACGGTCGGCAAGACTTGACCCGGGACGACCAGGAACAACGGTCGGAGTTCGTGGATTCTGGCCAATATTATTACCCCCCCCTCCACGAATGCCCCTTGCTTCTATTCGCTTTTTATTCGTGATAACATCCTAGTTAAGCATAGTATCCGTTACGAAGGACGGTATCTCAATGCCCAGCGAGATAGATTTCCTAAAGGTAGGAGACGGAGAGCGCAGCGGCGACGCTATAGCTCTTCGGTTTTGGGACCAAGCTCAGCCCGGAACCCAGACGGTTGTTGTCCTCGATGGTGGAACGAAAGAATCGGGCGCTGAGCTCGTGTCGCACATTACCACCCACTACAAAACTAGCGTAGTCAACGCCGTGATTTGTACTCACTCAGACGCGGACCATGCATCGGGCCTCACCGAAGTGCTCGAAAATCTGGAAGTAAAGCACTTGCTGATGCACCTCCCCTGGAACCATGTCGCCGACATAGAAGAGAACCTCAAGAAGGCTTCGGCCACCGACAAAGTTCGACAGCATTTCAGGAAATCACTTGAGAATGCGCACGAACTGGAAAACCTGGCAAAGAAGAAGGGAATTCCGATAGTCGAGCCATTTTCAGATAAGATTCCTCCAAACAATGTATTTACCATCCTCGGACCCAGTACAACTTTCTACGAGAATCTGCTGAAATCCTTCCGTTGCGTTGAGGAATTGGAGATGAAAGACAGATTTTGGGCGGAGGTGCTTGCAACGCTGGCTAAGACTGCCGATAAAGCTATTACATGGCTGGATGAAACCTGGGGTGTCGAGACATTGGCCGAACCCGCCGCCGACGATTGTAGCGCAGAGAATAATTCGAGCGTCATTCTGCTGTTTTCGCACGCAGGCCGTAAGTTCCTGTTTACATCTGATGCCGGTGTGCCAGCCCTGACCGAAGCTGCTGCTTATGCAGAAACTCTCGGCATTGACCTAAAAACCCTGACTGGCATCCAGATTCCTCACCACGGCAGTAAACACAACGTAGGACCCCAAATATTGGACCGAATCGTTGGTCCAAAATTGAACGACGCGAATGCAAATACCACTAAGAGCGCCATTGTTTCTGCCGCAAAAGAAGGCGCGCCCAAACACCCATCCAGGAGAGTCGTGAACGCCTTCAAGCGAAGAGGGGCCAGGGTTATCGCGACACAGGGGAACACAATCCTTCATCGTAGCGCTGACGCGCCTGAGCGGGAAGGTTGGTCCAACGCCACACCGTTACCTTTTTACGACAAGGTGGAGGAGTAGTCGCTAGCCATGGAAATTGGTGTCCCGCTCGACCGATACAGTTACCGCGCAAGGTTGTTGCCAGCGCTCATCACATTTGCACCCATCGCGCTCGTGTGCGGAGTCTGGTCGCTGCACGAGTCAGCCCTTTGGAAATCACTCATAGTGTTACTTGCATCCCTCGGGTTCGGCATGTTTCTCGGTCAACTCGGGAGAGACCGCGGGAAGAATAGAGAGTCTGAGCTATTCAACTCCTGGGGTGGAAAACCAACAACTAGGCTGCTCTCCCATCGACTGACTCGCCTGAACGCTGCGACGCTAGGCCGTTACCACGCGAAACTGAAGACGCTACTACCTGGCCTTCAAATTCCTGATTCAACCGAGGAAATGCGTGGCCCGAGTGACGCGCTGCAAACGTACGACTCTTGCGTCTTATTTCTCCGCGAGAAGACTAGAGATAGCAAAGCGTTCCCGCTGGTCTTCGCAGAAAATGTGAACTACGGATTCCGGAGAAATCTGTGGGCATGGAAGCCATTTGGCATAATCGCGGCGTGCTTGGGTGTCGCTGGTGGCGCTCTGTTTTTGTTGCTCCGCTCAATGACAAGTGGTTCTGACGAAAATCTCTTCGCGGCTGCCACAATCACGGTGAGTTTCGCGCTCCTGGTGCTTTGGATAATTGTCATCAAACCGTCTTGGGTCCGGGTTCCTGCGGAAGCGTATGCAGAACGCCTCATCGGTAGTCTCGATAACTTGTGATTGCTCCAAATCGACCGCACTACCTTGCCCTGCCGCTGGAAGCCAGATTTGCGGCTGGCGAAGAAAAAGCGTATGGTGAAATTCGGAGGCCAGGCCTCTAAAAGGAGCGCAAAATGAAGTGCAAAGGGCTGTTGTTGTTTCTAGCTTTGTGTCTTGTAAGTCTGTGTTCCAGGGCCCAGCAATCTTCCATGTCCGCAAATGCCGGACTAGGGCCGGGAAACTCGTTCACGCTGTTTATCACATTCCAGGACCCGATGCCGAACATTCAGGGCGTCGTCTGTTCTTTCCAGCTTCAAGGTGAGGCCAAGCCAGGACAAGCGGAATTCGTCAAACAGTTGGGTTGCGCAGGCGCGCCCGTAAAGACTGACGCGACCCATTACCAGGTAAAGGTGGGCGAAATCCCCGGGGACATTGCGGAGGGAGCCTACAAACTTATGTACATCAACGTGTCTGTGGACGGCGAAGCTGTACATTCATATTCAGGGGCGAACCTGCCGAGCCTGGAACCTGTGGTCGTGAAGAATCCTAAGCACTTGGAGTTTTCGCCCATCAAGAAGCTGGAGACAAAACCATAGATTGCAACGTATCTAGTCCAGATTGATTATCAGTGCTGACGTGAGAGGCGTTTGGCACTGGTAGTTACATCGCGGCCATGGACTCTTCGAGCCGAGCTTCCATCGCACGGTAACTCTCAACGCTCGGCATCTTGCACATCTTCCCGCCGCCGTTCGGCCATATCACGTTCCGTCGGTTCTTCCCTTGTTCATCCCAGGTCGCCCACTTGCAGTTCGTAGGTTCGTAGTGCCCCTGCGGGTTTATGCGGTCCAGCGTCTTACCGGCAGGGCGCGGTCCCATGTCGTCTATGAAGTTCTTAAAGCCGCGACCACCAAGCACCATCCATCGTTCGCACACGCGGATTCCTCGGCCACCATAGTCAGCGTAAGCATGGTGATTCTTGTTCCTGCACCGTGCCCGCATGTTTGTCCAAGAGTGCCATTCGCTGCTCGCGTGTACGAGCAGCCGCCCATCCCGCGTTTTCGACCGCCGCGTGTGTCCATGGAGCGAGGTCGTCCGCAACTTGTATGTGGTGACGCGGCACATGCCGCAATCCAGTTGAACTCGGTTTGCAAGGAGGGAGCGCCAGACTACCAGTTCATTCCCGCACTTGCAGTCGCAATAAAATATGTCGGGAGACTCCGCGTAGCGGACGGTGAGGAGGCCAAACTTTCCGTCTTTGAAGCTCATATAAACCCGCCGAAAATGTAACGGCCAGAGACGGCAAATGCCCTGGCACCCGCCTTGGGCACCAGGGCATTCACCTCAGTTTCGGTTAACGGTTAGGAATGGTTCTGAATCATCACGAACGGCGACGGGCTGCCCGCGTCTCCGGACGGAGAATCCAAAGCGTTCCACAAGAGAGCACCGTCCGCACGCGTGAAGCAGCGGATGCCGACGTTGCCCTTCTCCACAAGACCGGGCGCTTCGGAATAGACTTTCAGTCCGACGCCTTCGTCTGCGGTGATGAGTCGAGTCGCCCAGTAGCGGAAGTCTCCGAGGACGACGGGCACCTTGCTCGCGCCGATGGAGTCCATGCTTGGGGCAATCTTGACGGGGATGCCGAAGATTGTCGGCTGGCCGTTCACGTACTCAACGAGTCGCACGATGTTTCCGTACTTGTCGAGTTGTCCGGCCACAGTGGCGAGGGTCGCTTTGTTCATAATCCAGGCGGTCTTCGGTCCAAAGTAGGCCGTGTTCAGCTGCGCGAGCGCTGCGGTGAAGTCGGGCGAACCCAGGGAGTTCGTTCCGGTGTTGACGGAGCCGTCATTGGCTGCGGAACCTGCCGCAGTCACGATGGGAGCGTTGTTGGCGACAAGGGACGGAATCAGGCCGAGAGGCTTTATTCCGCCGCCCGTGCCGTTCACGAGGTCCGCACCAATGCCGCGTGCGAGGGCATCCTGGAAGAAGGTGTTTGCCAGTGCGGTCATGCTGACTGCGGTGTCCAGGTCTTGGAAGGCTTCCATCGACGCGACAAAGCGGCGTGAAGCATACGAGTACGCTCCGAGCACGGCGTGGGAGGTGCTGTCGAAGTCCACGGAGGTCTGGCTGCCTGCTTCGCTAACAACCGAGGCGGGGCTGCTGGTATCGGACGCCAGAGGAATTGCAAACGGCGCGCCCGTGCTGCTCTTAATCAGCGTGCAGCAGTCCTCATCGAAGAGACAGTCATGCGCTTTCAGGGCGCGGAAAAGTTCGGGGAAAAAGCCGGTCGGTACGAAATACCCGAGGCCAGTGTAGGACCCGATTTGTGCGCCGAGGTTGCCCTCGGTCATGTCGCGCCGTTCCACAAGAGCTTGGAACGCCTGGGCGCGGACTTCCGCTTCGGTCAGCTTCTTTGAGGCGAACTGAACTGTGGGCATGCCCGCAGCGCGTGAACGCTCGTTGAAGTTTTGCTCGTCCAGTTCCGCCAGGCTCACGCCGGACAGAATTGCTTTCTGGGCGACTTGAAGATAAGCGCAGCGGGTTTCATCCTGCTTCGTCATCCTCATTTTGTTCGTCAGGGTGTTGTACTCCTGCATGACGATTTGCAGGTCTTTCCGTTGGTCTACTGTCAACATGGTGTTTCTCTTTTCTCCAGAGGTAGAGGTCGCCGCTGGCCGGTAAACTTGTTAGTCCAGAATGTCGCGCAGCATTCGCTTTCGCCGGTCAGCCGCGTCGTACATCTCGCCCAAACTGAACGAGCCGCCGTGCTCTTGGTTGAAGGCTTTGAGTTCGCGGATTGCCCGAGAAAATCCAGGGGCGTGAAAAGTCCGGGTCGGTGTCGAGATGCGTTCAACGTGGCTACGGCATTCGGCGGCCACTAGGTTCCGGCTGTCGACGCTTGTGCCAGGGTAGGCGGCAAAAGTGCAGATACTTACATCGTGTAACTTGCGGAAAGACTTGATGGTGCGGACCGCGATTTTCTTAACCGCCTTCGCTACACGGCCGCGCAATCCCAAATCTTTTTCGTCTTCAATCTCTTCCTCTTCGCTCCACTCGTCGCTGCGTTCCCCGAGTTCAAATTGGAAGGAACATTGATTTAAGTCGCCCCGCTTCACCAGTTCGTAGGTGTCGCGCCCGACCTGCGTATCAGGCAAGTCACAGTCGAAGGCAAGGCCCTGGTCCGTACCGCGTAGCCGCAGGGTGCCAGAGGTGGTCCGTCCCAGAACTTTGTCGTTGTCGTGGTTTACGCTGAGAATGCAATCCAGTTTCGGGTCGGCCAGCACACCGTCAAAAGCACGCTTGGCGATGCGCTCGCGAAAAGTTTTCCCCGAGTTGCCAGCCGGTAGAGGATGGCTCAGCACACCGTAGCGAGCCGCGATTCCGGTCACCCGCATCTTGTTTCCGGACTTGCTTGCCCGGACTTCACTACCGTAGAGCTGCACTCGTTTTTCCATAGGCTTAACCTTTCGCTGGCACTAACTTGGCTGAAAAACTTTGGGCGACCGTACCGGACCCCGCGACGGAGTCATTCTTGGTGAGAGCGGGCAGCGCTACGGTCTTTCGGCGGGAGCGGCTTATGTACGCGGTCCACCGTTTCAGATATTCCTCGGCGATATGGGCGGGCACTTCTTCCAGTCGTCCGCAGTGCCGATATTTCATGGTCAGGTGTGCAGTGCCTTTATTGCTGGACTGCCACTGCGGATTCCCGCAGCCTGAGCAGAAGGCTTTGATTTCGGGTGGGTACAAAAAATCACCGACCTTGGCTCCATCTACTACCTGCCAGGTCACGTTCGCGTTTCGCACCGGCTCGACTGGGGCAACTACTTCGACCGCCAGTCCCGCAGCCACAAGTTTTTGGCCGACTTCCTGGGGCACGTTGTAGACAACCAAACTTCCTTTATCACGCAGCTTCATTGGGTCTTTCTCCTTTGTCGCCGGGAGAGGCGAACTTCACTACTTCCAAGAGGTGTTCCGGGGATAAAATCCCTGGCCGACCTTATGAGGGCCGACCAGGGCAATGCCGCTCAGGGATGATTGAGGCAACCATGAGGCGGCAAAGTCAGGGTGTTACTTGCGGCGGATTCCAAAGCGCCGCAGCATGCGCAGGGTTCCGGTTTCGGTGTACCCGATACGCTTGGCGACCTTGGCCACCGATTTCGTTTCCTTCCAAACCTTGGCGGCGTACTCCTTGCTCACCTTCCGTGCTTTGCTGATAGCCATAAAATTCCTCTCCTGTTTCGATAAGGATGGTTCCCATCCTTATCCTCGGGTGACTGTTACAGGGCAGTACGGCCGTACCAGTGGTGGGTTCGCAGGGCAGCGACATACTGGACCCGTGAGCACCTACAGCGACAAATTAAGGTTGGAAGTTTTCTCCCACTATTGCGGCGGCACTCCGCACTGTCAGTGCCCTGGCTGCACTGTGACCTATATCGGGTTCCTTCAACTCGACCACGTGAACGGCGATGGCGGTGCGCACCGAAAGGCAAACGGCCTGGGCACGGGCGGGGCAAAATTGTGGGGTTGGCTCAAGGCCAATGGCTACCCGGAAGGATTTCAAGTGCTCTGCTGTAACTGCAACCACTCCAAGTTCAATCGCCCTGCCTGCGCTCTGGCGGGCCAGGCACACTCGTGAAAATCCCCGACGCGCAATATCCCGCAACCTTGGTCAGCACGAAATTAAAATCACCAATTCCCGGGCATACGCGCGTGAGTGGGCGTGCGGTTTCTTGGCAGCCCTCAAAACCGATTTCCTGACCCCCAGGGGTGCCTCATTCCAAAGAGTTTATCGCATCGTTACCGTAACTCGTTGATTCTTCGTTAATCCACACACGTTTTCGACCATCTCCTGGGTGCTGGTCGACTACTGGCTAGCCTTTGTGCTCGTTTGTGTTTGTATCGCTTGGGATATGGGCTGTTAGGTGCGGAGAACTAGTGGTTTATTGCGCCTCTGTGCGTTTACTTTCCGCAGGTTCTCCGGCCCTGGGTTAGCGCAGCCACACGATTTCGACGTTCCCTTGCGTAGCCCCTCGCCGCGTACCAGACGCTCTGTGCCGCATTCGCACCTACACAGAAACACGGATTCCTTCGACCGCTTCTTACCTACAGTTCCGGCCGACGCTACTACTGTCCAACGCCCAAACTGTTTTCCAACCAAGTCGATGCGCTTACGACCTGGGTGCTTGCCCGATTTGTACTTCTTGGGTTTGAGGAGAGCCAAATTTCGTTCCTCCATTTACTTTCAAGCAAGCCCGCAAACTTGTCTCGGCCAAATTGCTAGAGCACTCCCATGAGTTCGTTCTCCTGCTGGCGCTCGAATTCCTCGTGCTCTTCCCAATCCTTGTCACTGACCGCAGAGCAACGCCTGTTCCCTACTTGCTGTGCGGCGGTCGCCCATCGGCAATTTGACGGCGCGTAATTCCCGTTCACGTCGATGCGGTCCAGGCTGAGTTCAGCCGTCCGCTCGCCCATGTCCTCGATGAAATTCTCCAGGCCGTTCTTGCCGAGCCATCTCCGGCAAATGGTGATGCCGCGGCCGCCGTAGTGTTCCCAGGCCACGTGCCCTTCGTAGGTGCAACGCTGCTTCATGGCGCGGTAGCTGCCCGTAGCGTAGGGATACTTCTTTGCCAGGCCCAGATTCTGTCTCAAACGCGGGGCGCACTTCGCACAGGTGTATTCGGTGATTGGCCGTAGCACGGTCCCAGGGGTGACTTGCATGGTGATTTGTTTCCCGGCCTTGCAGCCGCGACAGTGTGCGGCAACCTGGACGGTTTCTGGGACAACATAGGTGTCGTAGATTAGGTGGGTGAAGTTAACGCCGTCGATGTGGCCCTTCGGGTAGCGGTGGAAGTGGGTGGTATCCAGTTCCAACATCCGCTGCGCGTTACTGCCGCGAAGCCTTGCAGCCGCCTCGATGCGAGGCCAAGCAATCTGCCGCATCTGGGGTCCGATAAGAAGTTGATAGTCGCCGCGCACAAGCACCTCACAAATAACTGCGAGGCTGTTACGTGGGAATGTTTAGGAGGATGCTGCCCGGATGCGATGGTCGAACCACCTAGGGCAAACAGGCAGCACCAATATGGCAAGAGCTCGCCGCTTTCACGGGTCGTCGCCAATGCAAAATCTCTACCGAGTGTTACGCTCGGCGTCCCCGCACCGCTCCCCTACTTAGCAGTGCCAGTCTTTCAATCCTTACCGTGTCGCGGTTTATATCGGCCTTGGCTTTCTTGGCGCGTTCTACCATCGCCTCGTAAACGCCGCCGTCAATTTGTCGCTGGTAAGCGGCGGCCAGTTCTTCGGCCTGTCGCTTCTCGCGCTCCCTCGTCTCAATCCACCATTTATCCTGAGCGTCCATGGCCTCTTGGAGTTTTATCTTGCGGGCGGTTTCGTCCAGTTCCAACGCGGCAAGGGCCATGCGCCGTGTCTGGGCCTCAAGCCACTCTCGCTGCTCGAGAAGTTCTATGCGGCGGCACTCCGCTTCGTAAAATCGTTGTCGCACCAGGGCGCGTTCCAGTTCCAATTCAGTCGCGTCTGGTTTCCAAAGTATGTCGTTGAATTTCAAACCCGCAGGCAAAGCAAGTACCGTGCCCGCTTTCCTTCGTCTAGCTCGGCCCGTCTCTCTCATCACGTTTCCTGCATTCCTTGCTGCAAAATATCTCGCCGCCTTGCGGCACAAAATAGTGCACACCCGTCCCGGCATACGCGCAGCGTTTCTTCTGGCTTCGCGTCGAGGTAATATCCTCGGCCCGGCTGTATCCGTACTTTACGGGTTCAAGTTTGGTTGCGGTGCTCACGCTACCGACGACCCTGTTAGGGCTGCCCTAGAGCGTGCCAGCCGCCGACAACCCGCACCCCAGGCCCGCGCCGCGCAATCTTTTTTTCCCGGCCCTGCAGGTTCTTGTCGGCCACGTCCACTGTTTCGACTATGGTCTCCGATGTTGGGTTTGAACCGTCCCTCTCACAAACACACATATTTGCTACAGCCTTCTAGTTAGCTGGTAGGTTTAACTGCTAGGAGATAAGAGTCGGTCGGTTTTTCCGACCTGTTACTGGTCGGTTTTACCGCCCTGTTCACCTAATAACTGGTCGGTTTTCCCACGGCACGCGCCGTAGCACGCGCCCTGGTGCGGTCCATAGCACGTACCCTGGCACGTCACAATCGGTCCTTATAATCCGGGCCAAGTACTTCCTCCATTTGCAGGTCCAAGAATTCTTTATCCTCTTTCGACATAAGGCCAGAGCGTTTGGTCCTCGGGTGCGACCATTGAAAATTGCAATCGTCCAGTTTCTTAATTTCGCCGGACTCCACAAGTTTCTTGTGCCAAGCGTCATAGCACCTGGGCAATCCAATACGTTGCCGCTCGTTGTCCACACGAAAAGACAGGTCAATGCGGAACCCCGCGATACCGTCGCGCTGCACCTTCAAATTCTTTCGCTTACTGGCCAGGATTGTGTCCCGCAAGGCCGTGATAAAACACTTCCAGTCCTCGACCGTGCTCTGTGGGAGGTAGGTGATTTTCGTGGGGATGCCCGGCTCGTTTGGTCGGTGCCGTACACCGTAGAAGACGCTGAATACGCCCGACACACTGAGGGCGGCTGTCCACTGCATCGCGGTTTCCTTGGTAATGTGAAACTGGGTCATCACCTTGTCGGTGGTGTAACCCTTGGCCTCATGGTTGGCACCAAACACGTCCCGCCAAAGCACCATCATGTACTTCCAGAAACTCGCAGGGATGCCGTTTGCGTAAGGCATCAGCTCGTCGATAAAGAAGGCCGGGATGGTCGTGTACCCACCTTCGTAGATTGGGAGTTTTTGCTTGCGTGCTACTACTTTGTCGTCAGCCATTTGTCCTTAGAAAAGGGAAACCCTGCCGAGCTAATGCCCGGCAGGGCGAATGGTGACCGACGAGGTCCTCGAGGGATGGCGCCCCCGAAGCTTGTACATCAAAACTCTTTGTGCAGCGGCGCTCCTGGTACGTCCGTCCCATTCTTTTCCCTTACGCTTCTGCCAGGAAGCGGTAACCTTATCGAGGCTCCGGTTACAGTAGCCATATTGTCTTACGAGTGTTACCGCTTGGAAGCTAATGCCCAGGCGGCAAGGCGCGCTGCAATCACAAACGTAGTTTCACGCAACTCCAGCAGTCTCGGCTCTGACAAATTGTATGGATATGGCAAAACTTTTGTGGAAGTGCGGAATGACCCTGCATGCTGCCGGACAACCTGCACACTATTTAGTATTCGGGCAGCACAGTGCTGGCCTCAACACAAATCAGGTGGAGATGGAAAAATACTTTGCGTAACTGAGGATTTCAGCTGCGTGTTCTAGCTTTGGACCGTGGTTAGTTCCAGTTCTGGTAGAGCGTCTACGAGTGGCGTAGCCTGCGTACGATTTGTTAGGGACTGCGTTCTCTTTGCGGACATCTCTTTGAATTCATCCTTATGTTTCTGGTAATACATGCCTGCCATCCACCAAATCAGGTGTGAGACGTCCGGAGCAGTTGTCACTCGGAAAGCACCCTTCTTCGGGCGAGTGTAGAAAGACATGGTCTCCGCCAGCTTGCTTAGGCGGTCGTAGGTGCTCGTCCCTATCTTTATCGTAACGATTGTACTTGGTTTGGGTTTACTGCTTCCCGTTGGAGGCAGTTGCCCAGCCTCCTGCATCTCCTTAATGTATGCCCTTAGTCGTCGAACAGAGTGCTTTCCAAGGTCAGTCCTCCTACCCGAAATTGGGTTGATAGCGAACCCTTGCGCACGGTCCAGAAGGTCCTCCCGTATCTTGAGGTCGTCAAACTTAGCAATCTCCAGGTGGTGAGAGAAACTTACATTTTCACGACGTCGTGAAAAATCCTTGAAGGCTTTGCACACTGTCTTAAAGTTGTCCAAGGTGCCCCCAGGATAAGTGCCTTTAAGGGCCTCGCGGACTTGCTTCTTTAATACTGTCGGCTTTACGCCAATTTCTTTGCCCTTGAGGAGCCAGTCTCCAATGGCCCACGCGAGCACATTTCGCTGCTCGGATATGCCGCTCCCTGTCTCACCCAGGTCTCTTCCCTGCTTATCCAGGTCTTCAACAACACGCCTCAAATGGAGCCCGAAGCCTTTCCAGTCTGCCGGAGTGCATTCCTTAGGCAGCATCAAACCGAAATAACAGCCTCTTTTTAGGTCGCCGAAGTTTGACATGCAGCCACGATACCAAACACCCGCCCGTGAACCACCTGGGCTAAGGGTCAGGTGGGGTTATCTGGTAACAAGCGCAATTTCCTCGGCCGCGTCGCCGCATCCTCGTTGAGATAACATTTTATGGATGGGATAATTGTTCTACTGGAAGGGTAGCGACCCACCGGCTGGCGGTCGCGAACGGCACCCGTAGCTCCAGCAGCCTGGACCCACCTACGGTAACCCCTATCCCGACAAACGTTGGGCATGGCACCGAATCCACCTAGGATTCGTGTGCCCCGATGCCCCAAAGTACCCCGTTGATTTCAGCGCCTGCCCCGTCGTATGTAGGTACCGCGGTAACAACAAGGCCAAAGCGAGGTCCATGCTTGGCCAGAAGAACGGGTCAGTTAGGTAACGTGTATCAACCAGCGCATCCCGGAGGTTGGACTCCCAAAGCACCGTGCTACGGACGCTTCTGGGCAGACATCCCAGGGAACCCCGAGCGAGTACGCCGCACCGTATCGCTTGGGGTGTGCGCCACAAAAACCATCGCACGCCAACGGCTGCGCGATTACATCCAACGAGAAGGCGTCAATTCCAAGGACGCATTTCACCAAAACACAGCACCGGGCACCACGTTTGCAGAGCAAGCAGAAAAGTGGATTGCCGGACTGCCAACCCGAAGACGAAAACCTGTGAAACCAGCGACCATTCAGACCTGGAGATATGCATTGGACAAATGGCTACTCCCTACCATTGGAGATGCACTGCTCGCCGAGGTTGGCAACGCAGCCATGAAAAAGGTCGTTGAAAAACTGTTTGAGGCGGGACTAGCAGCGCAGTCCATCGTCTCCTACACCCGCGTAATCAAACTCGTGCTCGCGTCGGCGGTAACAAAAGACGGCGAGCAAATCTACCCTCGCAAGTGGAACCATGAATTTTGCGAGATGCCAATCATTGACCCGATGCAGCAAAACAGGCCGAGCCTTACGAAGGCGGAAGTCGAGGCCATCATTGCCGGGATAATCCCACGCTACAAAGTTCTTGTGGCGCTCCTCGCCGGGACGGGACTTCGCATCGGTGAAGCCCTCGGTGTAAAGACCGACGACCTGGGACCAGAATGCCGCGTACTTCACGTGCGCCGAAGCATCTGGAACCGAAAAGAGCAAACGCCTAAAACAGCGAACGCCTACCGCGTCGTGGACATAGCAGAACCGCTTGCAAAGGTCTTGCGGGAATACACCGTAGGGAAGAGCGGACTCCTATTCGCTACGCGCACTGGCGGGGCGCTGTCGCATCGAAATGTGCTTCGTGCCTTCTACACCGCAGGCGCAATGTGCGGGTTTCACGCCCTGCGGCGATTTAGGACGGAGACACTGCGGCGTGACCGTGTGCCCGAAGATTTGGTGCGGCTATGGTTGGGGCACGCGGGAACCAGTATGACCGATACCTATGCGAAGGGCCTTGCCAACGATGTCGCCTGGCGTATGGAATGGGCGAACCGCGTTGGCCTGGGCTTTGTGTTGGATGGGTTATTTGGGTTACAAAACGTAGTTCAACTGAAAGGCAGGCGAGTTGCGTAACTGCAACAAACTGTTTTGATTAAAGTGGTGCGCCCGGCGTGATTCGAACACGCGACCTCTTGCTTCGGAGGCAAGCGCTCTATCCAGCTGAGCTACGGGCGCACAAGGTACTGGCAGACAACTTTCATAGTTTATCCTGTCCTTC
>Ga0210401_10003592_pt1 | contig 16515 bp, 11 predicted proteins | sample IncBWH32MmetaG_FD_150866 | JGI IMG/M metagenome (GOLD analysis project Ga0210401, IMG submission 150866) | Forest soil microbial communities from Barre Woods Harvard Forest LTER site, Petersham, Massachusetts, United States - Inc-BW-H-32-M | ecosystem: Environmental > Terrestrial > Soil >... | reverse complement strand
AAATTAGAAAAGGCCGCTTTGAGTAATCAGAGCGGCCTTTTTTCTTTTGGAGCGGCATTATTGCGGAGAGTCGGGGGTGCTCGATTCGAACGCGGCTTTTGGGTCGGAAATTTTTTGGGTTGCGTCTACGGAGAACAGCATGTAGTTGCGGAAGTAGTGGCGGCGGTGCATCCGGTGGCCGTTAAAGTCGAAGAAGACCTCGGCACTGTTGGGCAGCCACAACTCCTGGTTGTTCTTGCTGAATTTTACTGGCGCGTACTCGATGAAGGTGTGTTCGACTTTGAGGCGTATGGCCGGTATGGGGGCGATGATGTCGGTCTCGAGGCCCGCGACTTGAAACGAGTCGGTGGCGATCCACGCGCGACCGCGAAGCGGGAGCGGATAGAAGACCCCGGCAACCTCATAGCCGCGGATGCGTGAGGGCCTGTCGGGTCTTTGCCGAAAATGGATCTGCCACGTGCGTCCGCTGGGTCCGGCGTGGCTGCGGCTTACGCCTTCGCACGAGATGTCGTAGTCATCGCGGAAAGCAGGATCGAAGACCAGCACCATCGCGGGCAATCCCACAGAGGCAATATGCTCGGGAAAATCGTCGAGCGCCGTCGATCCATTTCTATACTCTTCGAAGTTGACGGACTGCGCCGTTTTTCGCGAGACGGTAACGATGTAGTTGTAGCGGCGCGAGTCGCGGCGTTTCGGAAGTCCGGAGTCGCCGATCACTTCGTTGTCAAGGTATTCGGTGGCGCTGACTCGATTGACGGAGCCGATAAATTCCCGGATGCGCTCGCCGGTTTCCTGGCGAATCTTATCCAAGGGACACGCGATGCCAGGATCGACCGGAGGCATGTTGTCGTCGACGTCGGCGGGGAGCCATTTGGGAGGCGGCACGAGATCCGCGGCGCGCAAGGATGCATTTCCGGTGGCCGCCGGAAAGGATGGGAGGGGGACTTCTGCTGGTACGGCGGTCGTTCCGGTTGTAGCTGGAGCGGGTTCCCGCAACTTGGCGATCCATTGGCGAACTTGCGGAGCCTTAGGTGACGTGGGCGCAGCAGCGAGGTAAGCTTCGAGCGCCGCGATGGCCCGCTCGCGATCGTTTCGTCTTGCGGAAAGCTGAGCGAGAATCAATTGCGAGTCTGCGGCGCGCTCTTTGCCAAGCTCGGTGGCGCGGATTGCGCATTTCTCGGCTTTGTCTGGTTCGTGATGCTGCATGTAGGCTGCTGCGAGGCGCTGCTGGTAAGACCACGACGACGGTTGAGCGTCCACAGCGCGCTCCAGATAACCGATTGCCGAGGGGAGATCTCCGTCGTTAGTTGCGACTTGAGCGAGAGAGGCGAGCGCGAAAGGATGGCGGGGATCCTCTTGCAAGGTTTTTTGCCAATATTCCTTGGCGTGGGCCTGGTCCTGGATTTGCGCGTAATACGCGCCCCAAAGATAGTTCACATCCGGATGGGACGGCGCGGTCCGCGAGACTTTCTCAAGACGTTTTTTGGCATCCGCGTTGTTGCCCGTCTGTAGGTCTTCCAGGACCTTTCCGAGTTCCTTCACGGCGCCGGGAGCGAGAACCGGCACCGAGGAAGTGGACGAAGTATGAGTGGTGGATTGAGGCGTCAGGGTGATCCAGACTTGTTCACTCAAACCAGCCAGTTGAAGATCGACGGGCTGCGTTACCGTCTGATAGCCGGGGGCAGTGACTTCAACGGAATAGTGTGCGGGCTGCAGGTTCGTGAAGATGACTTGCCCGGCTCTGGGCGAAGCGATGCGGAGGGGAGAACCGCTCGAAAAGTTGTACAAGGTGACCGTCGCCTGGATGTCGGACGGCGATCCATCGGTATCGCGGACGCTGACGGTCATGGTGCACGGGAGCTGGGCTTGCTGCGCGTCCACTGCAGAGCCGGAAAATACGCAAAGAACGCACAATGCAAGGAAGGTACGACGGAGACCCGCGTAGGATCGCGTTGGAGAAAACCACACCATGGGCTCCTTGCGGAGACGGACTGCCTACCGGTGCTCAAAAATAGTGGGCGACCAGAGCCAGTTGGTTAGGTGTCCGCGCCACAGATTGTACTCCAGTTGAGCGCTTCAAATGTTGAATGGGCCTGCGGCCAAGTCACGCTAGTGGGAGCGAACGGCGATTACTTCGATTTCGACCAGGACGCCGGGAGCAGCCAGGGCGGCTACTTGCAGGGCGCTGCGGGCTGGTTTGTTGGGTTGGTCTTTTGTGCCGAAATATTTCGTGTAGCCAGCCATGAAGCCTGCGAAATCCATTTTGTTGTCTTTGCTCGGATCGCCCACCAGGTACACGTGCATCATGACTACGTCGGCCAGCGTCAGCTTTTGCGCTTCGAGTGCTTGCTGAATACGCAGTAGTGTCGCAATGGTCTGGGCTTCGGTGTTGCCGCCGTAGGATTCGACGCTGCCTTTTGGTGCGGATGGATTGGCGACTGGAGGAACGTTGCCGCTGAGATAAAGCGTGTCGGAGCCTGCGGGAACCCAGACGCCGAGGGAAATCGGGAAATCGGAATTGGGGATGGGGATGCGCTGAATTTTGCTGGCGGAAGGTGTTTGCGCTTTTACAAGACCGAACGCAGTTAGCAGGCAGCAAACGGCAGCGATCGACGCGAGCACTCGAGTTTTTGCAGTCATCAAAGTTGTCTCCAATTGATTCAGGTTCATGCGGCAAGAGTCTAGCGCAAGTTGCGACACCGAGGGCCAGCCTACGCCCAGACGGCACTCGCACTCATCGCAGGTTGGCTTGGTTTGCTACCGAAGGCTTGATCGATCTTGGTGACGGCGCGGTGGGCTGAGAGCGCGGCGCCTTCCTGCCATCCCACCAAATGCGTTACATGGTCGCCGGCCATGTAGATCGGGCCGTCGGGCTCGGTCAGGCGAGCGTAGCCGGGCAGGCCTTGTTTCTGTCCGAAGTGCGTGATCCAGGAGCCGAGATTGTAGGGAATGTGGCCCCAGGAAATGTACACCGGGTTGGTCAGTTCCTTCGAGCACCCTGGGTGTAGATGTTCAATTGCTTGCCTGGAGGCGGCGAGTTTTCCGTCGAAATCCAGTTTGCCGAACGGGTTGTCGTTTTCCACGCCATAGCCGGCGATGAGGATACCTTTTTCGGAAAAGAGTTTTGCGCTGGGATACCAGACCACGCTGACGATTTGCTTTGGAAACGAGATGCCGCCGTAGATTCCGTAGTCCTGTTCCCAGAAACGGCGTGATTCCCAGGCGATTTTGTAGGCGGAATCATACTTGGCGCCGTCAATAGCGTTTTTGAAATCGGGAGAGAAATCGGCATCGATGGTCTTGAGAATGGAGAGAGGCATCGCGCAAATACAACAGTCCGCGTCGGTGCTGGCGGATGCGCCGGTTTTGCGATCGCGATAGCCGATGCGCACTCCTCTGGGCGTTTTGCGAATCTGCTCCACGGCGGTCTCGAAGCGAATGACATTCCCGAGGCGGGACTCGAAGGCCGCGGCAATCTGATCCATACCGCCGACGGGCTGAAACATGGTGGCTTGCATGTCGTACATCTCTTCAAACAGCATGCCCTCCCACAAGCTGGCGTTGAGCAGCGCGTGCATGTCCAGGGGATCACGGGGTACGCCGATCTGGTCCGCAGCGCCTGGGTGCGTCTTGTAGCCGGATCGCGCGGACCCCTTATAGAAATTGTCCGGAGAGAGATCCCCGTACTTGCGCAGGAACTCAAGCATGCGCTCTTTGTCTTCTTTGGTGAGGTCTTCGTCGAGCGCCTGTTTGTTCAACGACTTGGCCAGAAGTTCGGAAATGTGGCCGCGCGTATCGTTCATCACCTGGCGCTGCTCGACCGGCTTGCCGCCGTTGAGGGAGTCGCATTGCAAGAGGGAGCTGCGGGAACTGTTGACTTCCACTTCGAGGGGCACGCCAAATTCGCGGCAATAGCCAAGGATGGTCTGATGCTGCGATGGCAAGCGGGCGGGACCGGCATTGAAATAGTGGCCTTCGGCGAATTTGCAGGTTTCCGTGGTGCCGTCGGTCATTTCAATTCGTGTTCCGTTGCGAATGGTCCAGTTGCGGCCGCCAGCGCGTTGTCGCGCTTCGAGGATCGTGCAGCGGTAGCCAGCTTTCTGGAGTTCCCACGCCGCCACCATTCCGGCAATCCCCGCGCCGAGGATGACGACGCTCTTACCTTTGCCGGAGTTTTCTGGCAGCGCAACGGAGCTTGCTCTGGCGGCCGGGATAGCGAGAAGTCCCAACGACTGCATCAGGATGTAGGTTGCGCCAAAGCCGCCGGCTTGACCGACTTGGGTTAGGAAGGTGCGGCGTGTGGTCATTGGACTGACTCCGTGAAGACTAACGCGAACGTATTCGGGGGCGCTTGCGATCTGCGAAATCGAGCTTGATGCCAGGTGTTGCTTCGAGATTAGGTGTTAAAGGCGTTGGACAGCCGCCGCACTCCATGTGGCTTTCGCGAAGTGGGCGACGCAGTAGTTCTGCATCGCCCACCTGCAAACGTTAGAGGTTAGAAGATAATTTTCAACGCGAGCTGGAGGTTGAACGCTTCTCCGGGGCCGATGCCCGGAGCGCCGTTGTAGTCGCCGATGGTGTCGGCGGCCAGGCCCAGTCCGCTGCCAACAGTGCTGCTTGGCGGCGCCAGGTTGACGCGGTTGAAGAGGTTGAACATTTCGATGCGGAATTGGGTGCCGATACGCTCGGTGATCTTCGTGTTCTTGATAACGGAGAAATCCGTCGAGGCATAGCCTGGTCCGTAGTAGCCGTTGCGCGGGCTGGTCCCAAATGTTCCGGGAGCAGGATTGACGAAGGCGGCTGGATTGATCCAAGTCACACCGTTTTTATTGAAGGCGTGCGAAACGCCAGCGAATGGATCGCCGACTTGGTTCGCGCGCTGTTCGCCTTCGTCGGTGCCGGTGGTGTCTGCCGACGAAAACACCGTGAAGGGCTGCCCGGTATGGAGCGACACCAAACTGCTGAGCGCCCATCCGTTGAGCAAGGGCTTCCACCGCGATGCGTTAGGCAGATCGTAGTTCATCACGGCCGTGAAATTGTGCCGCGTGTCGTAGTCCATGTTGCCGTAGTCGCCTTTGAGGTTGAAGCTGTCTTGCGGAAGTGTTCCGCGATACTGGGTCATATCGTCCAGACCGTGAGCCCAGGTGTACGTGAACTGGCTGGTGAAGCGATGCCACTCGCGAACTTTCAGGACGGTCTGAAGGGAGTTGTAATTGGAGTTGCCGTTGGTTTCGATCTGGTTGATCACGCCGAAGTCCGGAAAGGTCGCGAAGTAAGGCCGCGCGGCCTGCTGCGCCGCAGCGGTGGCATAAATCCCCGGAGGAGGTTGGTTGATGTCCTGTGTGGTGAGCAAGCGATGTCCCGCGCTACCAACATAGCCAATCTGCCAGAGTAGAGCCTTACCCAAGGCCTTCTCGATTTGCAGGTTGTAGTTGTAGTTGTAGGGGGTACGGAAGTTCTGGCTGACGGAGAAGATGTTGAAAACCTGTCCGCAACCGTTGCCCGTGAGGCACGGCGTGGTCGTCGGAATAAAGACAGGCACTCCGGATGCCAACGTGAATTCGTTTGCGGGAATGGTTTGAACGGGTGAGGGCCCCCCGGGATTTCCTTCCAAACCGTTGGGAGCGCCGTTTGCGGGACGGTTGTCCAGGAAGGGATTCAAGTTCGGCGTGTCGAAGTACACGCCGAAACCGCCACGGACCACGAGATCGCCCTTCTGGCCCACCTTATAGGCAAAGCCGACGCGGGGCGAGAAATTCCGAAAGTCCTTGGGATAGACGCTGCTGATTCCGGCGCCCTGAAATACCAGGCCACCTTTGCTGGGATCAAACACGGACAAGTCTTTGTCGCCGTTTCCCAGCGGGCCTTCATAGTCCCAACGCAAGCCATAGTTAAAGGTCAGTTTCTGGTTAAACTGCCAAGCGTCTTGCGCGAAGAGGGAAAAGGTTTTGACGAAAACCAAGCGGGTGGGGTCTCCCACAGCGATGCTGGAACGGCTCACGTCGCCGGCGAGAAAGTCGGCGAGAGCCAGGACGTTGCTTGAGACGGAGGTGTCGGTTGCCCAAGGGCCCTGAGAACCATCAAAAACAAAGTTCCCGAGCGCGTGCCGATGATAAAACTCTTCTAGTTGAGCTCTTCGATACTCACCACCGAAACGAAACTGATGTTTGCCTACCGTGTAAGAGACGACGTCGGTGAGATGTCCGGTGATGTCTTCGCGGCCTTCCGGCGGAGTCAACCCCACGCCGTCAAACCCGGTAATCTGAATGTTTGGCGCGCCCGGGAGATTGAAACCGTCGTAGAGATTGAGCCCATAGCTCGCGAGGTCGAAGTTTGTATTGAAGTCGCTGAAGATCTGGCGGAAGTAGTTTACGCCGGCCAACAACTGATTCGATATTTTCGGAGAAAAGGTGGAGTTCCAGGCGAGCGCGTAGTTCGATACGTGTATAGGAGCGACCTCATAGTAGTACTTCAGCTCGGAAGCGGCCTCAGCCAGCGCGGAACCGCCGACCGGGGCGACCTGATTTCCCTGACCGGCGAAGTAGTGAAAGGAGATGTTGTTCTTGTCGTTGATTTTGAAGTCCACTTTGGCTAATCCGTTGTAGCTGTAGCCGTATTCCGGGTCAGGGCTGGAATAGTTGTTTGGGGCGGCGGGACCGGTGAGCGCGTAGCTGGGCCAGAGATTGCCGAGCAGATTGGCGCTGACTGGATTTTCTGCAACACCGAATTTTGCCAATTCGGCGAGAGCTTCGGTCTGATATGCCGCGGAAGGTTCTGTTCCCAGACCGGGAAGACCGATCGTGAACCTTTGTTTCTCGAAGGTCGCGAAATAAAAGAAGCGATCCTTGATGAACGGTCCACCCACGGAGAACCCGTAATTGTAATTTCGATTTTCCTTCTTGGAATCGACGAATGGCGACGCAGCCGCGAACGCTTCATTCCGGACGTAATAGTAGGCCGACCCATGGATGCTGTTACCGCCCGATTTGAGGGCCAGATCCACGGTGCCGCCGGGGTTGCGGCCCGACTCGGGAGCGGCCTGAGTTTGCACCGAAAATTGATCGACCGAATCGATCGGGAGGACAATTCCCGCGATTCCGGACACACCGCCCTGATTTACCGCGGGGACGTTGTGCCACAGGTCATTGTTGTCGACGCCGTCGATCTGCCAATTGACCTGGTTAGCGCGCGTGCCGTTCAAGGAGCCGAATCCTCCGGCGGAATAGCCTCCGAATCCGGGAGTGACGCTAATCAACTGAGTGAAATCGCGGCCGTTCAGCGGCAATGTTTGCAAATCACCGCCGGTCAGCACAGTGGTCTGGGTTTCCGAGGTGGTGTCCAGCGTGAGAGCGGCGGCCGATACTTCAACCGTCGTCGCTTGCTGCGATATCGTCAACGTCGCAGGAAGAGTGTAGATGGCGCCCTGTTCGACCAGCACGTTGTCCACGGTAAGAACCGGAAATCCCTGGGCTGCAACGACTATCTTGTACGCACCAACGGGAAGATCCTGGAAGGCGAACTGACCATCGCTGGTGGAGAGCGTGGCATGCTCAATCGCTGTTGCTTTGTTAATGGCTTTGACCTGCGCGTTGGGCACGACCGCTCCGGAAGGATCGGTCACGGTGCCATTGATGGCTCCGCGAAACGTCTGCGCCATGGCAGGTAGCCCAACGGAAAGTACGAATAACACCGCTAAAATAAGTCTTCGCATCATTCTTCCTCTCAATCGAAATTTCAAAACGGAGCGCCCGACGCCGCCCCTGGGCGGCTTGGTACGAACCAAATGACGATGCAGCGTTGCCTCGACGGCAACTCACGGTTGAAATGACTGGAACCGAGGCTCTGGAAAACGAGCAGCCACACCCTATGGCCTGTATATCCACGCCCTCGTCTGGGAGGAGTGCAATGCGACCTGCTGGCAACCTTGCCGAAATTGGGGGAATGCTGCGCTGGATAGCGGTTCAAGTCAAAGTCAAACTATGCGTTGCAACGATTGGGAAATTCAATCGGCGGCCCGGTCTGCGCGAAAGCACGAAACTGAAGTTTGACGAGGATGTCGATGGCCGGCGGTGCTAGAAGTTCGGCTGAGAAACGGGCGACGTTTCCGACTCTGCGTCCACTGTGGGAGCGGCAATCTTCTGATTCTCGTCTACGGAAAATAACAGGTAATTGCTGAAATGATGGCGCCGGTGAATCCTGCGGCCGCCCAGGTCAAAAAATAATTCGGCGCTTTGCGGCAACCACAACTCTTCATTGTTCTTTCGAAACTTGACAGGCGCGTAATCGATGGAAATGTGCTCGGCCTTCAATCGAATTTGAGGGATAGGCGCCACGATGTCGGTCTCGAGACTGACGACTTGATAGCTATCGGTCGCGATCCAAGCGCGACCGCGCAGAGCAACCGGAAAGACCTGCTTGGCTACGGTGTATTCGCGCAAGCGGATTGGTTTGTCGGCTCTCTGCCGGAAGTGTACTTGCCACGCCAATGCGCCGTGCCAGCGACTCAGGCCCTCGCAGGTTACCTCGTATTCATCGCGATAGGCCGGATGGAAAATCATGACCAGGGAACCGAGTCCCAGGGAAGCGAGTCTCTCGGGAAACACGTCCAGGCCCATGGTACCGTTGCGATATTCCTCGACTCGGTACATGCCTGGCTTCACTTCCTGGAGGGACTCGACGTAAGTGAAGTTTCTGGTTTCGCGCTTGGTCGTCAGGCCATAGCGATCGACGACTTCGTGGTCCAACGCCTCGTTCGCGCTGATGCGGTTGACCCCATCGACAAAGGCGCGAACGCGCTTGGCCACCTCGTCCTGGACCTGCTGCAGCGGACAAGCGGCGCCGGATTCCACCAGAGGCATGCTCTCGTCGACATCGGGTGGCATCCACTTCGCCGGAGGCAAGAGTTCCTCCCGAATATAAGTCGAGGTTGGAGGCGCGGGCTTAACAGATTCCACGTTTGGAGTAGCGGCGGCGACTGGTGCGACCACGGTGGATGCCGCGACTGGGTGCTTGAGAGCCTCGAGGAGCTGGCGAGCTTGCTGGCTGTCGGGACCCGACGGCTGTTCCGCCAGCAGAGCAGTGAGCGCCTTTTGCGCGAGTTGCGGCTGATTCTGCCTCAGGAAAACTTTCGCGAGGACGAACTGCGCCGGACTGGCGCGATCTTTTCCCAACTCAATCGCGTGCTCCGCGTGCTTCTGCGCTTGATCGTATTCGTCGTGAAGCAGGTAAGCTTCGGCCAGACGCTCCTCGAAGTGCCAGGACGAGGGTGCCGCGGCGACCGCGCGCCCAAGGAAGCCAATCGCTGCGGGCAAGTCTCCACTCTGGACCGCTGCCTCCCCTAGGGCTGCGAGAGAGAAAGCGTGTTGCGGATAGATCTGAATCGCCTTTTCCCAGTAGCCTCGTGCATGAGGCCAGTCGTTGATTTGCGCGTAATACATTCCCGCAATGTAGTTCACGTCGGGATTCGCGGGAGCTTTGCGGATCAATTTATCCAGGTGCTTCTTTGCCTCGTCGAGTTTGCCCTCGCGAAGTGCTTCGAGGGTCTTGCTGAGTTCCTTTTGCGCGTCCGGCGCGAGAATCGGAGCGCTGGAGTGCTGCGAAGCCTTGCCTGCGTTCGACTCGGGCCTCAACGTGGCATATACCTGGACACGTTCGCCCTTTATGGTGAGTTCGACTTGCTCGGTATCTTTCTGATATCCAGGCGCAACTACCTCCAAGGTGTAGCGCCCCTCGGGAATACCTTCGAAGTCGACTTGCCCACCCTGCATCTGCCCGATTCCAACGGAAGCGCCGGTAAGCGTAAACAGGTTGACGATTGCGCCGCGGTCGAGCGACGAGCCGTCGGGTAATCTCACGTGCACCAAGATGGAACCGTCTCCCGTACCGGAGGCTTGCGCTGGTAACCTCGTCGGTGCGAACAGCAAACACACTGTTACTGCGGCGATAGGCAACCGGAACCTGCCGACTAGACCTCGAGCAGCGCCTTTCTTGTTGAAAGGCCGGTACCCGCTGCGAGCGACAGCTGTTGGAGAGGAAGTGGACACAGGACTGACTCACCTGGCGAAAAGCATTCAAGTGCCCGTAATTGTACGCCTGCAGCGATGCCGCCGGATAGTATCTTCGTGAGCTGATGGCTGCCCTTCGGACCTTGGGGCGCTCGAAAAAGTACTATTGACCCGGTACGGAGGTCGCAGTACCTTTGTGCTTCCCTCCCCCGGCCCCGGTAACTCCTTCGCGCGAGGTCAGCATGACCACCAGCACCTACACGAAACTCGCTGCCCCAGCTTTGCAAGAACGATGGGCAAGATTACGCAGTCACAAACGCATCTTTTCCAAAGTAAAGCTCCTCGTCGAGTGGGATGAGGATTCCGCTCAGCAGTGCGCCAATGCCGTTACCGTGGATGTCAGTCATTCCGGTTGCATGGCTGTGGTAGGGGCTCCCTTGCCGCTACATCGGCGTGTCCGCCTGGTGCATCCGGAAAGCGGCCGCAGGGCCGAAGCCGAAGTAGTCTGGCGCGACCACGAGGCCTGGGACGTCGGCTTGGAGTTGGTCAAGCCGGACGCCTCTTTTTGGGGACTTAAGTTCTAGAGATTGGGTGAGCCAGCAGGGTTAGGTGCTGGCTAGCAGGCGGTCGATGCGCGGAGCGAGCGCGTCGCACACCGTAGCCACCCACAACGCCGCAACAAATCCCGTGAACACGTCCATCGTGTAGTGTGCCCGCAGCACGATCACCGTGGCAATTTCGAACACTACTACCATCGCCGCTAGCGCGGTCAGCCAATCTTGCCGCAAGCGGGCCAGCTCAATCGCTCCCAGGACCGCGATGCCGGTGTGCCCCGAGAAGAAATAGTCGTTGGCGACGTTATACGTAACGAACAAGGATGGAAAGCCCGGGTAGTGCCAAATCATGCCTGGGGGTGTCGGGAGCGCGCAGAGGGCTTGCATCACCTGACGGAGACCGAGGAGCAGCAGCAATCCAAGAAAAGGGCGGACAGTTCCGGCGAATGCCCATCGGGCCAGAAGGAACAACCCAAGAGCATCGATCAGCGCAGAACTGACGATCAGAAGTGCGTTCGCCGCGGAAGGCGAGTGCTGCAAATACGAATTGAGTCCGGCGGTGAAATTGTGAAGCCCGTCGCCAATCCCGGCGTCGGGCAAATGGCGAGCCCCGATCAGGGATTGCGTCCAGAACCAGACAGCGATCGCAATCGCTGTTACGACCAAGCGCAGTAAGAGTCCATGCCTCAGCCCGGGATAGGTTGTCATTGGCAGAATTTCCGGATCACGGAAGCGCCCGTCACACCGAGAATTTCAAGCATGGCTAACCGTTTCGAGGGCCAATTCGCGCGCGCGGCGCAGATCCAGCTTGCCAGTGCCTAGATACGGCAGCTTTTCAATGCGCAAAAACTGGTCCGGTCGGGGTCGCCACAGCGGAGGCAAGTCGCACTTCGCGAAGCGTTCCAGGCAATCTTCCAACGGCTTGTCGGCGAGCGTATGCAAAACGATCAGACGTTCGCCCTTCTTCTCGTCCGGCACCGCCGTAACCACAAACATTTGCTCCGCGACGTCGGCAAGCTCCTGAAGTTTCTCTTCTACTTTGATGTGCGGCACCATTTCGCCACCGATCTTGCTGAAGCGGCTCAGGCGGTCGGTGATGCGCAGAAAACCATCCTCGTCGACGACGGCTATGTCGCCGGTGTTGTACCAGCCGTCGCGCAAGACTTCTGCCGTTTTTTCCGGCCTTCCCAGGTAGCCCTGCATCACGTTCGGCCCGCGCACGAGCAATAGCCCTGGCTCGTCCACGCCCAGCGTTCGCTGCGTTTCAGGATCGACAATTTTCACAGTAATTCCCGGCAGCGGATGGCCGATGCTCCCACGCTTGGCTCCCACCTGGCGAAACGACGCCGCTCGAAAATCAATGGTGTTCACCGCGACCACCGGCGAACATTCCGTGCAGCCGTAGCCTTCGAGCGGCCGGATACCGAAGTGATCTTCAAACGCGATTGAAATGCGCTCCGGCAATTTCTCTGCGCCGGCCATGACGAAGCGCAAGCTGCCAAATTCTTCGGGGGTGCAGCGCCTGGCGTAGGCATTCAGAAATGTGGGCGTAGCCACCAGCATGGTGACGGCGTATTTGTTGACCAGTGCCCCAATCACTCGGGAATCCAGAGGGTTGGGGTGAAAAACGACGCCAATGGCCGCGGCGGCGGGCAGGCACAGCGTCGCCGTGAAGCCGAACGAATGGAAGAAGGGAAGGATGCCCATGATGCGGTCGTCGGCGCGCAGAAAGAACACCTGGCTCAGTTGCTCGACGTTCGCGACCACGTTGTAGTGCGTGAGCATCACGCCTTTTGGCTCGCCAGTCGAACCGCTCGAAAAAATGATCGTGGCCAGATCGTCGAGACCGGCGCTCCGCTCGCTGCCGGCGAATTTCTCGACGCTGCTCGCCGGCAGGAAAGCTGCGGCCAGTGCGGCGCCGAGGCATTCGCTGATTTTGGGCTTTTGCGCCAAATCCTCCAGGAAAATCGCTTCTACCGGCGGCTGGACATGAGGGACGCGTTCCAGAAATGCTCGCGCGGAAATGATCGACTTCAGATTGCACTGCTTCGCGCAGGACGCCAGCGTCTCGTTCGATGCCGTGTAGTTCAGGTTCACGGGCACTTTCCCCATCAGCATCGCCGCCAGATTCACCAAAGCGCCCGGAATGGACGGCGGCAGCAGAATTCCCACCATCTCCTGCCCACGCCAGTGCGTCCGCAACCTCCGCGCCAAAAACAATGTCCGCGCCAACACGGCGAAGAAATTGAGTCGCGGAGTCTGCCCGTCCGCCATGGCAAAGCGCCCCGGGTGTCTGCGCACGGTGTGAACAAAGGACTTCGGCAGCGTCTCCATATGGCTTTTTCGACAGGCGAAGGCCTCCGCGCTCAGATCTTGCACTGCTCGCCGAGCCTCGGTCGATGTCGCCGTCGGAGGCAGTGGCTGGCCAAACGTCACGCGTACCGGGTACGGCAAGTGCCGCGGCAACTTCCACAGAAAACGCCCACCCGCAAAACTGAAAACCGAGCCCCACACCCCATCCAAATTCACCGGAATAATCGGAGCTTCCACGCCCTTCATTATGCGTTCCATGCCGCGGCGGAACGGCAGCATCAACCCGATTCGCGTCATCTGTCCTTCCGGGAAAATACAAACGACTTCACCGTTTTGCAGCGCTTGCGTGGCCTCGCGCAGGGAATGAATCATCTCCCGCGGTCCTTGATCCGACGCGATTGGAATCACGCCCAGGATTTTCGCGAAGGGTTTCACCAGCGGATGTTCGTAGGAGCCTTTGAACATCAGGAAGCGAATCGGACGATCGAGCGATGCGATCAGGAACACCGCGTCCGCCATCGAGACGTGATTCGGAACCAAGAGCGCTCCGCCCTTGGCGGGCACCGTTTCGCGTCCCACGATATCCAAGCGGTACAGCGTGTGCGTTGCGATCCACAAGAGCAGGCGAAGCATCGCGTCGGGCAGCAGGTACAACACGTAAGCCGTGGCGCCCAGCGTCGCTACCGAAGCCCAGAAAAATATCGCCGCCGGCCCAAGGTGAAGGTAGTGCGTCAGCACGTAGTACGCCCCCGACGCCGCTCCGACCCCGACAAACGACAACAAATTCGCCGCGGCAATGACGCCGCCTCTTTGGCCTTCTTCGGGACGATGCTGGATGAGAGCGTTAATGGGAACGATGAAAAATCCGCCCGAAAATCCGAGTCCGGCCAGAAGGATCAGCACACCCTGAAACGACAAACCATGCCGGGAAAGCAACAATCCAAGCACGGTCATCCCGAGAGAGCCCAATGGAATCAGACCGTATTCGATCTTTCCGGCGGACAAAAATCCCGCAGCCAGGCTTCCCAGTCCGATCCCCACCGCAATCGACGCCTGCAAGATTCCGTTGTGCGTCGAGCTGATTCTCAGCACGTCTTGGCCGTAAATGATGATGGCAAATTGCAGCAGCGCGCCCAAAAACCAAAAATACGTATTTCCCAACACGGCAAGCCACAAGAGGCGATCGGAGCGAATCAGCTTTCCCTGTGCCCACAAATCGCCCAGAAAATTCGCCCTGAATTTCTTCGCGGGATCTGCTGCCGGCACCCGAGAGATGCCCAGAGCGCACAACAGACCAAGCACCGAAAGCGAAAGAAAGACGACACCAGAAAATAGTTGTCGCCCACGGAATGCATCGGTCATAAACGCACCCGCAACGCTTCCGGCGATCAGCGCCAGAAAACTCCCGAGCTCAAGAACGCCGTTTCCCCACGACAAGAGCCTTTGGGGCAGAAGCTCCGGCAGCAGACCATACTTTGTGGGCCCAAATAGCGCCGCCTGCGTACTGGCGAGAAACACTGCCACCAGAGCTAGGTGCATGTCTTGCCGCATGAGAGCGAATGCTGCAAACGCGAACACACCGATCTCGAATAACTTCGTGCCAACGGCCACGCTGCGCTTGCTAAAGCGATCTGCCAAGTAGCCGCCAGTCATCGAAAAAAGAATGAAAGGTCCGGCGAACAACGCTCCCACCAGGAGCACCAGGCGGTCACGATCCTCCTTGCCCAGATTCATGGCCAAAATCAGGAAGATCACCAGGTTTTTAAGGCCGTTCTCGTTGAACGCGCCCTGAAATTGCGTGGCGATCAGGCTCCAAAAGCCACGTTCCCATTTCTGGCCAGACACGGGCGCAACGAGATTTTCGTCAGCGGGCATACAGGGGCACCACGTTTTTTCGAGGAGCCGTTGGAGATAAACCGAGTCTAGCAATATTGGCGGCTCCGATTGACCCGACGTAAGTAGCTGTGCCGAAAGGGGGACGTGAGTTTTGCGCGTCACCATGGCTGGCCTTTCCGCGATATCATAGCGACCGCTAAGGAGAGCTAAATGAGCAACATACAAGGCGCGCGAACTGTTTTGATCACGGGAGGAACGGACGGCCTGGGCAGGGCCGCGGCGCTACTCTTTGCAGAACACGGCTATCGCGTCTTCGCCACTGGTCGCTCACCGGAGAAGCGCGCCCAACTCGACGCCATCGCGCGTGAGAAGAAATTGCCTCTTGAAACTGTGGACCTCAACGTTTGCGATGACGAATCGGCTCGGAACGCCGTGAGTCACGTTCTCTCTCAAGCGGGCGGGATCGATGTGTTGGTCAACAACGCTGGCATCGGCTATATGGGTACTATCGAAGACCTGCAGATTGAGGACTGGCGCCGTCAGTTCGAAACAAATGTGTTCGGCGTCTTGCGCGTCACGCAAGCCGCCTTGCCCTCGATGCGCGAACGCAAACGCGGCCGCATCCTGATGATGAGTTCCGTGGCAGGCCTCGTGACGGTCCCGGCTCAGGGCGCCTATAGCTCGAGTAAGCATGCACTAGAAGGGCTAACCAATGCATTGCGGCTGGAGATGTTTCCCTTCGGCATCGAAGTGATTTTGATCGAGCCAGGGTACATCGCGACTGGCATGCAGCAAGCGGCCGCCGAGCTCACCAGCGCCTACGCCGAGAAATTCAAAACGAGCCCGTACGCAAAGCTCTATGCGAGGTTCGCCGCCAGCGCCAAAAACGCTCGAGCTAAATCGAAAACTACGCCGGAGGACTGTGCTCGGGTAATGCTGAGGGCCATTGAAGCGCCGCGGCCGAAGCCCCGCTACGGGGTCACGCCACTCGCCACGATTGTGAAATGGGGAAAGCGCCTCTTGTCGGATAGGGCGGTGGATGCGCTGGTCTGTCGCCGGCTCGGAATCAAGCGCGGCGAAGTTTGAGTAACTTTAATTTCAGGCCGTCGACGGCAGATCCTTCACTAGTTCGAAGCCTGGAATGACAAGCTATTCTCTCGCAACTCTTCCCAGCGCTTCCGCCACGCCTCGTGCTTCGGACTCTCCGCGTAATCCGCGGCGGCCTCCGGACTGGTGAATTCGATCGCATAGACGCCGTCGAAGCCTTGAATCTGATTTCGCTGCGTCTTGAGCCAAATGTTCTTGATGCCGGGGATCTTTCCGGCCAGGGCCTTGATCCCGTTCAGCGCCTGGTCCTTGTCGTCTTGGGAAGCGGTATCCTTCCACTTGTAGACCACGACGTGAATCACCGTCTTCGGCTGTCCGAACCTGTTTTGCGCCTCAACGCTGCGGGCATGCCATATCCCGACGCTAACTCCCGCCACAAACAAGCCCGCACCCAGAGCGAGCTTGAAAAGCCGGTGATTCGCGAACGACGTCATGATCTTCCTCCTGTGCTTACGCGCCAAACACAGTCTAAGTAAGACACCGCACGCGAAGCAACGCGACGTTACGATTTGACGTGCCTGCAACCGGAACGTTACGCTCGGACGCTGATTTTTCTGCGCCCAAATGAACCCTTCCGACACAGAGGTCCCTGAATCGGGGAAACCAGCCGCGGTATCGCCAAAGCTTCCGGTAATCTGGATCGGCTATCTGCTCGGTGTAGCCACGATCCTCGCCGAGTTCGCCGCGGTCAGCTCGAATCC
>Ga0210401_10003591_pt1 | contig 16517 bp, 17 predicted proteins | sample IncBWH32MmetaG_FD_150866 | JGI IMG/M metagenome (GOLD analysis project Ga0210401, IMG submission 150866) | Forest soil microbial communities from Barre Woods Harvard Forest LTER site, Petersham, Massachusetts, United States - Inc-BW-H-32-M | ecosystem: Environmental > Terrestrial > Soil >... | reverse complement strand
GGTGCCGGGTTTGCGGACGGCTTCGACGCGCGTGAAGAGACTGCGCTTGATTTCCAGATTTTCGGCGACGGCTTCGATGATCCAATCCACCTGGCCGCACCAGGCGATGTTGTCTTCAAGATTACCGGGGGTGACGAGGCGCGCGGTATCGGGTGTGAAGAATGCAGCGGGCCGCGATTTCTTTGCGGCTTCCAGGCCCGCGAGGACGATGCGATTCCGCACGGTGGGGCTTGCAAGCGTCAAACCTTTACTTTGTTCCGCAGGCGTGAGGCTCGTGGGAACGATATCCAGCAGGTAGCAAGGGATGCCGGCGTTGGCCAGATGCGCGGCGATGCGCGCGCCCATGGTGCCTGCTCCCAAAACTGCTGCACTTTCGATCCGTCGTTTCACCAGTGTCCCTCGAGGCATTTGCCCAGTCAGTGAGGTTACAAAAGCAGTACGAAGCGGTCAACCGGAAAGACCCCGAAGCGCGAAATGAGTTAAAGTGAGTTGAAGGGACAAGCATGTCTGACACGGGACACACCACAAAATGGCTAGGGAAAGCCATCCGCGGGCTGCGGAGTTTTGCCTACGGGAACGCGGGCGAACGGCCGAAGGTTGGCCTCGCGCTGGGCGGAGGATTTGCGCGGGGCGTGGCGCATGTGGGAGTGCTGCGCGTGCTGGAAGAAAACGAAATCCCGATTGATTTTATCGCCGGTACTTCGGTGGGCGCGTTGATTGCGGCGGCGTATGCCAGCGGCGCGACGCTGGAGCACATGGCGCAGCAGGCCGCGATTACGCGTTTCCGTGATTTCGGCCGCTGGACACTTTCGCGCATGGGCATGGCTTCGAATGAGCCCTTGGTGGATTTTCTGCACCGGCTGACACCCGCGAAATATTTTCACGAGATGCGCATTCCTCTGGCAATTGTGGCGACGGATTTGTTGAAAGGCACTTCGATTCATTGCACCGAGGGCGAGATTGGGCCGGCGCTGCGCGCTTCTTGCGCGTATCCGGGGCTGTTTCTGCCAGTGGAACATCAGGATCATTATCTGGTGGATGGATTTCTTACCGAGCAGGTGCCGTCGCCGGCGGTGCGCAAGATGGGCGCGGAGCTGGTGATTGGAATTCATCTGGAGCCGGGGCTGCTGGATTCCAAGCCGCGCAACACCATTGAAGTGATCAGCCGGTCGTTCTCGATTATTCAGTCGGTGGCCATTCAGCCTTGGCGGAGGATGACCGATGTGCTGATCGAGCCGAACGTGCATCACATTTTGTGGGACGAATTTGTGAAGTCGCCGCAGCTGATCGCCGCGGGGGAAGATGCCACGCGCGCGGCCATGCCGCAGATTAAGGCTTTGCTGCATCGCGGCGGGCCGGACGGGCCTGAGGAAAACGACGGGATCTTCGAGGCGGCGAAGTAAGGCAGCTGCTAACCATATTTCACGGCCTGCGTCGAACTAGTTGTGAGGAGCCGAACTCCTCCTGCGATGACCGCTGCAACGCCCCAATCATACGCAGGGAGTGTTCGGCTCTTCTTTTTTATATTCCGTACGTCGCGTATCCGGAATTATGTAGGTTTTTGAGTTTGCGGCGCGCGGAGTCGTGCGGAATCCGCTGTCGAGCCCTCACTTCTGGGAATCTACTTCTCGCAGTTCAATTGTTACCGGTCGGCCGTTGCCCTTCCCGCGTTTCGTGAACCATTCGCTCATGGCTTGCGCCAGGCGCTGCGGATCTACCGCTAGGCCTGCTTCCAGGCGACCTTCGGCAGTTGGCAGCGTGTCGTCAAATTCCGCCGACCCAGTGAAATTCCGCATGCAAAAACTGTCGAGCCAATCGAGCGGGGCCGGTCGGCGCTCCGTGCCAACCACCAAGTCTGCCTGCAGCTTGCGCGCGTACATGATTCGCAAATTATAGCATTCGGGCGAATCTCTGTTCGACGCCGGCAGCGGCAAGGGAGCTTAAGCTTTCCAGATATCGCGCGTCCGCCGCTGAACGGAACGCGAACCCAGCCCGCACCCGCTTGCGCACCGCTACTTGCAATTCGCCGGATCGTGGCCTAGACTTTTCTAGTATAGAACGTGTTGTACATGAGGTCGCGACCGGCCCTGCCCGCTTGCCGAACGGCACCCCACGCGCCCGCGTCCCGGAGACCAGGTGTCCACACCACTCGAACAATGGGTTGAGGAATCCGCGCGCCTGACGCAGCCGGACAAAATTATCTGGTGCGACGGCTCGGAAGCCGAAAACGAGCAGATGCTCGGCGGTTTGAAACACGACGGCATCATCACCGAACTGAATCCCGCGACGTATCCGCACTCTTATCTGAATCGCCGCAATCCGAACGACGTCGCCCGCACCGAGAGCGTCACTTTTATTTGCACGCGCACGAAGGATGAGGCGGGTCCCACGAATAATTGGATGTCGCCGGAGGACGGCAAGGCGAGGGTGCGGCCGATTCTGGAAGGCTCGATGAAGGGCCGCACGATGTATGTGGCGCCTTATATTCTGGGGCCGCAAGATTCTCCGTACAGCCGCGTGGGCGTGGAGATCACGGACAGCCGCTACGTGGTGGCGAGCATGCGCATCATGTCGCGCATGGGCAAGGCGGCGCAGGAGCGCATCGGCAAGACCGATAATTTTGTGCCGGGGCTGCATGCGTTGGCCGGCGTCAACCCTGAACGCAGATTTGTGATGCACTTCCCCGAAGAGAAATTGATCTGGAGCGTGGGGTCGGGCTACGGCGGGAATGCGTTGCTGGGGAAAAAATGTTTTGCGCTGCGTATCGCCAGTTGGATGGCGCGCTCGGAAGGCTGGATGGCCGAGCACATGTTGATTCTCGGCCTGGAAGATCCGTCGGGAAAAGTGACGTACATGGCCGCGGCATTTCCCAGCGCTTGCGGGAAAACCAACCTGGCGATGATGGTTTCGGCACTGGAATCGCAGGGCTATCGCGTCTGGACCGTGGGCGACGACATCGCGTGGATGCACATCGGCGCGGACGGCACGCTACGCGCGATTAATCCCGAGAACGGATTTTTCGGCGTGGCGCCGGGAACGAATGCGCAGACCAACCCCAACGTAATGGCGGCTTTGCGCCATAACACGATTTTTACGAACGTGGCTATCAGTGGCGCGCGCGAGCCGTGGTGGGAAGGCATCGGCACTCCGCCGCCTCCGGGATTGATTAATTGGAAGGGCGAGCCGTGGACGCCGGAGAAAGGTCCGGCGGCGCATCCGAATTCGCGCTATACCGTGCCGGCGCGGCAGTCGCCTTCGATTTCTGCGCACTGGGAAGATCCGGAGGGCGTGCCAATCTCCGCGATTATTTTCGGCGGGCGGCGCGAGCGCCTTGCTCCGCTGGTGTATGAATCGCGCAACTGGCAGCACGGAGTTTTCGTCGGCGCGACGATGGCTTCGGAAACCACCGCCGCCGCTACCGGCGCGGTGGGCGTCACGCGGCGCGATCCGATGGCCATGATTCCCTTCTGCGGTTACAACATGGCGGATTATTTCCAGCACTGGCTGGAAATGGGCCCGAAGATAAAACACGCGCCGAAGATTTTTCACGTGAACTGGTTCCGCAAAGATGCCAACGGGAAATTTTTGTGGCCAGGATACGGCGACAACGTGCGCGTGCTGAAATGGATGCTGGATCGCATCGAACGCCGAGCGGCGGCGACGGAAACGCCGATTGGTTACGTGCCGGCGCCGGGGTCGCTTACATTGGATGGGCTGGCGATTTCGCGCGATGTGGTGCACGAGTTGCTGCGGGTGGATCCGCGCGATTGGTCTGAAGAAGCGGATGCCACCGCGAAATTTTTCGAAATATTTGGCAACCGTTTGCCGGCGGAAATTCGCAGCGAGAATAAGGCGCTGCAGGACCGATTGCATCGCACTACTGTTACCGCAAGATAAAATCCAGCCGCCCGTCATCCTGCCTGCCTTGAGTGGTTTTGCGAAGGGAGCGCACCGAAGCCTGCCGCAGGAAGGGACCCCTCTCCGACTGTGTGCTTGGCTCGGTCAACGCGTTAACGTGCCGCGCTGGTGGCGTACGGGCTTGTGGCGCGGTATCTCTTCTCGAATTCCTGGCGCGTGCACAGCGTTCGCATGTCTATGATGCGGTCCACGGCCAGAATTCCGTCGAGGTGATCAATCTCGTGTTGCAGCAGCTCGGATAAATCTTTTTCTGAGCCGGCATGAATTTCGTGCCATTCTGCCTGCAGATCCTGATAGCGCACTTTGATTTCGCGGTGCCTTTGCACCTGCATGAAAATCGAAAGAAAACTCAGGCAGGCGTCCCACACAACGATCTTTTCCGGGCTGCGCTCGGTGATCTGCGGATTTATCAGCGGCCACGGCTCCGCGCCGGGCAGTTGCAGAAATATTACGCGTTGCGCGACGCCGATTTGCGGCGCGGCGATGCCCCGGCCGTAGCCGGTGGTTGCGCGCCAGTGCGCGAGCGTGTCAGCGAGGTCTTTCACCAGGGCTGCGATTTCCGGCGAGCGAGGATTGGCCGCGGCCGCGGCGAACTCGCGTAATCTTGGGTCGCCCAGTTGTAGGACGGTTTGAATGGCCATGAGTTCCCTCCCATTGCAGCGGCGCCGCGCGCGTCAGGCTTTCGGCTGGTAGCCCGCGCAGTGCAGCACCGGCAGCGCCGGATATTTTCGATACGCTGGATTCACCGCGGACAGCTCGCACAAATAGAACTTTGCGCCGCGGTCGGACTCAATGCGCCGCGCGTGCGCACAATCCGCGCACAACCCTGCGCGGGCTCGCTCCTGTTGCGCTTCGTGTTGCGTTCCCACGCCACGAGCATAGCACTACGGCCCGCTTGGTCACGCGAGGGCCACGCCGCGTGGCGTATATGCCTATTTTGCGGTGGACATCGCAGCAGATCAGAAATATCCTCGCGTGCACATTCGACTCGCAAGGAGACTTCATGAAACCACTCGCCGGAAAGCTCCCGCTCTACACGCTGCTGGCGCTCACCTTCGGCGCATTTGCCGCTGGCGCGCAAATCAGCACGCAAATTGTGTTCAGGATGTCGCGGCCGTTTGTGGTGGGGAACACAACTTTTCCAGAAGGCAACTTCGTGGTTCGTGAAGTTCCGGGCACCGCCAAATTGACGCTGGAATTCAGCAACCCGCGCGGCGGCGCGTCCGTGAAGGTGGAAGCGCAGTCCATTCCGCCCGAACCGGCCATTCATGCCGCGGAAATCGCTTTCAATAAATACACGAACCTGATGGCGCTCTCGCAAGTGTTTCCCGGGCCGGGGAAACACGGATACCAGCTCGTTCCCGGACAAACTGAAAGGGACGCGGCCAAGAGTGAAAAGCCGCTGCGCCAGACAATTCCTGCTCACGGAAGCTGACGGCAGCGCGAATGGGAAATTGCCTCCGCACATATCCGTGTGCAATTCCATTTCACTTGCGACTTCCTCACGCCGAGTGTCCAAAATACGGGATTCCCGGGGGGTGGCCATGAACTGCCGCCACGTTTGGTTGCGCATTCTTTTTTCCTTATTGATTGTTGCGTTCGCGCTGCCAGTGGCGTGCGCGGCGCAGCAACCGCCACGGGTGGTGGATTTGACCGCGCCTGACGGCGCAATTCTGAAGGCCACTTATTTCGCCGCCGCGCAGCCTGGGCCGGGCGTTCTGCTGCTGCATCAATGCAATCGCCAGCGCAAAGTTTGGGACGATCTCGCCGCACGTCTCGCTACTTCGGGACTCAACGTCTTGACCGTGGATTTTCGGGGCTATGGGGAGAGCGGGGGCAAGCGTCCGGAGCAATTGTCGTCACGGCAGGAAGCCGATCAAATGGTGAAGGAGCAGTGGCCCGCGGATGTGGACGCCGCGTTTCGCTATTTGCAATCGCAGCCGGGAGTGAATCGCGGCGTGATCGGGGCCGGAGGAGCTAGTTGCGGCGTGGATCAGGCGGTGCTACTGGCGCGGCGGCATCCGGAGGTGAAGTCGTTGGTGTTGATGTCGGAAAGTACCGATCGCGCGGGACGACAATATTTGCACAATTCGCCGAACTTGCCTTTGTTTATTGCTGCAGCCGACGACAACCCGGATGATCCCGGCGTGGTGGAGATTATGCAGTGGCTCTACGATGTGTCGCCGGATCCTGCGAACAAGTTCGTGCGCTATTCCGTCGGTGGGCACGGCGTGGAGATGTTCGCGGCGCACCAGGAATTGCCGGGAATGATTGTGGAGTGGTTTAACGCGACGCTGCGCAATTCGCCCGCACCACCGGCTACTCACGCGCTTGCTCCGCCGTCCGCGGAATCGCATTTCTTGGCGCAGGCGGATGAGCCCGATGGCTTGCGCAAGGCGGAGCAGATGTTTGCGAACGCGCGGCGCGATAATCCCACGGCCGTGCTTTTTTCGGAAGCTGTGCTCAACCGTTTTGGAAATGAGCGTCTGGAGATGGGCGATACCAAAGCGGCGATCGAGCTTTTTCAGATGAATGTGACCGCTTATCCCAACTCACCAAATGTTTATGACAGCTTGGGGGACGCTTACCTGGCCGATGGTCAAAAAGATCTAGCGCGGGTGAACGCCAAGAAGGCGCTGGAGCTTTTGGCGTCCGACACAACTGACTCCGCGCGACGCCGCGATGATATCAGGGAGAGCGCGGAGCAGAAGCTGAAGAAGCTGGGCAGCCCCGCCCAATGACTCCTGTGAATCGCCCAACAGAGCGATTCGCCCTGAGAACCCGCAGCGCCGGTTCGAAGGCTTAGCCCTGCAGATCGATTCATCCTGAGATCCCGCTGTGGGGATCGAGGGGCTCGCCCCACCTTGCCCGGGGCGTTCACATTCCCGCAGTCCCGTGAAGCCACGGCGCCCGTGCCCGCCGCAGCAGCGCTGTTTCCTGGGAACGCCAACCTCCCGATTGGCGTCTTTAAGGCGCACAACACCCCAGCTCGTCGTTCGCATGCAACGAGCCAGCCAGGCCATAGGCTCATGCCCGCGCCACTCTGTTTCCTCTTGTGCTACCGTACCGACTATGTTATCATCAGTCGTGGGCTAATTACGGCTGAGCGAGGAGGACGTACGTGCGCCGCTGCTTGTGCTTCGAGCCCCCGCGGCCCTCACTCGCGTCGGTTTCTAATCGACTACTCAGCGATTAGAAACGCCTGTAAATTCCACAAAAACAATGTCTTAACTTTTTCTATTCGACTGAAATTTGCGTGTTATGGCGCAGTTTCATCACCCGATGAGCCGCCGGTCACGAATCACACATCACTCCTAGCCCGCTCGCACCCGCTCTCCCGCCCATTTCTATTCGATACATATGAACGAGCGCGAAAAAAACCCAACTTATTCACAACAAACAAGAAAACTTTTCTATTCGATACTTTTGAGCGTTTTTCAGGCGTTCTATTCGATACTTTTGCACGCCCCTCGATCTACCCCTTCCTCCCATCAACTCGCCACGGTAGAATTGCCGCCCTATGACCCCTATGACAAAGAATATTCGTCCCACACTGCGCTCGTTGCTGCCGCTGGCGGCAGGCGCGGCAATCGCAGTGGCGACAATTTACCCAGTGGCAGCAAACCAGCTCTCGGCTGCTTCTGCGCAGTCCTCGGCGACCGCTGCACCAGGTGCCTCCGCGAAACCATACGTGGTGCCGGACCTCGCCGAGCGCGTCGCGAAATTCAAATTGGTGCCCATGCCTTTCAATTCCGCGGGGCTTAGCGCGCGCGAGAAGGAAATGGTTGCGAAGCTGGTGGATGCTTCCGGATTGCTGGATTGCATTTACTGGCGGCAGAACGATCCGGGAGGTTTAAAACTGTATCTTTCGCTCGCGGGCAGCAAAGACCCGCAGGATGAATTGTTGCGGCGCTATTTGAAAATTAATGGCAGCCGGTTCGATCTGATTGATGATGACAAGCCGTTCGTTGGCACACAGCTCATGCCGCCTGGGCGCGGATTCTATCCTGCGACGTACACGCGTGAGTTCGTCGAGTCCTTCGTCGAGAACCACCCTGACGAGAAGTCCGCGATCTTCAGTCCGTACACCATAGTCACCCAGCGCTCGAGGGGAAATACCCCAGATGTGCTGTACCCCGCGGCGACGGCGTACCACGTTGTCTTCCACGAATTCCTGGAGCCGATGGCGAAGGACCTGCGCGAGGCTGCGGCGCTGAGCGACGATCCGGCGTTTGCGAAATTTCTGCGACTGCGGGCTGATGCGCTGCTCAGTGACGATTACTACGCGAGCGACATTGCCTGGCTCGACTTGGAGAATCCGAAATTCGATGTGGTGTTTGCGCCTTATGAGGTTTATGACGACTCGCTGCTGGGCGTGAAAACGACCTACGGCGCTTCGGTGATGATTCGCAATGACGCGGAGAGCGAGAAGCTGGCTCTCTACCAGAAATACGTGCCGGATTTGCAGGAAGCGCTGCCCTTGCCTGCGGCCGATCTGCCTTCGAAGCGCGGCAAGCAATCGCCGATGGAAGTGGTGGACTCGCCGTATCGCGCGGGGGATTTGCTGCACGGCTATCAGGCCGTGGCGGACAATTTGCCGAACGACCCGCGCATCCACGAAGAAAAAGGCTCGAAGAAAATGTTCTGGAAGAATTTCATGGACGCGCGCGTGAACTACATCATTTTGCCGCTGGCACAGCGCACCATGCGCGCGGACCAGGCCGCGATGGCGAGCGGCGAGGGATATCTGGCCGATACGATCATGCACGAAATTTCGCACGGGCTGGGGCCGGCGTTCGCGCACACTGCGCAGGGCAAAGTGCAGATTAATGAAGCGATCGGCGCTTCCTATTCCGCGCTGGAAGAATCAAAGGCCGACGTGGTGGGCGAATTTTGCTACGGCTGGTTGATTGATCACGGCGTGCTGCCCAAGGAACGGCGCAACATCACGTACGCTTCTTACGTCGCGGGAATTTTTCGCACGGTGCGGTTCGGAGTCGCGGAGGCGCATGGGGCGGGGGAAATCATGCAGTTCAATTATTACACGGAGCAAGGGGCGATTCGCCGCGACGCCGCCAGCGGATTGTACGTGATTGATTTCGACAAAATGCCTGCGGCGATTGCGTCGCTCGCGAAAGAATTGCTGGCGCAGGAAGCTACCGGGGATCGCGCGCGGACCGACGCGTGGTTCAAGAAATATGGCGGGATGCCGGCGGAATTGAGCGCGCTGCTGGCGAAGACGAGCGACATTCCTGTGGACATTGATCCGGAATTCGATTTTCATCCGGCGGTGAAATGAAAATAACGCACAGTGCTCGCGCTTTCTTGGAATGCGGCGACTTGCCGCCGCTTTTGTTAAGCGTGGCGTGCCTCGCGCCCACCGCTACCGCCCGACAAGATCCGCTACAAAATTACCTGAATCTCGCTGTCAATCGAAATGTGCGTCTGCGCAAACCCGCTGATTTGAAAGGATTGGCCGGCGGCTTTGCTGAAGTGGAAGAAGCGGCTGATGTGGTAATCCTCGTCGAACATGTCGAAAAGTCGCTCGGTTTCTTCGTGGGAAAGGCCGAGCGATTCGATGGGCACGGACTTTCCGTACGCGCCCGCTGCCGCCAGGTATTTGTCAATTACGCCGCGCAAGTTCATGTTCAGATCCAGACGTACGCGCCAGCTTCGCCGTACGGTAAATTCATGTAGAACACGTTCGCGTCCTTGATGCGCTCGAACGCCGCCAGCAGGTTTTGCGCGCCATGCTTGGCGCAGAACGCGGTGCCCGGCGCTGCGGCGACTTGCTCCACTTCATCGAGGCTCGCAATCTGCTGGTGCGAAAACCACAGCCAGGTGGCGGCGAATCCACATTCCGCACAGGCGCCGCCGGGTTGCGCGAGGCGCCGGGCGATGGCTTCGGAGACTTCCGGACGTAATCCTACCGCTTCAAAATCCGGTTGCGCCACGAAAAAATACTGCGTGAAAATTTCAGCGTCCGGCTCGAAGGCTACCACGCGTCCAGGAAAAAATTCCAGTTCGCTCGCGATAGCGTCGCGCAAACATTCGCGGCACAGCGTGATTTCCGGGCGCGGCGGCTCGCGTTTGGTGCTGCGTTTCCCGCGGAGGTAGAGCGTGTCCGGCAGCAGCGTCGCGATCCAATCACATTCCTCGCCCAAGTGAATACATTCGGGCGGCGTGCCTTTCAGCCACGCCCACCAATTGTGGCTGCGCGGCAGCAGCTCGATCGTGGGATACGCTTCTTCGTACGAGATGCGCGCCAAGTGTCCGGTTCCAATTCCTGCTTACGACGCCGTATGGTAGCAGATTGGCGGGCGCAAATGGATGCGCGTGCGGCGTTCGGGCGTTTGTCCGCGCGGGAGGCATCGGCTATTATGGATGCGTGTGATGCTGCACTCGCAATATTCAATTGCGTTCGTTAAGCGAACAGGGAGGATCAGGCATGGCAATCTCGGTAGGGGCCCCCGCTCCGGACTTTGTGTTGAAGGATCAGAGCCAGAAGGAAGTGAAGCTTTCCGATTTTCAGGGAAAGAAAAATGTGGTGATTGTTTTCTATCCACTGGATTGGAGCCCGGTGTGCACGAACGAGCACGCCTGCTTCGTGAATGACATGAAGCGATTCGAGCAGCTGGATGCGCAGGTGCTGGGGATCAGCGTGGACAGCGCGTGGTCGCACAAAGCGTTCGCGGAAAAAATGGGGATTCACTACCCATTGCTGGCGGATTTTCAGCCGCGCGGCGCGGTGGGCGAGAAATTCGGCGTGTACCTGGCGGAAAAAGGGATTACGGGACGCGCCATCGCGATCGTGGATCGCTCCGGGAAAATCGCGTGGTTCAAGAATTACGATATCCCCACGGTGCCGGATTTGAAGGAAGTTGCGGACGCGTTGGCGAAGATGAATTAGTTCGTTCCACGTCGCACGCTGAAGCGTGCGGTCGTCGTGGCAGGCGCTGCGCTTTTATTTGGGCGCAGCGTCTTTGTTGGGAGCTGGCGTAGACGATTCCGCCGGCGAATCAACGAGCGGCTGCGAAAACGTGCGGATGTAATCCACCAGTTGCCAGCGCTCTTCTGCGCTCAGCTTGTCTTTGAAAGCGGGCATGGGGCGATGCCCTTCGGAGATTTTCCAGAAAAGTTCGCCGTCCGTCATGCGGCTGATGGCGTGCGCGTCGGTGAAATCAGACGGCGCGATGGATAGTTTTTCGGCACGCTCTCCTTTTCCGTTGCCGTCTTCGCCGTGGCAGTTTTCGCACCGATCCGTGTAGGTACTCATGCCCATGCCGATGGTTTGCGGTGTGGGAGGAAAGGGATTGCGCAGCTGGCGGGCCTTTTCTGGCGCGGTCCAATCGCTGACGGAATAGACGACCACGCTTCCCGCAGCGGCGACGATTACGAATACCACGAAGATGCCGAGCAGGTTCGGTTTGAATTTGGGGTTGGGCTTGCGGTCAGTGGGATTGGCGGACGCCATAATTCGCGGGTTTGCCTGTGGGACTTTTCTGAGCCGGGAGAATTTTCGCACTCCGCTCGCGGATTTTCAACTCCGGGGCGGAGCGGGCGAGTTGTCTAGTGCGCGGCGTGGACGGCCTGGTACACGGAGATGAGCACAATGACCAGCATGGCCACTACATAAAAACGCAGGCCCCAAAGCAAAGCCTTGGTTCCAGACGAAAGATTTTTCCGGCCGAAATGGGTGCGACGCTTGGCGGCTACGACTTGATCCGCTTCTAGCAAGGAAAGAACGGCACGAGGATCCTGTAGGCTGAGTTGTTCAGACTTGACGTCAACAGCAACATCGGGCGAGGCGAGTGCGCCTTGATTTTCCGAGATATCCGCGTGATGTGAATCCAATTTATTCCCTCCCGAACACCGTGCTGCTTTTCAGTGAAACATTCCACACGTAAAAAGATTTAGCCGCCCAGCCATTTCGGAAACACTGTCGCGAGGCCAAAGCCTAGTCCGGCAATGATCAGAAGTACGGTCACCGTTACGCCGGCGACGTTGGCCCAGAAACCGTTTACGTGCTCGCCCATTACTTCCGGATCGTTCACCAGGAGCAATAGGAACGCCAACGCCGGAGGCATGGCGAGGACCGCGATCACATTGACCGTTAGCACTACGAATTCGAGCGGGAAGCGTGGCATTAGCACGAGCGCGGCCGCCGCGCAGGCTGAGCCGAACAGCGTCAGATAGAAGGGCCAGGCTTCGCGAAGCGGGCGATTCAAGCTGTGGCCGATTTGCATGACTTCGCCGAAGGCGTACGCGGACGATGTGGAGATGGCGATCGCGGCAACGATGCCGGCTTCGAAAATGCCGAGGGCGAAGAGCGCGGCGCCGGTGTGGCCGATCAGAGGCTCGAGCGCTTCGGCGAATTGCGCGGCTTGAAAATCGGCGGCGTTGATGCCGTGATGGAATAGTGGAACAGTGGCGAGAATCGCGGCGATGGCGAAGACCGAAGCTAGCAGAGCGCCGAGAAGAGTGTCGAAACGACCAGCATTAATATCGCGCGGCTGCATGCCTTTATCCACGACGGCGCTTTGCTGAAAGAAAAGCATCCACGGAGTGACCGTGGCACCGGTGGTGGCGAGGATGAGCAGAAGAATTTCGTAGCGGCTGCCCCCGGGAAACGGCATCCAGGTGAGCATGGCGTGGCCAACGGCGTGCCAATCGGGCCGCGCAAGAATTGCGGCGGGAATGAAAAGGCCGTTGAAGATCGCGAGGCTGAGCGTAATTCGTTCCCAGGTCCAATAGCGGCCAGTGGTGATGGCCGCCATGACGATGACGAGCGCTCCGCCGACAGCGATCACCGGACGAACTCCGAAGAAACCGAGGCCGGCGCGCACGCCGATGAATTCCGTGACCAGGGTGAGAAAATTTCCGAAAATTAAATCGCCCATGGAGAAGAATCCCCAGAATTTTCCGAAGCGATCGAAGATGAGCTCGGCATGGCCGCGATGGGTCACGGCGCCGAGGCGCACCGTCATTTCCTGGACGATGAAACCCATAATAAAAGTGAGAACGACGAAAGGGATGAAGAAGCCGACACCGTAGCGCGAGCCGTCGGCGGAGTAGGAAAGCATGCTGGGGGCGTCGTTTTCGCCGAGGAAGACGAGGACTCCCGGGCCGACGAGCAGCCACAGAAGGCGGATGCCGCCGAAGGTCTTGGTACGCCCTTTCCAACGCGCGCGCGCCACTTCCCAGCGGTCGCGAGCGCGATCCACGTCCTCGTGAGTGACCAGGCCGATCAGTTCCGGAGCTGCGGCGGACGCGACGGCGGATTCCGTGGTGGGATGGGCCGTCTGGCCGGCGAGTTGGCTGGGATTTTTTTCAGGCGCGTCCATGGGTTAACCTAGCTAAACTCTGGGTATAAACTACGCTTAACAAAAGCGGAGGTCAATGGGCTTGGCAGAATGCGTGAGTAAAAACTAATCCGGCGCGATTCCCTGCTCTGCTATAGTGAGCGAGGAATCCTGAGAGGAGCAGACGAATGAGCGAGCCAGCGAGCCAGCAACAGAAACAACAAGTGCAGATCAAGGCGGATGAGAAGGAATTACTCGGGCAATATTCGAATCTGGCGGTGATTCATCACAACGGCGAAGAGTTCACGCTGAATTTCATATATTTATTTCCCAGCGTGCCGCAGGGGAAGCTGGTTTCCAGTGTGATTTTGAGCCCGGCGCACGCGAAGCGGTTGTTGCAGGCGTTGAAGGAAAATGTGGCGCGATTTGAATCGCAATTTGGGACTTTGCCGGAAGGATCAGGACCGGCGCCGGACACGAATTTCGGATTTGTGCAGTAGCTCGCGGTCGGGAAGCTTCAAAGGCGTGGCTTCAGGGACTAAAGTCCGTTTTCTTGTTGGCCTTGACGGCGGGGCTGAAGCTCCGCCCTTCCGGGTCGTACATTCATTAGCTGGCGTCTGGGCTGTTCCGCAAAAAACAGATCCCTGCCTGCGGCAGGCAGGCCTCTCTGCGTTCCGCGCCCACCAAACTGCGGCGGGAGGAATTCTTCGGCCGGCTTGAGGCCAAGGCGCCGGCCTCCCTTCGCAAATTCACTCAGGGCAGGCAGGATGACGATGCTCGTCGCATCGTCAGAATGAGCCCGGGACTCCGTTCCCTTCGCGGAAGTCACTCAGGGCAGGCGGGATTACACGTTAACTTTTGGTCCGCCGAACTTCGAAGTTTCGCCCCAACGAAAAGCAGCGGTCCTCGCACGAAATCCGAGACGCCGCCGTTCCGAATTCGGCAGCTTTCAGATGAGGTTCTGCGGCCCGAACGGATGGCTCGCTAGCAGGACTCGGCGACGACCCAGTTGCCGCTTGGCTCTACGAATTCGAGGCCCACGGCGAAGCCGGATTGCGGAGTGGTCTGGCAATAGGCAACGCGCGCGATGGCGCGAAAGGCGCCGGTTAGAGTGGAGATCATAAGCCGGTCACCCGTGTTCCAGCGGCGATTGCTCAGGACGCGGGCGCCGTGTGGGCTGACGTTTTCCGTGAACGTCGTTTCAGTGCCGGGCATGGCGGGATGGCCGGTGATGTGTACGCCTACCTCCATCGGGATGCGCGCCTCGCGACGCGGTCCGACGAAGTTTTTTGGGATCCCCATCCCAAATCGCACTTTCAATACTCCCCCCTCGTTACAGGCAGGCCGCTACATGCCCCAGACGAAATTTTTTCTGGCCCTTGCCCTTCATGCGGTAGAGCGCGCGGTCGGCTGCGCCGAGAAGTTTTTCGATCGTCGCGCCATCGTCTGGATAGACGGCGACGCCGACGCTAACGCTGATCGGGGGCTGCTGGCCGTCGGTCTTTAATTGTTCGCAGATGCGCGTGGCTGCTTGTGTGGCGTCTGCTTCGCTGGATTCCGGAAGGATGAGGGCAAATTCGTCGCCGCCGTAGCGGGCGGGAGTGTCTATCGCGCGGCTGCCGTCGGACAAAGCGGTGCCGAGGCGTTTGATGGCGCGACTGCCGGTGAGGTGGCCGAAGCGGTCGTTGATTTTCTTGAGGTCGTCCAGATCAAACAGCAGGACGGCGAAGTTACGTCCGGTGCGGCGGGAGCGCTGGATTTCAGTTTCGAGAACCTCGATCAGGCGGCGGTGATTGGCAAGACCGGTGAGCGGATCGGAAGCGGCAAGCTGGCTGACCTGGTCGAAGAGTTGAGCGTTGTCGAGCAGGGTTCCACCGAGGACGATGACGTAGCTCATGACCATCATGAAGTGAGCGAGGGTGTACGGGGCGTCGAGATGATGCTGTGACTCGCTCATGGTGACGTGGCAGAGAACGTTGAGCGCCGCCGCGAGAAATAGCGCGCGGTCAAGATAAGCGCCGACTCGATTGAGGCGGCGTGCGTAGCCAATCGTCGCCGCCAGATAAATTGCCGCAGGCAGAAGATCGGCGGGCCGCGGAATGATGGTGCCGGGATGAATCTTGGGCGCGTGCGGCAGCATGAAATAGAAGACACTGGTTAGGTACGCGACGCCGCCGACCATCAGAGTGGCAGCGGCCATTTCCTTGGCGGGCTCGCGAGCGATGGGGATGCGGCGCTCTACTGCGAGGGCCGCGAGTAACAGAACTCCGAGCAAGGTACGGCCGGCCAGCCAACCGTAAGAGATTGAATCTCCCGCCGTGGAGGAGACCAGCGCGCCACGATAAAACGTCATGCTCGTGCCGGCTTCGATCAGGCCGGCGAGCACGAAGCCGAACGCCAGTATGAGAGAAATTCGGTCGTGCGTGCCGCGGAAGCGAACGAGGGCGTTAGCGGCGAAGGTGAAGCCGATGAGGCTGCCCGCCATCTGCAAATAGGTATCGAGGAGCGGGTCGGCCTGGTACGGAGAGTTACGCAGAATCCAGAGGGAGACGAAGAATGCGCCTCCGGCGATCGTCCATATCAGGACGAGGCGGAAGCGATGAAGAAGACCCCAAAAGCTGCCCGAACGAGCCACAAAACCCCCAAGAAAACGACACTTGCCCGCGAAATACTGAGCAAGTGGGTTACCGTTCGTCCTATTGGTTCTAGTACCATATAAATTGCTTATTATTAGTATGATGAGTTGGAATGCGTACCGGGCAAGGGTGCGTCGTACGCGCCACTTTACCCGGTGTGGGGTAGAAACGTTACAGTCTGTTACGGGGACTACCCAGACGTTCGTGGCTCAGGATTTGGCCGGTGGAGGGGGCAGCTCGTGGGCCTGGACGACACTTTGGAAGGTGGAGCGTTTGTGCGAGCCGTCGCAAAACGGTTTGCGTTCCGAGAAGCCGCAGCGACAGAGGCCGATCTTGGTGCGTCCGCCCAAACCGTAGGCGTGGCCTTCCTGGTCCACGACTTCGACTACACCGTCAATCAGCAACGGGCCGTTATTCACAACTGTAATTTTTACGTCTGGCATTCGATCCTCCGATCGAGATACGCAAGATTTTCGCCGCGGGCGCGCGCCGAGAGCGCATGGTGTTCAACGCGAATCAGTATTTGGGCACCGAAGGGTCCACATCATCGGACCACGCAAGGATACCACCCTTTAGGTTCAGGACCTTGCGAAAGCCAGCTCGCTGCAGGAACTCGACTGCTTCGGCGGAACGCTTTCCGCTGCGGCAATGGGTGACGATT
>Ga0210401_10003590_pt1 | contig 16520 bp, 17 predicted proteins | sample IncBWH32MmetaG_FD_150866 | JGI IMG/M metagenome (GOLD analysis project Ga0210401, IMG submission 150866) | Forest soil microbial communities from Barre Woods Harvard Forest LTER site, Petersham, Massachusetts, United States - Inc-BW-H-32-M | ecosystem: Environmental > Terrestrial > Soil >... | reverse complement strand
GCCGCCCGCCACCTGCCGCTGATCCCGCATCTGATCGACGTGTTGATGTGAGTGAGCCTGAGACAACAAATTCGGTCGTCATGCGCGGGCTTGACCCGCGCATCGATCCCTCATCAAGAACAAGTTTTTGAAAAGAGAGATGGATGGCCCGGTCGGCCCGGCGATGACGAGATCAGGTTTTCCCCGCCTTCTTCACCGCGTCCTCCAGGCTCGCTTTCGCCGAGCCCGGCTTGAGCGGCTTCTGCTGGCTCTCATGCGGCGCCCAGGCGGACATCCAGATGATGTCGAAGGTGGCGCGGATGCGGCCGTCGTGATCCGAGAAGCGTTCGGCGTAGATCTCGGCCATGCGCAGCATGGTGGCGCGGCGGGTCGGCACGCGGCGGCGCTCGATCAGAATGTTGGTTGCGCCCATGCGCCTGAGATCGGCCATCAGCGCGAAGGCGCTATCGTAGCGCACCGTGACGCGGTCGACGTCGGTGACTGGCAGCGCCAGTCCCGCACGCTGCGACAGGCTTCCGACGTCGCGTAAATCGGCAAACGGCGCGACGCGTGGCGAGACGCCGCCCTCGCACTCGGCCTCAGCCGCGGCGAAGGATTGCCGCAGTTCGGTCAGCGTATCGCCGCCGATCATTGCCGCCAAAATCAGCCCGTCAGGCTTGAGCGCGCGACGAATTTGCGCCAGCACGCCCGGCAGGTCATTGACGAACTGAAACGCCAGCGCCGACAGCGCGAGGTCGAGTGACTCCGGCTTCAGCGGCAGCGCTTCGTCCGGCGAGTCCGCAAGCGCAACATGGACGAAAGAACCTGCCGGCGATGGCGGGCGGAGCCCCGCGCCCGGCGTCCAGATATCGGCGACAACGGTGAATTCGCGCTTCACCGCGGCGAGCCGCTCATCCATGTCCTCGATCACGCGATCGAGCAGAAACTCCACCGGCCCCGCCGCCTGCGCACGGCGCTGCCGTGCAATCAAGAGCGCGCGGTCGAACAGGCGGGGCGTGGTGGAAGGGTTCAAGGTCATTCTGGCGACGGGGCTCTCCAACCAGCTCATTGCGCGCTCGGCGCGAACTCGTCATCTTAAACTCAATCAAGGCGACTCCAGCTTGATATACGGGATACAGCTATGCTCGCAATTCACCTGCGCAACATCAATGCGGCCGTGGTCGAAGCCTGGGAACAAGCATTCGTCGATGCGCCGGATGTTCTGATATCTCAAGGCGATATTTTCGAACACACAGCCGACGCAATCATCAGTCCTGCAAACAGCTTCGGTTACATGGATGGCGGGATCGACCTCGTCTACTCGATGTATTTCGGCTGGGAGCTTGAAGCAAATCTGAAGGCCGTTTTGTCCGAACGCTTCTACGGTGAACTGCCGGTCGGCCAGGCGGTGGTGCTCGCGACTGGCCACGCCCACATCCCGTTTTTGGTGAGCGCACCGACGATGCGTGTACCGACAACGATCAACGGAACTCCCAATGTGTACCTTGCTTTCCGCGCCGCGCTGATTGCCGTGCTGTCGCACAATGCCACTGCGGATGCGCCGATTCAGTCCCTCCTTGTACCGGGTTTTGGCACTGGTGTGGGGAAGGTCGCGCCGCAGCAGGCGGCACGACAGATGCGGCTCGCCTACGACGCGATCGTCAAGGGCCACGGTGTCAAGCGCCGAAACACCAGCACGATGCTGCGGGAACACCGCGAAATGGTCTCGTGGTAGGAGAATGGGCCACGGGTTACGGCTCGAGCCGCATGTCACCTGGCGGTAGCCTCTGGACATGGGTGCAGGGGTGATCTCAGCCGGGCTGATCAAAAGCCGATGGCGCGCTGCGCTATCGGTGTGCCGCGCAGCATGGCGGCTCGCGCTCGATGTCGCGCTGTCGACGCTCTGCATCTCCTGCCGCGAGCCCGTCCATGGCGAAGGGGTGTGCGCGTCGTGCGGGTCAAAGCTCTCGTTCATCGCAAAGCCATGTTGCCCGCGGCTCGGGATTTCCCTTCGTCTACGATCCGGGCCCCGAACTGCTGTCGATGGAGGCGATCGAAAATCCCCCGGCCTATGATCGCGCCCGCGCCGCGGTGCGCTATGACGACGTCGCGCGCACCCTGGTTCACGCGCTCAAATACCAGGACCGCACCGATCTGGCGCCGGCCATGGGCCGCTGGATGGCGCGTGCCGGCGCGGAATTACTCCAGGACGCCGACATGCTGATTCCGGTACCGCTGCACTGGCGGCGGGGCTTTGGGCGCCGCTACAACCAGTCCGCCTTGCTCGCGCGTGCCATCGCGCGGCAGAGCGGCGTCGCGTTGAAGGGCGAGCTGCTGTGCCGGGTGCGTGCGACCGAACAGCAGGTCGGGCTGCCGCGCACCCAGCGCGCCAGCAATGTGCAGGGCGCATTTCAGGTATCCGTCGAGCGTCGGGGCGACGTCGCGGGACGGCGCGTCGTGCTGGTCGACGACGTCCTGACCTCGGGCGCGACGGTAGATGCCTGCGCACGGGCACTGCTGAGGGCGAAAGCGGCCAGTGTCGGCGTGCTGGTCCTCGCCCGGGTTGTGGATGGCCCCCGCTCTCCCATATAATGCACACTTCCTGCGGCAAGATTTGTCCTAAGTCGGAGCACGAGAAACGCGACATGACGGCGGCCATCGAAATCTACACGCGTCCGGGCTGCGGCTATTGCAGCGCCGCCAAGTCGCTGTTGACCCGCAAAAAGGCCGCGTTCACCGAATACGATGCCGGCAAGGAGCCGTCATGGCGCCAGGCGATGTATGATCGTGCCGGCGACGGCGCGACCTTCCCGCAGATCTTCATCGGCGACATGCATGTCGGCGGCTGCGACGAGCTGTACGCGCTGGACCGCGCCGGCAAGCTCGACAGGCTGCTCTCGGGAGCGAAGAACGGCACATGAGCGCGACATCGACCTTCACGGCGGCCATGGTGCAGATGCGGACCTCGCTGCTGGGTGAGCCGAGCCTCGAACAGGGCATGACACTGATCCGGGAGGCAGCGGCGCAGGGCGCCGACTATGTGCAGACCCCTGAGGTCAGCAACATGATGCAAGTGAATCGCAGGGCGCTGTTCGAGCATCTGAAGACCGAGGAGGACGATCCATCGCTCAGGGCCTATCGGGCGCTCGCGGCTGAGCTGAAAATTTATCTGCATATCGGCTCGCTGGCGCTGCGCTTCTCGCCGGAAAAGGCGGTCAACCGCTCCTTCCTGATCGCTCCTGACGGTGCGCTGCTCGCGAGCTACGACAAGATCCACATGTTCGACATCGAGCTGCCGGATGGCGAGATCTATCGCGAGTCGGCCAACTACCAGCCCGGCGAAACCGCCGTGATGTGCGACCTGCCATGGGGCCGCATCGGTCTCACGATCTGCTACGATGTGCGCTTCCCGGCGCTGTATCGCGCGCTCGCCGAGGGCGGCGCCTCGTTCTTGACCGTACCGTCCGCCTTCACCCGCAAGACCGGCGAGGCGCATTGGCACGTTTTGCTGCGCGCGCGGGCCATCGAAAACGGCGCTTTCGTGTTCGCCGCGGCCCAGGGCGGCCTGCATGAGAACAAGCGCGAGACGTTTGGGCATTCGCTGGTCATCGACCCCTGGGGCACGGTGCTGGCGGAAGGCGGCGTCGACCCCGGCGTGGTTGTTGCTGAGATCGACCCGGGCAGGGTCGAGACCGCGCGCAAGGCCATTCCCTCCCTGCAACACGGCCGCCGTTTCAGCGTGGCCGATTCCAAGGCGAGCCCCGAATACCTGCATCTGGTGCGGGGATCGGCATGATCCGCTACGCGCTCCGTTGCGGCCAGGGTCACACCTTCGAAAGCTGGTTCCAGGATTCCGCGGCTTTCGACACGCAGGTGCGGCGCAAGCTCGTGACCTGCCCGCTCTGCAACTCGACCGAGATCGAAAAGGCCATCATGGCGCCGCGCATCGTCGGCCGGAAGGGGCGCGCGAAGGAGACACCCGCGCCGGCGCCTGCCGCGACGACCGATGCACCGGCCGTCGAATCGACGCCGCTCTTGATGGCGCAGGAGCGCGAGCTGCGCGTCAAGCTGAAGGAATTGCGCGATCACATCGTCAGGAACGCCGACAATGTCGGCGAGCGCTTCCCGAACGAGGCGCGCAAGATGCATTACGGCGAGATCGAGCACCGTCCGATCTATGGCGAGGCCTCGAACGAGGAAGCGCGCGCGCTGATCGACGAGGGTGTCGAGGTATCGCCCCTGCCGGTGCTGCCGGACGACCGCAATTGACCTCCTCCTGGCAAATCTGGGCGCTGCTTTCGGCCGTGTTCGCGGCGTTGACCGCGATCTTCGCCAAGGTCGGCGTCGAGGGCATCAATTCGGACCTCGCCACCCTGGTTCGCACCGCCATCGTGATGGTGAGCCTGTCGCTGATTCTGGTTGCCACCGGACAGCTCTCGCACCCCGGACCGATCTCAGGGAAGAGCTGGCTGTTCCTGCTGTTGTCCGGCCTCGGCACGGGCGCATCGTGGTTGTGCTATTTTCGCGCGCTGAAGCTTGGACCCGCCACGCTAGTGGCGCCGATCGACAAGTTGAGCGTCGTGCTGGTCGCGCTGTTCGGCGTGGTGTTCCTCGGCGAGCGGCCGTCGCTCTATGGCTGGATCGGAATCGCCCTGATTGCGACGGGCGCGGTGCTGATCGCCGTGAAAGCCTAGCGGTCAGGCGGCGATCAGCAGCGCTACGCCCGCCACGATCAGCACGATGCCGAAAAGCTCGCGTGCCGACACCGGCTGCTTGAACGAATAGTACGACACGGCCTGCGCGAACAGCACCTCGACCAGCGCCAGTGTCCGCACATTGGCGGCCGCCGTCAGCGCGAAAGCCAGGAACCAGAACTGCGACGAGAACGCGCCCATGAAGCCCGCGAACATCGACGATCGCCACAATTTCAGGATCTTCCGCAGCACGTCCGGCGCGCGCGCCAGAAGATAGATGGTCAGGATCAGCGTCTGCAGGAACAGCCCGAGCACCAGCGTGAACGACGCAGCCGTGACGAAGGACACGCCGTCGACTGTAATGATGGCACCGCGGAAGCCGACCGCCGAGAGCGCAAACGTCGCGGCCGCCGCGAGCCCCAGCACGGTCGGCCGGAGTTCGACCAGTCCCTTCTCGCCACCGGGCCGCAGCGCCGTGATGATCACGCCGACCGTCGCGATCAGGATCGCCGCCATCTTGGCAAGCGTCAGATGGTCGCCGAGGAAGACGAAGCCGAACAGCGCGGTCTGGATCGCCTCGGTCTTGAGGTAGGCGGTGGTCGCCACGAAGGAGCGGTCGCTCATGGCGAGCAGCATCAACCCGGTGCCGACGATCTGGCTCAGCGCGCCCAGCGCCAGCCAGGGCCAGAACATCGCGGTCGGCCGCGGCAGCGCGTCGCCGGACAGCGTCAGCACGACGGCAAAGAATAGAATCGAGAACGGAAATCCGAACAGGAAGCGGATGTTGGTCGCGCCCCAGGTGCCGAGCGGACCGGTCAGATGCCGCTGCATCGCGTTGCGGGCGACCTGCCCGAGCGCGGCGATCAGCGTGAAGGGAATCCACAGCGTGGCGACGGAAAACATGGGGTACCGTGTCACCCTTCCCGGACCGGGAGGGTCGACCGCGACCGGTGATGCTCAGCATCGTCGGTGCGGGCGGGGTGGGGCGATTCTGCCCGTCAGTTCATCACATGGATGGACTATATTGGGTACGATGCGCGGCGCATGTCTTTGCGCGTCCTGTGCATGGGTAATGCTGCACTGAGCTTAACCCCACCCCGCCGCTCATTTCATTCGCCATCGCCGAAGCTTCGCTTCGGCGTCTCTTAAGAACGGCCGCCGAAGGCGGCCGATGCCTCCCCCTCCAGGGGAGGGCAAGCGAGAACTCACACCATCTGCTCCGCCACGACCATGTAGTTCACGTCCATGTCAGCGGAGAGGCCCCATTTGTCGGCAAACGGATTGTAGACGACCCCGGTCTGCTCGGTGACGACGAGGCGGTTGTCGAGCAGGTGGCGAGTGAGTTCGTCGGGGGTGACGAACTTGCTCCACTGGTGGGTGCCGCGCGGCAGCCAGCGCAGCACATATTCGGCGCCGACGATCGCGAGCGCAAAACTCTTCAAGTTGCGGTTCAAGGTCGAAGCCACCATCATCCCGCCGGGCTTGAGCATCGCCGCGCAGCGGCCGAGGAAGGCGCCGACATCGGTGACGTGCTCGACCACCTCCATTGCCAGCACGATGTCGAAGCGCTCGCGCGCATCCATGTCTTCCAGGGTGGTATTGCGATAATCGATCGACAGGTGGCCTTTCTCCGCATGCAGGCGGGCCGCCGCGATGTTCGTCGCCGACGGATCGATCCCGATCACGTCAGCCCCGAGCCGGGTGAACGGTTCGCACAACAGGCCCGCACCGCAGCCGATGTCGAGCATGCGCAGGCCGTTGAGGCAGTTCAGGCTCTTGGCGTTGCGTTCGAACTTGCGACAGGCGGAATCGCGGATATAGGCGAGCCGCAACGGATTGATTCTGTGCAGCGGGGCCATCTTGCCCTTGGGGTCCCACCATTCGGCCGACAGTTTGGAGAATTTGTCGATCTCGGCCGGATCGACCGTCGAGCCAGGTCCACCCTGTGCCGTGGTGCGGGAGTCCTGTGACATGGCCATGGTTCGAGTTTCCTAGCGCGCGGTGATGGCGTTGCGGAACGCCAGCGGAGAGGCGATCGTCGCAATCGTCTCCCTGCCCTCGCCGACGCCCTGGATGGTTACGTTGCCGTAGTCGAAGATCCGTCCCATGACGCTCTGGTCGACGTCGACGCTCTCGACCTTGTCGAGCGCGATCTCGAAGGTGCGCCGCTTGATGAATCCGGTCTTGTGGACAACGCGCCGATTGGTCACGTCGGTCTCGGTGGTCAGGCGGTGGAACCAGGCCTTCACGGTCAAATACAGCGCCACCAGCGCGACCACCGCGGCGGCTGCCAGCGCGATGAGAACCACACCCTGGACGGTGGTCTCCCGGGACCCGATGACCAGGATCAACGCCAGGATCCAGGTCCCGATGGCCGGCAGATAGAATATCCAATGCGCGTTGGTCGAATACAGGACTTTCTCGCCGGGTTGCAGGATCTCGTCGATATACCGTCCCATACCTCGCCCTCTTTTACGCGCACCGCCGAACCCCAGGAACCGGCTTGCCCCCGGGCGCCGCGCTATGTATACGCGCGTTTCAGCCCAGTCGCCTACGGTTTCCCGCGGGTAAAAAAATATCGTATCGAAGGAACGAACACCTCGTCATGAGCCGCCTCGTGATGAAATTCGGCGGCACATCCGTCGCCAACATCGAACGCATCCGCAATGTCGCGCGCCATGTGAAGCGCGAGGTCGACGCCGGCCACGATGTGGCCGTGGTGGTCTCGGCCATGTCCGGCAGGACCAACGAGTTGGTGGAGTGGTGCCGCGAAGCCTCGGCCCTGCATGATGCGCGCGAATATGACGCCGTGGTGGCGTCGGGCGAGCAGGTCACCTCGGGGTTGCTTGCGATCGTGCTGCAGAACATGGGTATTCAGGCCCGCTCCTGGCAGGGCTGGCAGATCCCGATCAAGACCAGCGATGCCCACACTTCGGCGCGGATCCTCGACGTCGAGGGGGCGGAGCTGATGAAGCGTTTCAAGGACCGCAAGGAGGTCGCCGTGATCGCCGGCTTCCAGGGCATCAATCCGCAGACCGGGCGGATCACGACGCTCGGGCGCGGCGGGTCGGACACTTCGGCGGTGGCGATCGCGGCCGCGATCCGCGCCGACCGCTGCGACATCTACACCGACGTCGACGGCGTCTATACCACCGACCCGCGCGTGGTTCCGAAGGCGCGCCGGCTCGACAAGATCGCATTCGAGGACATGCTGGAGCTGGCCTCGCTCGGCGCCAAGGTGCTGCAGGTCCGCTCGGTCGAACTCGGCATGGTTCACAACATGCCGATCTTCGTCCGCTCCAGCTTCGACAAGCCGGAGGATATCGACCCGCACGCCAACCAGCCGCCAGGGACGCTGATCTGCAGCGAGGAGGAAATCATGGAAAGCCACGTCGTCACCGGCATCGCGTTCTCCAAGGACGAGGCCCAGATTTCGCTGCGCCAGATCGAGGACAAGCCGGGCGTGGCGGCCTCGATCTTCGGACCGCTGGCCGAGGCCAACATCAATGTCGACATGATCGTGCAGAACGTATCGGAGGACGGCAAGACCACCGACCTGACCTTCACCGTGCCGGCCTCGGACTACAGCCGCGCCCGCGACACCATCACCGCGGCCAAGGGCAAGATCGGCTATGCGCGGCTCGACACCGCGACCGACGTCTCCAAAGTGTCCGTGATCGGCAGCGGCATGCGCAGCCACGCCGGCGTCGCCGCCAAGGCCTTCGCCGCGCTCGCCGGGCGCAATATCAACATCCGTGCCATCACCACCTCCGAGATCAAATTCTCGGTCCTGATCGATGCGGCCTATACCGAGCTTGCGGTCCGTACCTTACATACGCTGTACGGGCTGGATCAGGCTTAGAATAGCCATCTCCATCGGCTCTCCGAGCGGGAAGGAACGCCCGCGGCGCGAGCGCTTCGCAGGCGCAAAATCGGCATTGACGACGAAGTTCCTCGAACTGTGCTTTGGCAGGCGTTTTGCTTGGCAAAACAAGCGTCAATTCGCTATACGGCCGGGGTGCGGTGAATCTGACATTCGCTCGAGTGGCCGCCGTTCGCATTTTGCGAATGTCGATGGCGGCGGTTGAATAAAACTGTAGTTTTTCTCGAAGTCAGCGCCAGATTCCGGCCACGCGCCGGGCTGGCTTCTAGGAAGGGGACTGATGCAGATGCGAAGCACGTCGGGTGGTCCCCGCGTCCTGTTGAGACGGCTTCGCGAAACCATGGCGGAGCAAGTCAGCGCCCAGGAGCGACTGGACAAGATCGTGGTCCTGATCGCGGCCAACATGGTCGCCGAGGTTTGCTCGGTTTACGTGCTGCGCATCGACAATACTCTCGAACTCTACGCCACCGAGGGGTTGAATCGCACCGCCGTGCACCGCACGGTGCTGAGCGCCCATGAGGGCCTGGTCGGCCTCGTCGCGAGCGAGGCAACGCCGCTCAACCTGAGCGACGCCCAGAGCCACCCGGCTTTTTCGTTCCGACCCGAGACGGGCGAGGAGATCTATCACTCCTTCCTCGGCGTGCCGATCCTGCGCGCCGGCAACACGCTCGGCGTGCTGGTGGTGCAGAACCGCGCCAAGCGCACCTATGTCGAGGAGGAGGTCGAGGCGCTGCAGACCACCGCGATGGTGCTGGCCGAGATGATCGCCTCCGGCGAGCTTGCCGCGCTGGCCCAGCCGGGCGCCGAGCCCGCCGCGCGGCACTCGCTGCACAAGACCGGCACCATCCTGTCCGACGGCATCGCGCTCGGCCATGTGGTTCTGCACGAGCCGCGCGTCGTCATCAACAACTACATCGCCGAGGACCTGCCGAAGGAATTGAAGCGGCTCGACGCCGCGCTCCTGAAGCTGCGCAGCGACCTCGACCGCATGCTGGAGCGCGGCGACGTCGCCGAAGGCGGCGAGCACCGCGACGTGCTGGAAGCCTATCGCATGTTCGCCAACGACCAGGGCTGGTCGCACAAGCTGCACGAGGCGGTCGCCACGGGCCTCACCGCGGAAGGCGCGGTCGAGCGCGTGCAGTCGGACACCCGCGCGCGAATGCTGCGCTCCACCGACCCCTATTTGCGCGAACGCCTGCACGATCTCGAAGATCTGGGCTACCGCCTGCTGCGGCAACTGGTCGGCCAGGATCATGCCCCCGCGCGCGAAAAATTGCCCGATAACGCCATCCTGATCGCGCGCGCGATGGGGCCCGCGGCGCTGCTCGACTACGATCGCAAGCGGCTGCGCGGGCTGGTGCTGGAGGAAGGCACCGCCAACTCCCACGTCTCGATCGTGGCGCGCGCGCTCGGCATTCCCGCGGTCGGCGAAGTGCCGAACGCGCCTGGGATCGCCGATCCCGGCGACGCCATCATCGTCGATGGCACCTCGGGCTCGATCTATGTCCGCCCGTCATCGGAAATCGAATCGGCCTATGCCGAGCGCGTGCGCTTTCGCGCGCGACGGCAGGCCCAGTATGTCGAGTTGCGCGACAAGCCCTGCGTCACCAAGGACGGCCAGCCGGTCGAGCTGATGATCAATGCGGGCCTCGCCATCGACCTGCCGCATATCGACGACACCGGATCGGCCGGCATCGGCCTGTTCCGCACCGAACTGCAGTTCATGGTCGGCCAGGCGCTGCCGCGCTCGAGCGACCAGCTTGCGCTGTACCGCACGGTGCTGGATGCGGCCGGCCACAAGCCCGTGACCTTCCGCACCCTCGACATCGGCGGCGACAAGGCGCTGCCCTATATGGAGACGGTGATCGAGGAGAATCCGGCGCTGGGCTGGCGGGCGATCCGGCTCGGGCTCGACCGGCCGGGCCTGCTCCGCGGCCAGATCCGCGCGCTGCTGCGCGCCGGCGGCGGCCGGGCGCTCCGCATCATGTTTCCGATGATTTCCGAGGTCGCCGAATTCGATCAGGCCAAGGCCATCGTCGAGCGCGAGCTGACCTATCTGCGCCAGCACGGCCACGCGCTGCCGGAACGCATCGATATCGGCACCATGGTCGAGGTTCCGGCGCTGCTGTACCAGTTCGACGAGCTGCTCAGGAAGGTCGACTTCGTCTCGGTCGGCTCCAACGACCTGTTCCAGTTCCTGTTCGCGGTCGACCGCGGCAATGCCAAGGTCTCCGACCGGTTCGACACGCTGTCGGCGCCGATCCTGCGCGTGCTGCGCGAGATCGTCACCAAGGCAAAGGCCGCCAGGAAGTCCGCCTCGCTGTGCGGCGAGATGGCCTCAAAGCCGATCGGCGCGCTGGCGCTGATCGCGCTCGGCTACCGTTCCTTGTCGTTGTCTGCAACCGCACTCGGCGCGGTCAAGGCGATGATCATCGAGCTCGATGCCAGGCGCGCGGAGGCGATGATGTCGCAGCTTCTGGAGACGCCCGCCGGCACCGTCTCGATCCGCCAGAAACTGACCGAATTCGCCGAGGCCGAGGGATTGCCGTTGTAGCGAGTCCGCCGCCGACGGACCGCCGCCCGCCTAAAGCGAGATGGCTTCAGATCTCCGCGCCATCACGCTTTGGGTTTTTGTTTGAGCATGATCTTTTCGCAAAGCCGCTTCGCACTTTCCGGATCATGCTCCATCGCCTGACGAGACCCAGACCATGTCGATGCTGCCCGAAGCCAAACTTGACGTCCTCCTGGCCCATCATGCCTCGCTCGAGGCGCAGCTGCTTGGCCAGGTCGCGTCCGACAAATACGTGCAGATCACCCGCGAGCTGTCCGAGCTCAATCCGCTGATCGACGCGGTGAAGGCTTATCGCGCTGTCGTCAAAGAACTCAGCGAGACCGAGGCGCTGATATCGGATCCTGCAACGGATGGCGAGATGCGCGCGATGGCGGAAGCCGAGCGCGACACGTTGACGGCGCGCCGCGGCGAACTCGCGCAGGAGATCCGTGTCGCATTGCTGCCCAAGGACGCGATGGATGACCGCAACGTGGTGCTGGAAATCCGGGCCGGCACGGGCGGTGACGAGGCGTCGCTGTTCGCGGGCGATCTGTTCCGCATGTATGAGCGCTTCGCTGGCCTCCAGGGCTGGAAGGTCGAGGTGATCTCCGCCAGCGAAGGCACCGTGGGCGGCTACAAGGAAATCATCGCCGAGGTGCAGGGCCGCGGCGCCTTCGCCAAATTGAAGTTTGAATCCGGCGTGCACCGGGTGCAGCGTGTGCCCGACACCGAGACGCAGGGGCGCATCCACACCTCGGCCGCGACGGTCGCCGTGCTGCCCGAAGTCGAGGATGTCGATGTCGAGATCAAGACCGACGATCTGCGCATCGAGACGATGCGCGCGCAGGGCGCCGGCGGCCAGCACGTCAACAAGACCGAATCGGCGATCCGCATCACCCATCTTCCGACCGGCATCGTGGTGATGATGCAGGACAGCCGCTCGCAGCACAAGAATCGGGCGTCCGCCATGAACATCCTGCGTTCGCGCATCTATGACGCCGAGCGCCAGCGCGTCGACGCGGCCCGCTCAGCCGACCGCCGCGAGAAGGTCGGCTCCGGCGACCGCAGCGAGCGCATCCGCACCTATAACTTCCCGCAAGGCCGCGTCACCGACCACCGCATCAACCTCACCCTGTACAAGCTGCCGGAGGTGATCTCGGGCGAATCCCTCGGCGAACTGATCGACGCGCTGACGACGGAGCACCAGGCTGCCCAGCTCGCCGCCCAGGGTGCGGCGGCTTGAATTCGCCCTTCGCCGGACAGACCATCGAAGCCGCGCGGCGCGACGTCGCGGCGCGGCTCAAATCCGCAGGCATCGATTCGGTCGAACTCGATGCGCGGCTTTTGCTCGGCGCGGCACTCGGCCTCGATCTCACCGGCATGATCTCGGCCGCGCGCAGGACGCTCACGACAACCGAGGCCGATCGTCTCGACGAACTCGTGCGTCGCCGGCTGACACGCGAGCCGGTCGCGCGCATCCTGGGCGAGAAGGAGTTCTGGAGCCTGCCGCTAAAACTTTCCGCGGAGACGCTGGTGCCGCGGCCGGACACCGAAACGGTCGTCGAGCTCGCGCTCAAGCTGCTCTCGGAGATGCCTCATCACGGCCAGGCGCCGCGAATTCTCGATATCGGCACCGGCTCCGGCGCCATCCTGCTCGCGCTGCTGACCGAATTGTCCGGCGCGATCGGCGTCGGCACCGATATCAGCCTCGCCGCGCTTCGGAGCGCGCACCGCAATGCGGTCGACCTCGAGCTCGCTTCGCGTGCCTTTTTCATAAATTGCAACTATGGAGCGGCACTGTCCGGGCCATTCGACCTGGTCGTTTCCAATCCGCCCTATATTCCCTCACAGGACATCCCTCGGCTCGACCCCGAGGTGCGCGACCACGATCCGCATCGGGCGCTGGACGGCGGCGCCGACGGGCTTGACGCCTACCGCGCCCTGATTCCCGATGCGGTGCGACTTCTGGCCCCCGGGGGGGCCCTTGTGGTCGAGGCGGGGCAGGGCCAAATGACTGGGATCACAGGTTTGATGCGGGCAGCCGAATTAACCACGACACCTGAGCCGAGGGCTGATCTCGGGGGCGTTTTGCGGGCCGTGGCAGGCCGAAAATCGCCGCCATAAAAGCCGGGTTGGGACGTAAAAAACCACTTGGAATATTCCGCGGGAGCGACTACGTTCCGCTCAACATCGGTGCAGGCCCCGTAACGCGACGGGTGAAAGCCAGAGTTCTCAGGAGCGAGAGCCGCCCGGTTGAAAGGTTCCAAAACGTCGGTTCACTTGAGCGCGATAGCTTCAAGAGCTACGCCGCCGCCGACCGCAAAGCGAACGAAAGCCTGACTTGTTGCGCTTGACGACTTACGCAAGAAAACCGGGCCTGTTGCGGCAGGCGCAATGAAGGATTCGCTGGCGGTGGCGCAGGCGGGTGGGGAACGCGTGCTTGCCGAACGCGAAGGTTGACGACAACGTCAGGACGACAACATCAGGGCGACAACGTCAGGACTTGGATTCAAGGACTTGGACTCAAGGACTTGGACTCAAGGACTTGGAGCGGCATCGCGACCTTGCGTGCCGGTGTGCGTTGTCGTTGGCACAACAGAGCATCGCGTCATCAATTCCCAAGGCTTTTAACTCAGGGCTGGAATAAAGGCAGAACATGAGAAACGGTCAGAACAACAAGCGGATGCGCAACCGCAACAACAATAATAACAACAACAACAACAACAATCGGCGCGGCCAGAACCCGATGACCCGGGTCTTCGAATCAAACGGACCGGACATCAAGATTCGCGGTACCGCCTCGCATGTCGCGGAGAAATACGTTCAGCTCGCGCGCGATGCGCGCTCTTCGGGCGATCCGATCGCCGCCGAGAACTACTACCAGCACGCCGAGCATTATTTCCGCCTGATCGCCGCGGCCCAGGAGCAATTCCGCCAGAACCAGCCGCAACCGCGCCAGGACGAAGTCGTCGCGACAGACGACAATGAGGACGAGGACGAGGGTTTTTCGAGCTTCGGCCAGGAGCCGGGCTTCGTCGCTCCGCAGCCGCAGCCCTATATGCGCGACAACAACCAGCGTGATCGCGATCGCGACAACCAGCCTTATCAGCGCGACCAGCAGCAGCCGCGCGAACATCGCGAGCAGCGCGAGCATCGTCCGCAGCCGCAATATCAGCCGCAGCCGCAACCCCAGCCGGCGCTCGACAATGGCGGCGTCGACCGGTTGCCGTCGTTCATCACTGGGCCGCAGCCGCAGATCAATGGCGGTTCGGGCGGCTTCGAGGGTGGCGGCGGTGGCGAGCGCTATCCGCGCCGGCGGCGCCGGCCGCATGGGCCGCGGCCGGACGGGATGGCCCCTGCCCCCGCCGTGCAGAGTGACGATTTCAATCCAGGCAACGAATAGCGCGACGCGCTATCCCGAATGCGGTCTCCACCCTCCCCTGGAGGGTGGAGAAACTCCCGCGGCACGAAACATCACCCCCTTGTTGCCGTCGACGACGGCACCAGCACCGGCTTCAGCGCCGGTATGAGCCGCGTGCGCTCACGATAGGCGGGGATCGCGCGATAGACCTGCTTGGTGGCCTCCACGATGTGAACGCCGGCAAACGGCAGCGAGAGCGACGCGCCGGCGCGCTCCCACGCCATCGCCGAGCGCAGGAACCAGCCGCCCGCGACCGGCGGCATGAACAGCGCCTCGCTCCACGCCGCGGGCGTGAACCAGGTCTGCCGCAACAGCTGCGTGATCTGCGAACGCGAATAGGGCCGGCCATGGCCGAACGGCGTGTTGTCGGTGCGGGTCCACACTCCGCGCCGGTTCGGGATGACGGCGATCACCCGTCCCGACGGCGCCAGCACCCGCCACACCTCGCGCAACAGCGCGGCGGGATCATCCGACATTTCCAGGGCATGCACCAGGAGGATGCGGTCGACCGCGGCGTCCGGCAGCGGCAGTGCAAACTGATCGACCAGGGTTGCGAGCGTCGGCCGCGCGGTCGGCCATTTCAATACACCCTGCGCCGCCGGCATGAAGGCCACGCAACGTTCCGCATCCTCGCGGAACAGGCCGAGATAAGGGGTGGGATAGCCGATCCCGAGCACGCGCATACCATCCGCATGAGGCCAATGCCTCCGGATGCCGCGATTGATCAATTGCCGCGCCACGATGCCGAGGCGCCGCGAATAGAAGTCGCGCAGGTCGATGACATCGATGCTCATGTCATTATTCTAACACGATTCTAAGGCGCCTCACGTCTGGGCCGCGCGCGGAATATTGCGTTGCGCGATGAGCGTTAACGCCATATCTCTCAAGCCGTGATCAGCCCTCCCCCATGGGAGGGCATCGGGAAGGATATCATGGCCGCCGAAATCCGCCTGTTCACCTGCCTGTCCGACAATTTCGGCTATCTGGTCCACGACCCCGACACAGGCGCCACTGCCTCGATCGACGCGCCGGAAGCTGCCCCCATCATCAACGCGCTCGATGAGGAAGGCTGGCGACTGACCGATATTCTGGTCACCCATCACCATCACGACCATGTCGGCGGCATTGCGGAACTGAAACAGAAATACGGCTGCCGCGTCACGGGGCCGCACGACAAATCGACCAGGATCGCCAATGTCGATCTGCGCGTGGCGCATGGGGACGTCGTCAAGGTTGGCAGCCTGCTCGCGCGGGTGCTGGAAACGCCTGGCCATACGCTCGACCACATCAGCTATGTGTTCGACACCGACAAGGCGCTGTTCGCGGCCGATACGCTGTTCTCGATCGGGTGCGGCCGGGTGTTTGAGGGCAACTATCCGATGATGTGGGACTCGCTTCTGAAGCTGCGGGCGCTGCCGGACGATTTCAGGCTTTATTGCGGCCACGAATACACCGCCTCCAACGTCAAATTCGCGCTTCAGATCGAGCCCGACAACGCCGCGCTGAAGGCCCGTGCCGAGGAGGTCGCCCGGCTGCGCGCCGCCAGCGAGCCGACGATCCCGTCGCTGCTCGGTGAGGAAAAGAAGGCAAACGTCTTCCTGCGTGCCGACGATCCGGATGTGGCGAGCAGGTTGCACATGAAGGGCGCAGGCGCCGCCGAGGTGTTCGGCGAATTGCGCGAACGCAAGAACAAGTCGTGAGGTCGGGCGCAGTGACCGCGACCGCCGCCGACATCATCGCCCGCCTCGAACTCAGGCCACACCCGGAAGGCGGGCATTATCGCGAGACGTTCCGCGACAAGCGCGTCGACGCCAACGGGCGCGCGCTGTCGACCGCGATCTATTTCCTGCTGGCGCGCGGCGAGCGCTCGCACTGGCATCGCGTCGATGCGGTCGAGACCTGGCATTTTTATGCCGGCAGCGCGCTCATCCTCAAGACTGCCAACGAGGGCTGCCCCGGCCACACCGTGCGGCTCGGCTCCGATCTTTCGGC